>ENA-OSET01000796-OSET01000796.1-sediment-metagenome-genome-assembly--contig:-NODE-796-length-34502-cov-12.599129_pt1 | contig 34502 bp, 37 predicted proteins | sample MGYA00237882_ERZ534229 | MGnify/ENA primary metagenome ERZ534229 (study PRJEB26408, sample SAMN06266212) | sediment metagenome | isolation source: Hudson Canyon methane seep mesocosm | place... | reverse complement strand
GTTTCAGATAAACCACCGTATTTGTTACCAGAGAATAAGTTTTCACCATCTTTAAATAAAGACATGTGAACGTGCATTCCGTTACCGTTATCACCAACGATTGGTTTAGGCATAAATGTCGCTGTTTTACCGTAAGCGTGTGCTACGTTATGAACAACATATTTAAGACCTTGAACTTCGTCTGCTTTTTTAACTAATGTGTTGAACTTTGTACCAATTTCACATTGGCCAGCGGTTGCAACTTCATGATGATGTACTTCTGTTTCTTGACCGATTTCTTCAAGTGTTAAACACATTGCAGAACGCATGTCTTGTAATGAATCGACCGGAGGCACAGGGAAGTAACCACCTTTAACACTTGGACGATGACCTTTATTACCATCAGGGAATACTTTATCTGTGTTCCAAGATGCTTCATCAGAATCAATTTTGAATGATGAACCAGAGATATCACTTGACCAACGTACATCATCAAAGATGAAGAATTCGTTTTCAGGACCAAAGTAAGCAGCATCAGCCATGCCTGTTGCTTGCATATGTGCTTCAGCACGGTGAGCAACACTACGAGGATCACGTTCGTAACCTTGCATTGTTGAAGGCTCAATGATGTCACACGTAATAATTAGCGTCACGTCATCCATGAATGGGTCTAAAATCGCTGTGTCAGGATCTGGCATCAAAATCATGTCTGATTCGTTAATACCTTTCCAACCAGCAACAGATGAACCATCAAACATATTACCTTCGGTAAATGTATCTTCATCAATAGTGTGTGCAGGGAAAGTGACGTGTTGTTCTTTACCGCGTGTATCTGTGAAACGGAAATCTACAAATAAGACTTCCTCATCTTTAATCATTTGAAGCACATTTTCGACTGACATTAATCTTTCTCCAATTTTAATTTTTTGTACTTTAATTGTGGTGCAAAATACGCATCTAACGTAGAGCACAAACCAAGCCAACTTTTAAATAACTATTTAATCAATAAGTTATCTATTATCGACAGAATAAACCGCACCATTATAGTGCAAAATGACCTTTAAGCACCAAAAAAGGGCTAAACACCCACTCGTACTGTAATGGTTAATTCATCTTCATTTTCTTTATGGCCAATAATGGTATGGCCATTGATTCTTGCCCAAGCAGGAATATCACTTAAGGCACCAGGATCCGTGCAAATCACGTCTAATATATCACCCTCAGATAATTCTTTTACCTTATTTTGCGTTTTAATAACCGGCATGGGGCATAGCATTCGTCTTGCATCTAATTCAAAGTGGCTCATACATGCCACTCCTCAAGTACTTGCTCTACACTTAGCGGTTTTATATTCAATATTTGAACATCCTCACCAGGCACGGAAACTTCAACCTTAACATCGTCAGCATCTCGACCTTGACCATAACGTGCGACAATTCCTGCAGCTAGTTCATAATCTTCAGCTTGAACATTTCCATCAATCATACACAGTGGGCCGTTATGACTAACAACCTGAATAGTCACAAATTGTTTTCTATACCCTTCTAGATATTTACTTTCGCCGGCATCACGAGCAATAATCAGTTTAAACTCAGGTTTAGGACGCAAATGACGGCCAACTTTAAGCAGCATAATGTCATCCATTTCATATTCACGATTGCCCCGTCCCTCCCACAAATCAACCAATTTATCGGAGTAGTTTTTATCCGTTAAGAAACAACAGCCACCAGCAGGTGAAGCATAATCAGTAAAACCATATTGTTTGGCTAATGCCATTTGAGGCTTACGGTTACGGCCATGGAAGTCATATAGCTTCTCACGATCAACCCACCCTTCTAATTCAGGTTTTGTAGGAGCTAAGTTCTTTGCACATAGTGGACGAAGTAAAATGTCATCAGCACCCGATTCACCAGCAACAATAGGCATGACTTCTTTGCGTTGAGACATCGGACGTTGACCAATCACTTCACCGGTAATAATAAAGTCAAAACCATCTTTACGATTCTCTTTAACCCACTCCACAGCCTTGCTCACCATGAAAATCTTACAATCTAAACATGGGTTCATATTCGCGCCGTAACCATGCTTAGGATTTAATAGAACATCTTTATATTCTTCAATCACATCAACAATGTGAAGTTTGATGCCTAATTGTTCTGCTGCCCAAAGTGCATTATTACGTTTTTGTTTGTCTTTATCATGATTTCGAATAGCATGCGTATGCCCTTCTACACAAAATCCTGTATAAAAGTTTATGCCTTCTACTTCGATACCTTGTTCTTGTAATACACGCACTGCTAAGAGTGAATCTAATCCACCCGAGATAAGTGCTATTGCTTTATGTTGTTTTGCCATGTCTTACGCTGTTCCGCCTACTGTTAAACCATCTATTTTTAATGTTGGTTGACCTACTCCAACAGGGACACTTTGTCCTTCTTTGCCACAGTTACCTACACCAGTATCAAGTTCTAAGTCATTCGCGACCATGCTAATTCGACTCATCACTTCTGGACCATTCCCGATCAGTGTGGCGCCTTTTACAGGCTGGGTAATTTTACCATTTTCAATTAAATATACTTCACTGGTTGAGAATACAAATTTGCCTGATGTGATATCTACTTGGCCACCACCGAAATTAGCTGCATAAAGCCCTTTTTCTACAGATTCAATAATCTCTTCAGGTTCACTTTCGCCTGGCAACATATAGGTATTTGTCATTCTTGGCATCGGTAAATGAGCATAAGATTCACGACGGCCATTACCGGTACTTCGTGATCCCATTAACCGTGCATTATGCTTATCTTGCATATAGCCTGTTAACTTACCCTTTTCAATTAGTGTCGTGTTCTCTGTGGGAACACCTTCATCATCAACGGTTAAAGAACCTCGGCGATGTTGTAATGTTCCATCATCAACAACCGTACAAAGTGGTGATGCAACCATTTCACCCATACGGCCTGAAAAAGCCGAACTACCACGGCGATTAAAATCACCTTCAAGACCATGACCGACCGCTTCATGTAATAAAACGCCAGGCCAACCTGATGCCAATACAACAGTCATAGTTCCTGCTGGTGCATCAACAGCTTCTAAATTAACTAATGCTTGCCTTACTGCTTCTTTAGCGTAAGTTTCAGCTAAATCGTTATCTTGAAAATAACGGTAATCAAGTCGTCTACCGCCACCAGCACTACCTCGCTCACGACGGCCTTTAGATTCAACAATTACAGATACATTCATTCTAACAAGTGGGCGAATATCTGCTGCAAATGTACCATCACTCGCAGCAATAAGTACGGTATCCAGACCACCAGCTAAGCTGACACTAACTTGTGTTACCCGAGGATCTGCAGCTCTTGCAATAGCATCTGCATTTTGTAGTAGAGATAGCTTTTCATCAACCGATAATACTGAAAGTGGATCACTTTCAGCATAATATTGTGGTGCAATTGTCCGCTTCCAAGCTTGTACTTTTCCTTCGGCACCTTGTCTAGAAATAGCGCGCGCTGCTTTCGCTGCATCTTGTAAGGCGGGTAAGATCAAGTCATCAGAATAGGCGAAACCAGTCTTTTCACCGCTGCAGGCTCTCACGCCTACACCTTGTTCAATATGATAGCCACCATCTTTAATAATGCCATCTTCAAGCAGCCAGTTTTCTTGGCGTGATTGCTGAAAATAAAGATCAGCATAATCCACGCCTTTCCCCATTGTTAAAGCAAGTGTTTGTTCTAAATCAAGCTCAGAAAGGCCTGCAGGTTGAAGTAACTGCTGGTCAGCTTGGGTGAATAAAGAGTCGGTCATGAATGAACTATATTTATATAAAGAGGGAGATCATATCAGATCACTGTGTTTCAGGTTTAACAACACTCATATCAGGCGCATCCCATGGCCCTGTTAAATGATAGTTATAACTAATCAAGTTAACGATATTTTTACCAAATAACTTACCTGATAACTTATCAACAACAAAAAGTGCAGCACCGACACCCAAGCCAACTGGTCCGCCAGCTACAGCACCGGCCAAAGGTAGTGTTGATGACACATTAGGCGTGACTTTAACAGCTTGATCATATTGCTTATTTATTATATCTGTCAGGCCCGACATTTCAATCTTTGCGGATGCACCATTTAACATTAAGTTGTCAGTTACTGCCTGACCGTTAGCGAGTTTAAAATCACCCTTAATGTAATCAAATGTGAACCCTTTTGAAAACAAGTCACTAAAATCTAAGGATAGTCGTCTAGGTAAAGCAGCAATACTCATTAGTCCAAAGATCCGTCCAGCAGCACCTGGTGCAACATCATTAAGCTTTCCTTTGCCCATATCAATGCTTAAATTTCCGGTTACATTGGCACTTGATAGCGCAAGGAAATGGTCCGGCCACGAAAGCTCAAATATGAGTTGAGCATTTTCTGCTTCGATTGCTTTTTGGTAACCGAAGTTATCAAGTAAGTCGCCAAGCTTGTTACTTGTGACGTTTACTGTAACTTTCGATTCATCTTTTGATGATAGCTGCTGCCATTGACCACTATCTTTTGGCACATCAACAGTGAATAGTTCTGATGTTAATGAAGCTGTATTAATTTTCCATGTCTGATCTTGTCGTATTGCATTAAACGTTAACTTCCCTAAATTCATATCATCAAGTGTCAGACTTGCCACATTAATATTCATTGTCGGCCATAAAACAGTCTGTGACTCGCTCTTTGAATTTAGTGAATCTTGTGGTGATTTTAAAGCGAGTTTATCTAATGTAATATCAAGTGATGCCTGCCCAGAGAAATCAACTGGCCAGTAGATAGAGCCAACACTCGTTTTCTCTTCGCGGAGTTGAATATCCCATCCGTTGTCATCTTTAGTAATAGTATATGTTACACCTAATATCTCTTGACCGAATCCAGTCACACTCTCAATGGTCATTTCAATATTATCGACACCAGGGAGCATATTATTACGGCTCTGATTGCTTGGTAATGCTGACCACTCTAGCCAATCCTCGATAGACAACTCAGCAAGCGTTCCGCCCACTTTTATTCCATTACCTGGCAGTTTTGCTTGTGCCTCACCAAAATTAATTGCTGCACGTAATCCATTTCCACTCTCAGCAGCTATGACATTGATCTTTTCATCATATGTTAAAAAATAAGTGAGTTCTTTATCACTATTAATCATGGATGCTTCGAATGCTTTCTTATCGGTAAGTGACTTCATAAACGGTTTAGGTATATCAATTTCAATACCGACAAGATCACTACTAATCTCATAGTCCATATAGAAATCACCTACTTCTTTTTCTAATACGGTGATATCTAGTTGGTAGTCTGTTTTTCCTTGAATCGTTGTTGGCACGCTATTAGGCCAAAATGATATTATCTGGTCGGTCGACACCATGCCTGACATGCTTATTGCTGTTGTTTTTCCTTCAGGTTGAACATTTATCCTAACGGGTTCTCCCATAAGCTCTGCTTTAATTGCATCTGCATACACACCGTCAGTATCAAAATGTAATTGCCCTTCTATATTTAACAGACCTGTTTCAGAAATATCAGAGTGATGTAACTGACTGTCTATAAAGCTTACAAAACCTTCAACCCTAGAGGCATCAACATTCGTCAAAGGTATTTTCAATGCAAGCTCAACATTACTTTTCCCCTTCATCGTGATTGGTTTTAAGGCACTAGCAAAACGTTGTTTTAGAGGACTTTCTTGTAAAAACAATGCAGCCTGTGCCGTTGTGCCATTTAATTTTCCAGTAAGATCTAAGATAGGATGAGCTTGATTTAGCTTTGTAATCGTTGTCGTAACATCATCAAAGTTCAAATTCGCAATTGTGCCTTGCTGACTTTTAATAACAAGATCATATCCTTGTCCTGATATCGTTCCCGTCACACCAAATAAGTCGGGCCAATCTTCGGCGTAGTGTAACTGTACATCCTGAATGTTTAGGTTCAGCTTGAAATGACCTAGTTCTGGTTTATTTTCGTATGGAAATGACGATAAGGGTCCCACCCACTCTATCTCTCCATCATTAATTTTTCCTGCTGGAAATGCGTTATTTGCCCATTTATAAAATGACTTTCCTAATACTTTCTTTGGTACATAATCCTGCCAACGAGCAACCGTTATTTCATCTAGTTGAAGTCTAATATCATTGATTATTTCACCATCCGCCTGTTGCTTGATCTGTCCATCTAGCTGTAATGACAAATCGTCATTCCAAACTCTCAAGGCCTTACTTCTGAGTTGCCATGTTTTTTCTGATTTTTGTAAGTCTAGTGTCCCACTTACAGAATCAAACTCAACTGCATGCTCTAACCATTGGTCTGCATATAATTTGAGTTCTTTGCTATCAAACTGAACCTTTGCTAAGCCTTCATTCCACTTAATATCAGCGCTTAGACCTGTTACACCTGGATAACCATCCCATGACTCAATCGCACCGTCACGAAGCTTAAAAGCTATAAAGCTAAGTCCTTTATCAGTGGAATAATGCAACTTAAACTCATTAACATCACCCGCGGGACGCTGTTGTCGTAATAGTTCAGGGGAAAGCAGTGATAAAGAGGCAAGTGATGTAATATCACTCAAACGAATATAGTCACTTTCAACAGACCATGCTCCATCATCACCTTTATTCACGGTAAAGCCAGTTTGAGCCCATTTATCATCATTCATATGCAACTGCATATTTTGACCTGACAACTGCCAAGATGTATCTTGCCTTTTCCAATCAAACATTCCCGTTAAATAATCAATGATAACGGGAGGTTTACTACGCGCATTATCCTGTGACATGAGTGCTGTTTTCGAAAGGCTGAGTTCAGCGGTCACAGTATTCAATGTATTATCTTGGCCAGTTCCTGACAAAGTAATGTCCGCCAAGCCTTCTTCAATAAGAATATCTTTCCATGCATAATCTTGGGCAAGTTGACCAAGGTTTAATTGGCTTGTTTTAACTTTCCAATCCCATCTGTTTTTGCTCAAACTTTCTACATCCGCTTCTGCTTGAAACTGTAACTGCTGACCGATGGATGAAGGTAATCTGATATTTCCTATTGTTGACCAATGTTCAGAGCGGTGGTCCACAACTGCATTCATTATTTGATATTGACCCGATAATGCAGGTGATAATTGATCTTGGTAATTCACCGTGACTGATTGCAAATGAAAGCGGTTAAGAATTTTAATCCAATCTTGCCAATTCTGTTCTGCTTCTTGCTTAGCAGATGATGGAGAGTCCTCAAGTCCCTTCAAGCTTACTTTTCCTAATTCATCTCTTTCTAAGGAAAGACCTAGTCCCGTTATCGTGATGTCATTTAATACCGGTTCCCCACGCTGAATACTCGAAAAAGTATCTAAGCCAACATAAAGCTCATCTAGACTTAGCAAGGTCTGTTGTTGGCTTTTATTTGAAATCTTGATGGCTTTAAGTTGAACTTTAGGGAAAATTCCTAACCAATGTATACCTGCTGCCCCAACGTCTACTGGATAACCAATCTGCTCACTCGCCCACGATGCAATTTCATCCTGACGCTTCTCAATTTCACCGGACAATAAATGAACGGCGCCCATCACTAGGCCGACTAAGACCAAAAGAACAATGGTTAAAGAAGCAAGTTGCTTACTAACAATGTGAACACTATGCCGGATAACAGACATGAACTACATCAACACCACATTAAATTGTTCACGGCTATATTGAGACTCACATTGGAATAAAATAGGCTTCTCAATGAACTGTTCTAACTCTGCTAGGTTTGTTGAATCTTCATCATTAAAACGGTCAATAATATCTTGTGATGCAAGCACTAAGAACTGTGTTGTTTCATATTGCTTGGCTTCACGAATGATTTCTCTGAATATTTCATAACATACTGTTTCAGCACTTTTTGCATATCCCTTTCCATCACAACAAGGACATGGCTCACATAAAACATGTTCAAGACTTTCGCGAGTTCTCTTCCGCGTCATTTCAACCAAGCCCAGTTCGGATACTCCACAAATATTATGCCGAGCTCGGTCTGGGAGCATTGCTTTTGTTAATGTTCTGATTACTTGTTCTTGGTGCTCAATTTCGACCATGTCAATAAAATCAAGAATGATAATGCCGCCTAGGTTTCGCACCCGTAATTGTCTAGCAATGGCTTGGGCAGCTTCAAGATTTGTTTTGAAAATGGTTTCTTCTAAATTTGAATGTCCAACAAAACCACCGGTATTGACGTCCACCGTTGTCATTGCTTCAGTTTGATCAAAAATTAAATAGCCACCTGATTTTAGAGGTACTTTCCGCTCCAAGGCTTTTTTAATTTCATCTTCAACACTAAACAAATCAAATAAAGGGCCTTCACCTTTATAATGCTCTAAACGAGAGGCACATTCAGGCATGAAGCCTTCTGAGAATTTGACTGCTTTTTGATATGTTTCACCAGAATCAATTCTAATTCGTTCAATATCATCAGAAAATAAATCACGTAACGCACGAAGTGATAAAGGAAGGTCTTCGTGTAAAGGATCGCCACATTTAACTGCCGATTTACGTTCGCCTAGTTTATCCCATAGGCGATGCAAGTAATTTAAGTCGGCTAATAATTCTGCTTCGCTGACACCTTCAGCGGCAGTACGAAGAATATAGCCACCAGCATCTTGCTCTAATTGTGAGATTAAACACGATTTCAATCGATTACGTTCATCATCCCCATCAATCTTTAGTGAGACACCGACTCCTTTTGTTTCAGGCATGTATACTAAATATCTAGAAGAAACAGAGAGTTGCGTTGTTAATCGAGCACCTTTACTTCCTAAAGGATCTTTTATGACTTGTACAAGTACTTCCTGACCTTCTCGTAATAATGAGGTAATCGGAGGAACTTCATTCTTCTTTAAGTCACCTGTTTGACCCTGAGGAATAGATATATCTGAGGCATGTAAAAAGGCTGCTCGTGCCAAGCCTATTTCAACAAAGGCTGCTTGCATTCCTGGTAGGACACGACACACCTTGCCTTTATAAATATTACCGACAATTCCTCGGCATTCAGCCCGTTCTATAAAAACGTCTTGTAACACACCATTATCAACAACAACCGCTCGCGTTTCTGTCGGTGTCACATTTATTAATATTTCACTGCTCATTTATCTGTCTCGCGATCTGGCTTAATAACAAACCTGTTTCCCTTAATGGTAGTCCCATGATTCCTGAGTAGCTCCCTTCAATTTGTTCTATAAATAAGGCCGCCAACCCTTGCACAGCATAACCACCTGCTTTATCAACACCCTCATTTGTCGATACATACCAATCAATATCAACAGGCGTTAATGTAGCAAATGTAACGTTACTTGTATTTAACTCAAGCCATGTTTTTTCAGCTGTCACAATAGCCACAACCGTCATCACTTGGTGTTGCTGCCCAGACAATCGTTGCAACATTTCCCTTGCATGCTCATCATCACGTGGCTTACCTAATACATCACCTGCCAAAACAACTGACGTATCAGATCCCAACACAGGCTTTTTTTCCGTGTCACTTAAACTGTCCCAACCGGCTTGTGCCTTTGCTATAGCGACACGTTGCACATAATCTACTGCAGATTCATTATCAAACCTACTTTCATCAACATCAACAGATAGCACAGTAAAATCGACTTCAATTTGAGTCAGAAGTTCACGTCTACGAGGTGAATTAGATGCGAGATAAATTCGAGGGAACATCATGCACGATGATAAGGATGATTTTGTAATACAGTCCAAGCACGATACAACTGTTCAGACATTACAATTCGTACTATTGGATGAGGTAGTGTTAATGCAGATAATGACCATTTCTGGTTGGCTCGTTGTAAACATTCATCTGCCAAGCCATCAGGCCCACCTACAATAAGCGATACATCGCGACCATCGGCTTGCCAATTCTTGAGCTGATCAGCAAGCTGCTCTGTGCTCCATGTTTTACCTTTCACATCCAATGCAACAACATGATGGCTACTAGGAATTGCAGCAAGAATACGTTCGCCTTCTTCACGCATCCACTGAGCGGGACTCCCGCTTTTACCTCGTTTGGCTGGTGCTATTTCATGTAGATGTAGACTAGACTCTCGCGGCATTCGCTTTGCATATTCTTGATAACCTTCTGTGACCCATGATGGCATTTTTGTGCCAACGGCCAACAGGTTCAGCTTCATTAATCTTCTTCCGAAGCCTGATCCGTTTCTTCCGGTACACTCCACAATTTTTCTAAATTATACGTGGTGCGAATTTGTGGTGTCATAATGTGAACAATAACATCAATCAAATCGACTAATGCCCATTCGCCTACATCTTCACCTTCAACCCCCATTGGCTGAACGCCTGCCGCTTTAGCTTGGCTGCTTACTTCATTCGCTAAGGCTTTCACTTGGCGAGTTGATTTACCTGTAGCGATAATCATAAAGTCTGTTACATCAGTCATTTGTGTAACATCAATGACCTTAATATCTTCTGCTTTAATATCTTCTAGTGCATCAATCACTAGCAATTGTAATTCTTTGGCCTTCATCTGGCACTCCATCAATTCTATAATTAGACCATTTTACCCTAAGCGGCTGAATTACGTTATATTTAACTTCAACTTCTTTTAAAATTAGTCATCTGCTTGAGGCAGCCACTCGGATGTTCTCTCCGTCAAATAATACACAGTCAAACCAATCCACTCTTTCCAAGCAGGTTCCAACACTTCTAAATGTTCAAACAAATCAAAATCCAGTTGTCGGAGTGAAGGTTGATTACTACGATAATCGACAGGATAAGGAATAACATCAAGTTTATTCTGTCGAGCTATACCCACAGAACGAGGCATGTGAAAGGCTGATGTTACAAGGAGATAAGTACCTTGGATGCGCGGCAGCATAGGAATCATCAAAAGAAAGTTTTCATTCGTATTGCGTGACTTTGATTCAATAATAAGACGTTCTTCTTCAATTCCCATCGAAATAAAGAATGAGCGAGCAATTTGTCCCTCATTAGCAGAGGTATCAAAATGTAATAATCCATTGCCACCAGAAAAAATGATAGGAGCTTGAGGATACTGCCTTGCCAATATTGCCGCTGCGACAAATCTGTCACCACCATTACCTAACTCAGTCTCCCCCCAACTGATTGACTGTTTAAGCTTTTCCCCTCCACCTAAAATAATAATGCCATCAATATTTTTCGGCAGTTCAGTCGGTTTTGAAAACCGTGATTCAAGTGGGTACATCACTAAATCACTGATAGGGTAAATCAGCAAAGAACAACTCATAACACTTGTCAAAATAAGTAGCCATTTTGCAGCCTTTATTCTGCCAAACAGTAATAACAATGTACCCAGTGAAAATAATAAAACAATCAGATTAGTCGGACTTAAGATCCCCCACACTAACTTCGATAATACATAAAACAGATTATCCATACCTTAATCTTGATACAGTTTTAGCGTATCAATGAATTGAATAACAGCATCTGGAAGCAAAAACAGTGGCGTTAAGCCTTGACTCACTTTTTGTCTAATTGCTGTGGCAGATATATCGAGTTGAGCAACACCTACTGACCAAACTCTACCCGCCAATAATGTTTCATCCCCCTTTGTTGCTACATGTTGTTGATACCATGTCTGAAGGCGTTCCGACATTGCTGACACATGCATTGGCCGTTGCATAACCACAATATGTGCCAAATCCAGCAACTCATCCCAGCGATGCCATGATTGGATATGAGAAAATGCATCTGTACCCAATATCAAATACAGGGGGCTGTCTGGATATTCTTGGCGCAGGCTCAGTAAAGTATCAACAGTATAGGACTCACCACTCCGGTGCAGCTCACGATCATCGACCTTAAATAAGTCATGATCTTTTACTGCAAGGTGTAGCATTTCTAAACGTTGCTCTGGCGTAGCTTGAGGTTGTTCTCGATGTGGTGGTCGGGCACTTGGAATAAGCTGAATTCGTTCTAAGTTTAGTTGCTCAGCAACATCTATTGCCGAGCGTAAGTGTCCATAATGAATAGGATCAAAGGTGCCACCCAAAATGCCAATTACTTTTTTCACTGAATTATTCGCGGATTTGCCCACTACCCAATACAATCCATTTTTGTGAGGTTAAGCCATCTAAACCAACAGGGCCTCGCGCATGAATTTTATCCGTAGAAATACCTATCTCTGCACCCAAGCCATATTCAAAGCCGTCAGCAAAGCGTGTTGAGGCATTAACCATCACAGAACTAGAGTCGACTTCCGCTAAAAAGCGACGTGAGCGTGCATAATCTTCAGTAACAATTGTTTCAGTATGCCCTGAGCTGTGTTGATGAATATGGTCCATCGCATCATCAATGCCATCAACAATTCGAATAGATAATATAGGGGCCAAATATTCAGTATCCCAGTCTTCATCTGTTGCAGCGTTAATATCCGTCAAAATAATTTGAGTTAATTCACAACCACGAAGTTCTACCGATTCAGTTGCGTAGCGTCTTTGTAGCCGAGGCAAAATATCCCCAGCAATGGCACTATCAACAAGTAATGTTTCCATTGCATTACACACACCATAACGATGACATTTGGCATTAAAGGCAATCTCTTCTGCCATATCTAAATCAGCCGCACCATCTATATACACATGGCAAATACCATCAAGGTGTTTAATAACAGGGACACGAGCATCATTGCTTATTCGTTCAATCAGACTTTTTCCACCACGAGGAACGATCACATCAATATACTCAGACATGGTAATTAATTCTCCCACCGCTGCCCGATCTGTTGTTTCAACAACTTGAATAGCTTCAGAAGGAAGCCCGACCAGTTCCAATCCTCGATGAATACATGCAGCAACTGCTTTGTTGGAATTAATTGCTTCACTGCCGCCTCGTAAAATAGTCGCATTTCCAGACTTCAAGCATAAACCAGCCGCATCAGCAGTCACATTAGGACGTGATTCATAGATAATCCCAATCACTCCCAAAGGTACTCGCATTTTACCCAGCTGAATGCCTGATGGGCGGTAATTCATATCGCTCACTTCCCCAACAGGATCAGCTAATGCTGCAATTTGTTCCAATCCTTCAGCCATGCCTTCAATACGGTCATCCGTTAACGCTAAGCGGTCAAGCAAAGCAGCATCTAAACCTTTCTCTTTGCCAGCAATCATATCAAGCTCATTTTGCTGCTTAAGCGTTTCGGCTGATTTCCTGATTTCACTAGCAATAGCTTGTAGTGCTTTGTTTTTTGTATTTGTGCCCGCACGAGATAATGCTCGACTAGCGGTTCTTGCCTGCTGACCTAAGGCTTGCATATAGTTTTGAATATCCAATGCCAAACTCCTAATTCTGTCTAATGATTTTAATACCTGCAACTTGCAAACATAATGTTTCTAATAATGTCCATGGGCATAGTTTCAAGCTCCCTTTAGCAGCCTGATCGACTTCTGCCATTTGCTGTAAAAATGCTTGCCATTGTGACCGACCATGTCGTGCAAGAGCTTGACGCATGATAGGACGACTTTTTTCCCAAACAGGTGGCTTTTGTGATGCAAAAACTTGCTCTATGCGTGTGCCATTGTCCACTTGCACAGCCATATCAACCATTCTGTGTAATGACCACGATATAGCTGAAAAAACAGAGAGTATATCCAAGCCTTCTGCACGTAAACGGCTCAAAATTCGCGGTATTTTTGCTGTTTGCCCCGCAAGTATAGTATCCATTAATCCAAATGCCTCAAAACGTGCATTATCAGCAACAGAGTCTAAAACTAGCTGTTCATCAACATGACCATCTGGACATAATAACTGTAACTTATCAATCTCTTGAGCTGCTGCAAATAGATTGCCTTCAACACGCTCTGCAATCAAGTCAAACACCTGCTGATTCGCTTGCAAACCACGTTGCTGCATTCGTTGTGCAATCCAACGAGGAAGAGCAACAATATCAACAGGCCAAACAGGAATCATTGCGCCCACTTTATCCAGCTCAGTAAACCACTTACTCTTTTGTGAGCGGGTATCAATTTTGCCACTAATTATGAGCAATGTTGTATTTTCTGGTGGATTCTCAACATAGCGTCGTAACGCTTCGCCACCTTCTTTACCTGGGGCGCCAGAAGGCAAACGAATTTCTAACAATCTTTGACTTGAAAACAAAGACATTGTTTGCTCTTGCCACTGCAACTCAGACCAATTAAATCGACCTTCAACATGCCATACTTGTCGTTCATCGGCACCTTGTTGGCGAGCTTGCTTACGCACTAAGTCACCCGCCTCCTCGACCAGCATCAACTCATCACCAAATATGACATAAACAGGCAATAAGTTTTGTTGCAAATGTCCTGCTAATTGTTCAGCTTTCAACCGCATGGTTATAAGTTATTTTAGTGCTGAGAGTCGTCGTAAAATACTTTGCACTAATTGTTGATTTAACTGTTCGCGAAGCAAACGCTCTTCTTCACCTTTACCAAGTACGTTCTCTTGATCAAATTGATAATCTCGCTGAGCTTCTACTTTCTGAGCTTCACTGATTACCTGACCACTTCCATCACTTACTTTAAATGAAACCCAGCCATGCAAGCCATATTCGCTTACTTTAGCATCTGAGCCAACCGATAAAACACGTCGTTCAACTTTATTCTCTAAGATCGTTAGTACAGCGCTGCCTTCTTGGTAACGTTCAACAACAGTTACACCATTGCGTGTTAAACCTTGTTTAAGTTCTCGACCTAAACCTCGATCATCAATATTAATACCTTGAACATACATCAGCTTTAATGCCTCAGGTAGCACGGCAGATCCACGCAAGTGAAAACCACAGCCTGCTAGGGCTATTAAGACAAAACCAATAAGCACATTTGATAACGTACGACTCATATCAACACTTCCTTATCCAGCAACTACAATATTAATTAAACGTCCAGGAACAACGATCACTTTTCGAATTTCCTTTCCTTCTGTAAATTTTTGCACACTTTCATCCGCTAATGCTAGTGCTTCGATGTCATCTTTCGCAGTATCAGCAGCAACCGATATTTTAGATCGTAGCTTACCATTGACTTGAACCATCAGCTCAACTTTATCTTGAACTAAGGCTGATTCATCAATTTGTGGCCATTCAACACTCACTATCGCTTCGTCATGTCCTAACACTTTCCAAAGCTCATGACTGATATGCGGTGTAATTGGCGATAACATCAAAATAGTCGTTTCTAATGCCTCTTGCACAACGGCGCGACCTTGTTCGCTAGTATCTTTTACTTTTGACACGGCATTCATTAATTCCATAATAGCTGCAATCGCAGTATTAAAGGTATGACGACGACCAATATCATCACTGACTTTCGTTAAAGTTTGATAAATTTGGCGACGTAAACCTTTCAAGTCATCATTTAAACTATCTACATTCAAACTGACTACGTCACCTAACTCAACATGGTCTTGCACGGTTTTCCATAAACGTTTTAAAAAGCGACTAGAACCTTCAACCGCTTTATCAGACCATTCTAATGATTGCTCTGGTGGCGCAGCAAACATGGTGAATAATCGTGCCGTATCAGCACCGTATTGATCAATTAATGCTTGAGGATCAACGGTATTCCCTTTTGATTTCGACATTTTGATGCCGTCTTTTAGAACCATGCCTTGGGTCAGTAAATTCTTAAACGGTTCATCACCAGACACCAAGCCTTCATCACGCATGAGTTTATGGAAAAAACGAGCATAAAGTAAATGTAATACTGCATGCTCAATACCACCAATATATTGATCAACAGGCAACCAATGATCGGCACGTTCATCTAACATGGCTTCTTCATTATCAGGGCAGGTAAAACGTGCGTAATACCATGATGATTCAAAGAATGTATCAAATGTGTCCGTTTCACGAATTGAATCTTTGCCACAGTCAGGACATGCACATTCATAAAACTCAGGCATCGATTTAATCGGCGAACCACTTCCATCGACGATAACGTCTTCTGGCAAGCGAACAGGTAAGTCAGCTTCTGGCACAGGGACAGCACCACAATCAGGACAATTGATAATTGGGATAGGTGTACCCCAGTAGCGTTGACGAGAAATCCCCCAATCACGTAGGCGATAGTTAACCTGTTTTTCACCTTTATCTTTTTCTACTAAAAACGCAGCAATAGCATTGAATGATTCAGCAGATGTTAAGCCATCAAACTGTTGTGAGTTTACTAAGCGACCTTTATCAGTAAACGCGGCTTTATCTAAGTCACAGTCAGAATCATCTGTTGGCTCAATAACTTGCTTGATAGCTAGGTCATATTTCTTAGCAAATTCATAATCACGTTGATCATGAGCAGGAACTGACATTACAGCGCCTGTTCCGTAGCCCATCAATACAAAGTTGGCTGCCCATACTGGGACTGTTTCACCGCTTACTGGGTGAATAGCCGTTAAACCAGTCGCCACACCTTTCTTTTCAGCAGTTTCCATTGCTTCTTCTGATGTTTCCATCATTCGACATTCAGCAATGAATGCCTCTAACTCTGGATTAGAATCAGCCGCTTTTAATGCCAAAGGATGTTCTGCGGCAACAGCCACATAACTCACACCCATTAAGGTATCAGGGCGAGTTGTATAGACATTGAGCGCTTCGTCACTATCAGCAATACCAAATTGAATTTGTAAGCCTTCAGAACGGCCAATCCAATTTGCTTGCATGGTACGAACTTGCTCAGGCCAGCCGTCTAGCTGATCTAAATCATCAAGTAACTGTTCGGCATAATCGGTTATTTTCATAAACCACTGTGGAATTTCACGCTTTTCTACTTGTGTATCACAACGCCAGCAGCAACCATCAATGACTTGTTCATTCGCCAACACCGTTTCATCAACGGGACACCAGTTGACCGCTGATGTTTTTTTATACACTAAACCTTTCTTAAACAGGCGAGTAAATAACCACTGCTCCCAACGATAATATTGTGGTGTGCAGGTTGCTAATTCACGCTCCCAATCATAGCCAAGACCTAAACGTTTTAGTTGGTCACGCATATAATCAATATTGTCATATGTCCATGCAGCAGGCGGTACTTTATTTTTAATTGCAGCATTTTCAGCCGGCAAGCCAAAAGCATCCCAACCCATTGGCTGTAATACATTCTTACCTTGCATGCGTTGGTAGCGAGAAATCACATCACCGATGGTGTAGTTACGAACATGGCCCATATGCAACTGACCACTAGGATATGGAAACATTGCTAAGCAGTAATATTTCTCTTTGCTTGAGTCTTCTATGGCTCGAAAGCTATTTTGTTCATGCCATACATTCTGTGCGGCGGCTTCAATTTCGGCTGGATTATAGTCTTGTGGCATGGTCACTCGATGATGCTGAGAAATAAAAACAAATAAGGATACCTTAGACGACAATCGTCATAAAGATAAATACTAAAACAATTCTATATCACTCATTTCTTGTGCTACTTCATTTAACAAGCCTTCATCACGTAAAGCCTCATAAAATAAGACTTGATTACGTCCATGATTTTTTGCGTAATACAAAGCATTATCTGCACGATCAATCAAACTACTCACGGGTTCTAAATTAACCATGCGACTAAAACCAACACTCAAGGTCACTTGACCCACTTGAGGAAAATCCATCATTTCTATTTTGTGACGAAAACGTTCCAACACCTCATGAGCTTCTTCTTGACTGACATCAATCAATACAATTGCGAATTCTTCACCGCCATAACGGAATAACCAATCCATACTACGAAAAGATTCTGACATTGCTCTAGCAAGTAAGATTAAGACTTCATCACCATACAGATGGCCAAAGTTATCATTAATTTTTTTGAAGAAATCAATATCAAGTAATGCAAAATACGTATTTTTTTCGTCACTTGCCACCTCAGTGTCAACCTTGGACTGACGTGTCAATAAACGATCAAATGCCAAACGATTCATTAGGCCTGTTAATGGATCAATTTCAGCTGAATAGAGCATACGGTTAAGGTTGTTATATGCCATCAAGGTATGTTGCCAAATGAAATCTTCAACCATCATAGGTGATACATTTTTAAGGACAAGAACAGTACCGACAATATTGCCTTGCATTAAAGGTATATAAAGCTCGATCTTACTTTGACTTACATTTACAGCCCTAACTTCTGCCTTGTCTGCAACATGGTGAAGGTGTTCATCATCTGATAATGAAATAGCGACGGTATTAGAATCTAAAAGATCACTAACCATAATATCTGCAATCAACATATTGCGATGAGCAACGATCCCCCTTAAACCACTTGAAAAAAGTTTTATCGATTCTGGACTAAAAAATTCATCCACTAACTCAATAAAACTTTCCCGAAGGGACTCACGCTCATTATGTACCAACAACTGAGTCACCAACTTTTCCAACACCGTAGCAGGAATTAATGCGTGTTGAATTTCGTTGTTGTTTTCAGGTCTAATTATCATTAACTTCTATTTAAATATATGTTCGAACTAAATTATTATAAATAATGTCTCTATGAGAGTATTCACACGCCACCACAAAATAAATTCAAGGCATATTTTATGAAACTCGTTTTATTAATCGTTATTCTATTACAAATATCTGCTTGTAGTTCAAGAATTTATGGCATACATGAAGAACAGTGGCTACAGCTATCACCTACAGAACGTAAGGATGCCATTGAACACCATCAACAGATGGAAATATTGCGTGAACAGCGCTATATAGAAGAAGCTAAAGTGGCTGTTGAGCGTGAAAAACAACAACTATTAGAAATGGAACAACGCCAAGTTCATATTGAGCAAATTTATAGTGGTGAACGGGGTATACGCGGAGATTTATTACGCGTCACAATTCGTAAAGGATCGCTTTATATCAATGGTAAGCATCGCCATTACAGCCCCGTATCATTTAGAATTGCTGATGGTGAGCAAAAACTAATCACCTTCCATCACCCACAAAAGCACCATTATCAAATTGATATTCCTGTTGAATATATTGATGGTGTTTTATCTTTTGATTATGACTCAGATACTGATTACGATTATCGCCACACGCTAGCCTATGAACCCGTATGGCGCCGTGGTAAATATTACAAAGGTATATCGCTTCACAAACACTCACCTTCGCAAGCTAGAAATATCGAAATTATTATTGAAGCTGTTCCCTTGCCTAAGAGATATTAACTATTTTGAAACTAAAATGGACTGACCACGGCAAGTATTAATGTGTGTGTTGATGCCATTATTAACAGCATCGATTAATGTGGCGGCTTTATTTTAGCTTTCAAGAAAAGCGCTATCGTAATTACAATATTCTTATCTATTACATAAACTGAAAATATATAGGGAATAAAAAAATGTGTGTCGCACATTTAATTTATTTATTAGTTATTAATAAATTAGTAGATACTTATAGTTATTGAAGTCTTCAGCAGACAAGCCTAGACTTGTTCATAATTATGAATAAGAATCTTTTAGAAGTTTTAATGCTAGCCCAGCACAAGGCGGACCCACAACTTGCCTTACACAGTAAACGTGTCTCTTGTTTTAGTTATGAGTTAGCAAAACTACTTGATACAGATAAAAAATTCCAACAACAAATATTACTTGCAGGACTTTTACACGATATTGGTTTTCTAAAAATTGATATTGATTTTAGTAATGTATCAATGAATTTTGCACAAGATTCAAATTTAGATCTTATTAAAAGTCACGTTATTGAAGGTGAGAACCTTACTCGTGGCCTAGTGAAAAATGTACCTCTTCAACAAGCTATCCGTTCTCATCATGAAAAATTTAATGGCGAGGGTTATCCTGATCAATTAGCAGGTGAAAACATACCCTTACCCGCACGCATTGTTGCCGTTGCAGATTTTTACGATACATTACTTGTTGGTGAAATGTTTGGCGACCGTCGTTCAACACCTAAGCAGGTAACTGATGAACTAATCAAAGCAAAGGAACATCATTTAGATCCTGATATAACAGACGTATTTTTAGATCTACTTAAGAAAGTACCTGTACTATTTCTAGCTGAAAAGAAAAACCCTCTCAAGCTCTACAGTATGCACTACTTACAAGTTGGGACTCTCGAACTAGGTGATTTAATCAACCAAGATGGCGGTGTTATCGTTAGACAAGGTAATCATATTGAACAAGCAAGCTTAGACAAAATTCAACATGATTACCCTGGCCAGAAAATCATTATTCCTATAGAGCAATAATGATACAGCGACGAATTAATGGGTTAAAAGTAATTACACTCTAAAATCATTTAATTCTCGGCCGCTATTAATTTCATCTACTAACCACAATGGTCTTTTACCAAATCCCTTCCATGTTTTATTTACATCATTGGGGTGTCGATATTTAATTTCAGCTTCTGCTCGTGGTTTACGTGAGGCTGTAATTGAAATTCGCATGGATTTGGCAACTGCTGTTAATGCAACTGCGGGGGATACTTTCTTTTGCTTAGCTAAGGCTCTCACAGCATCTGCAACATGCATAACATCAAGATCTTTACTATTCAAATCAGATGTTTGCTTTGTTTTTAACTTCTTAATTTGTTTCTTTGATTTAGATATCAAGCTTTGTAATTCTTTTTCAGAAAGCTGACCTAATTCTGTTGATAATTCATTCATCATAATTCTCCTTCCATAGGATTTTAAAACAGAAACTGAATTATAACCCTATCAAACTAAAATCACAAAAAGTAAGTTTCTTTCAACTACTTACCTGCGGCCATTAATAACTCATACTTTCCTTGTAATTGTTCTTCTGTTTCTTCATTCTCTGGATCTTTAGGGATGCAATCAACAGGACACACTTCTACACATTGCGGCTCATCGAAATGGCCTACACATTCTGTACACAAAGCTGGATCGATCTCATAGATCTCGTCACCTTGAGTAATCGCACTATTGGGACATTCCGGTTCACACACATCACAGTTAATACACTCGTCCGTTATAAATAACGACATTTAACACTCCAAATTTAAAACTTATCTGATAGATCTTAGCGGTTATTCCACACCTAGATCAATTTAGCCTTCAATGCTTGAACAACACAGGGTGCAACGAAGTCCGAAACATCACCACCTAACACCGCAATTTCACGAACTAAACTAGAAGAAATATAGGTAAACTGTTCTGCTGGTGTTAGGAAAAGCGTTTCGATTTCTGCTTCCATTTTGCGATTCATTCCTGCCAATTGGAACTCATGCTCAAAATCAGATACGGCTCGTAATCCCCGCAAAATGACATCTGCTCCCTTTTCTTTAGCAACATCAACTAAAAGTCCTTCAAAGCCACACACCTCAACATTATTTATGGTTGATAATGTTTGCTTCGCTAAATCTACTCGCTCTTGTAATGTAAAGGTCGGTTCTTTGCTCGGATTAATTGCAACAGCGACAATCACGCGATCAAATAGCTTACTGGCACGTATAACAAGATCGATATGTCCCTTCGTAATGGGATCAAATGTTCCAGGATAAATAGCTATTGTCATTGGTCACCTCCACCATTATTTTCAAACAAACAATAACGAATATTGCCTGCTTTTTTTTCTTTTATTAATTGCCAATGTATAGGTAACTCTGGCAAGTCAGCCTTGCCAGGACACTCTAAATAAATCAATGCATTTTCAGCTAATACCACCTTATCTACCAATGTATTTGCAATTTCTGTCCACAAATCTGCTTGGTATGGAGGATCGATAAAAACGATGTCATATTGTTCCTGGTTTGTAGATAAAAACTGTTGTGCGGTCGTTCGCTCTACTTGGCATTGTGTTGCTGATAGGGTGGAGCAGTTTTCTTGTAACGTCTTCGCAGCACGTGAATTTAACTCAACCATCACCACACTCATCGCACCACGTGAGGCCGCCTCAAAACCCAAAGCACCACAGCCAGCAAACAAATCCAAACATCGCGCACCACCAATATCAGCTTGCAGCCAATTAAACACGGTTTCACGAATACGATCAGGCGTAGGCCTTAAGCCCTCAGCATCTGGCACATCGAGTTTACGCCCTCGCCATTTACCAGCGATAATGCGGCATTGACCTGTTTTATGTATTTTATTCTGCTTTGCCACCAACTAATACCGTTATCATTTTATCTGCGTGTATTCGACGTGAATACGCATCTTTAATTTGTTCTACAGTGACTGCATTAACCTTTGATTTAAATGTTTCCAGATAGTCTAAAGGTAAACTATAAAAACCAATCATCGCTAAATAATCTGCAATTTTACTATTACTATCTAACCTAAGAGCAAAACCACCTGTTATATTTTGTTTCGCTGCTACTAACTCTGCATCTGTTGGCCCATTTTTGCTAAATAACATTAAGGTGTTTTTCATTACCTTAAGCGCTTCTTCAGCTTGATCATTACGTGTTTGCAAGCCAAATTGATACGGGCCCAATTCTCTCATTGGTCTAAAGTAACTATAAACACTATATGATAAACCGCGCTTCTCGCGAATTTCATTACTCAATTGTGAGACCAATCCACTACCACCTAAAATATGATTACCTACATAGAGTGCAAAATAATCAGCGTCTCCCCTGCTTATTCCCGCTTGTCCCATCACAATATGTGTTTGGCTTGAAGGGTGGTCAATTGTAATCGTTTTTCCTTGTAGTACTGGCACTACTTCGACTAACGATTTTGCTGAATCACCTGTTGATAAGCCAGAAGATAATTGTTCAGCAATACGTTTAGCTTCAGCAGTATCAATAGCGCCCACTAGGACTATTACTGCATTTTTTGCTACATAATACTGCTTATAAAAATCGTTCAATGATGCCAGTGTTAAATCCGAAACAGATTGTTCATCACCAGCAGGCATGGATGCATATGGATGACTTCCATACAAGTTGCCATAAAAAGAGCGAGAAGAAATTGCTCTAGGAGATTGTTTCTCAGCCTGCAATCCAATTAACATTTGCTTTTGAATTCGCTGAAATGAATCTGATGGAAAATCAGGCTTTGTTAATACCTTAGTAAACATCGTTAAAGCGGGTTCAAATGCAGCTTTATCCGTTAATGAGCGTAAACTTAGAATCGCCATGTCTCGCTGAGATGAATTACCAAACTTTGCGCCTACATCTTCAAAGCTTATCGCAATTTGATCTGTATTTAAGCCGCCAGCACCTTCATTTAACATCGCATTCGTTAATAATGCTAAGCCAGGTTGCTTACCATCTCGTGCCGCACCAGCATCAAATGCAACCGTTATATCAACCATCGCTAACTCGGGGGCAGGTACAAAATAAACCCTAGCACCATTATCTGTATGCCAATACTCAATATCAGGACTAGCCTGCACTGATACCGCCGCAAATAAGCTCAATAAAATACCGATAATTCTAACGTCCATGACGACCTCCTGCTGCTGGTAGCGATTTTTTACCATCCAGAGGCATTGGCACAAGCTCGGCTACCGTTAAACCCTTATCTTTAAAATATTTTACTGCCACCGCTTGTACTTGTTCAGCCGTCACCACTTGTACATTTTCTACATATTCATCCGTCAATTTCCAATCAAGGCCAATTGTTTCCAACATTCCAATCTGCATTCCCTGATAAAACACACTATCTCGCTCATACACAGCATTTGCCACAACTTGCGCCTTAATTCTTTTTAACTCTTTCTCTGTCACTAACTCTGTTTGCAGTTTTTCAATCTGAGTCATAACTGCTCGCTGTAGATCTGCAATTGAATGCCCTTTAGATGGTGTACCTACAACCACAAACATATCAGCTAAACGAGAAAATAAGCCATAACCGACACCAACACTTGCTGCAATTTCCTCTTCACGCACTAAATATCGGCTAAAACGAGCACTTGCACCACCGTCCAAAATACCTGCCAACATTTCTAGAGCATAAGGTTCCCAGCTTTGTTCCTTCTCTATTGTTTTTACCACAGGGACTTTCCAGCCCATCATCATATAAGGCAATTCAGCAGGCGCTTTTACTTCAATGGTCCGTTTGCCACGTTGCTCAACTTCAATTTGAGGTTTTACTGTTGCAGTTGTTTCAGGTTTTAATGGCCCAAAATATTTTTTAGCCAATGTGTAAACAGCTTCTGGTTCAACATCGCCTACAACCACGACCGTCGCATTATTGGGTGCATACCATTTCTGATACCACTGACGTAAATCACTCGCTTCATAATTATTAATGTCACTCATCCATCCAATAACCGGATGGTGATATGGACTGTTTACGAAGGCCATTGCATTAAATGCTTCACGAACTAAAGCATGAGGATTGTCTTCAGTACGCATTCGACGTTCTTCTGCCACGACCTCACGTTCTTTTAGCAATTCAGCGTCATCAATTACCAATTTGCGCATTCGTTCTGCTTCTAAACGAAAACTGACTTCTAAACGATCTTTCTCTAATGTTTGAAAATAAGCCGTGTAATCACGTCCAGTGAAGGCATTTTCCCTCCCGCCATTTGCAGCGATAATCTGAGAAAATTCATTTGGTCCTAAGCTCTCAGTACCTTTGAACATCATATGTTCAAGTACATGTGAAATACCTGTAATACCGTTGTGTTCATAACTTGAACCGACTTTGTACCAGACTTGAGATACAACAACTGGTGCCCTGTGGTCTTCCTTAACGATTAACTTTAATCCATTATCCAACTGATATTCGCTGACATTAGCAGCAGCTACCGTAGGTATGACGAATAATAATCCGATTAGTGTTTTAAATTTAGTAAGCATCTGCCTCTCGCAACCATGACATGATAAAATTCGATACATTCGAATAGTAATATTAACTAACAAGTGTAACGACAAGCAGAGAATATGTTTAGTTTCCTAAGAAAAAAAAACAAATCCACCGACGACAATCAACAAACTGTTGAACAAGTAGAATCGGATGTTCAATCTCCCGCGGAGTTAGAGCAAGATCAACAGTCCGACCAAGGTGAAACAAAAACAGGCTTGCTTGGACGTTTAAAGCAAAGCCTTAACCGTACCAGCTCCAAGTTAACTGAAGGTTTTGCGTCATTAGTTCTAGGCAAAAAAGTCATCGATGATGATTTGTTAGAAGAACTTGAAACACAATTATTGACTGCTGATTTAGGTGTTGATGCGACACAAACTATCATTACTGATTTAACGCAACGAATTGCTCGCAAACAACTAGGAGATGCGCAAGCACTCTTCACAGCTTTACGCGATGATATGGTTAAAATACTACAACCAAGCGCTATACCGCTTGTTATTCCTGAACAAGAAGGACCCTATGTCATTCTTATGGTCGGTATTAACGGTGTTGGTAAAACAACAACCATTGGCAAACTTGCCAAACAATTTCAGAACCAGGGAAAATCCGTCATACTCGCAGCAGGTGACACCTTTCGAGCTGCCGCTGTTGAACAGCTCCAGGTTTGGGGTGAACGCAATGATATTCCCGTTATAGCACAACATAGTGGCGCAGATTCAGCCTCGGTTATTTATGATGCATTACAAGCAGCTAAAGCACGCAATGTCGACATTCTGATTGCTGACACTGCCGGTCGATTGCACACCCAAAACAATCTGATGGAAGAGCTTAAGAAAGTAACACGAGTGATGGCAAAACTTGATGCTAGTGCACCGCATGAAGTGATGTTAGTACTTGATGCAGGAACGGGGCAAAATGCTTTATCTCAAGCCGTACAATTTACTGCTGCCGCAGGTGTATCAGGGATTACCCTGACCAAACTAGATGGTACTGCCAAAGGTGGGATCATTTTTGCGATTGCGAAAAAAACCGGCCTGCCCATTCGTTATATTGGTGTAGGTGAAGGGATAGATGATCTTCGCTCATTTGAGGCCGAAGAATTTGTGGATGCATTACTAGGCCGTGAAGACTAGAAATGATTCGTTTTACTGACGTTTATAAACTCTACGCCAATCGTTATGAAGCCCTGTCAGGCTTAAGCTTTCATCTTAACGATGGTGAAATGGCATTTTTAACCGGCCATTCTGGTGCAGGCAAAAGTACGCTACTTAAACTTATTGCCTTAATTGAACGCAGCTCTCATGGTCAAGTACTTGTTAACAATCAAAATTTAACTCGATTACCTAAACGTAAGATCCCATACTACCGCCGTCAGATTGGAATTGTATTTCAAGACCACAACCTATTACATGACCGTACCGTTTTTGATAATGTTGCTTTACCACTGATTATTGCGGGTGAAAATCATCGTGAAATTGGCCGCCGTGTTCGAGCGTCACTCGATAAAGTAGGTCTACTCGGTAAAGAACGTAATCTACCTATTGCTCTTTCCGGTGGCGAGCAACAACGTGTCGGTATTGCTAGAGCAGTGGTCAATCGTCCACCTATTTTACTTGCTGATGAACCAACGGGTAACCTCGATCCAGAACTATCACGCGACATCATGCACTTATTTGAACAGTTCAACCAAGTGGGCACAACAGTCTTCATAGCCACTCATGATCTTGATTTAATTAACACACTTCCACATAGACAAATCACCTTAGATTCTGGCCGTTTAGCAGAACAAGGTCTGACATAATGTTTCCTAAATTTAACCTTAAAAACTATATTCTTCGGCACCTTCAAGTGATGTTGTTTAGCTTGGGTCAATTATGGCGTCAACCACTTTCTAGTCTAATGACCATTATTGTTATCGGCATTGCCTTGGCACTTCCTGCCGGTTTATATGTACTCTTAGACAATATTGAAGATGTCAGTGATCAATGGGATGATGCAACACAAATTTCATTATTTTTACAGCAAGATGTCTTTCCAGACCAAGCAATAGAATTAAATAAGCAATTAAAGAAATGGCCTCAAATTTCTGACACCCACTATCAGTCATCTAGCCAATCTTTAGAAGAATTCCGCCAATTATCAGGACTCGGGACCTTACTCGACAGTTTACCGACCAACCCAATACCTGCCGTCATTATTATTCAGCCTGATGAGAGCGATCTTCGACCCGACTCGATTGGTAGCTTATTAGCCAGACTTGAGGCACTACCAGAGGTTGAACAAGCACAACTTGATATGGAATGGTTACAGCGCCTACGAAGCCTTAATAAAACGGCACAGAGAGGCATTAGTATTCTCGGCTTACTCTTATCCTTAAGTGTATTACTCATTATCGGCAACACAATTCGCTTGGCAATTTTAAGCCGTCAAAGTGAAATCCGCGTTATAAAGCTAGTTGGTGGTACCAATGCCTTTATACGCCGCCCATTTTTATATACTGGGTTTTGGTATGGCCTTCTTGGAGGCATCATCGGGTGGCTGACACTGACATTTAGCCTTAGCTTAATAAATGGTCCGATCAATGAGCTAGCAAAACTCTATAGTAGCCAATTCACATTACACTGGTTATCAGCCCTATTACTTGTTATTTTACCAATGACAGGCCTTATTCTAGGTGTGCTTGGCGCATGGATATCCGTTGGCCGCCACCTAAGCAAAATTGAGCCCAGCTAAATAAATACCATCAATAATAAGGAACTTTCTCCCGAATATCATGTCTTAGTATTTGAATTTACTAGTTTAATTGTTACTATTAATGAAATGACTTCTAAGGAGGCGACAATATGACAACAAGTGTAGCCAACTACAATTTAGCTTTAGCCCCTATCGATAACTTAAGTTCTTATACTCAGGTCGTCCATAACACACCGTTATTAACGGCTGAAGAAGAGTATGACCTTGCTACTCGATTACAACAAGATGGTGATGTTGAGGCAGCACAAGGCTTAGTATTATCACACCTTCGTTTTGTAAATCGTATCGCAAAAGGCTATAGCGGTTATGGCTTACCTGTCGCAGATTTGGTGCAAGAAGGTAATATTGGCCTAATGAAAGCTGTAAAACGCTTCGATCCGACAAAGGGTGTTCGTTTAGTATCTTTTGCTGTTCACTGGATCCGTGCTGAAATTCATGAATATGTGATTCGTAACTGGCGTATTGTCAAAATCGCGACAACAAAAGCACAACGTAAATTATTTTTTAACCTTCGCAGTGCAAAAAAACGCCTTGGCTGGTTAAATCAAGAAGAAGTTGAAGCTGTTGCCGAAGATCTTGGTGTAACGGCTGAAAATGTAATGGAAATGGAACGTCGCTTAGCATCACCTGATGCTACGTTTGACCTACCTTCTGATGCCGATGATGAAGACACTAGCTTTTCGCCTTCTGCCTATTTAACAGGCCCTGACGATTCTGATCCTTCATTACAATTAGAACACGTTGATTATGCAGAGCATCAAAAACAAAAACTGACTAATGCGTTAGCAACATTAGATGAACGTAGCCGTGATATTGTTAGCCAACGTTGGTTAGGTGATGATGGAAAATCAACACTTCATACTTTAGCTGATCAATATCAAGTGTCTGCCGAACGTATTCGCCAAATTGAAAATAATGCAATGAAGAAACTTAAAGTTTTAATGGCTTAAATTAAATAAATAATTCATTCAGACATAAAAAAAGCCCGCATTAGCGGGCTTTTTTTATGTCTAAAATTAATGTACTTATCGTTCAAGTAATGGTGTTTTACCTGTTTTACCATCCCAGTCTTCAGCATCCTCTAAAGGATCTTTTCTTTCTGCAATGACTGGCCACACTTGAGATAACTCTTCATTAATCTGAATGAATTCATTTTGATCTTCAGGCAAATCATCCTCAGAGAAGATGGCTTCTGCCGGACATTCAGGTTCACACAATGTGCAGTCAATACACTCTTCAGGATCAATAACTAAAAAGTTAGGTCCTTCATGGAAACAATCTACCGGACACACATCCACACAGTCGGTATATTTACATTTAATACAGTTTTCAGTGACAACAAATGTCATGTTTAGCTCTCCAAAACAAGCGACGTACAAACTCGTACTACAATTCAAATTACAATTTTACATGATTTCAATCTAGTCTGGGCAATTTTAAGGTATGATCAGTAGTAATCTAGACAAGGAATCCCCTATGCGTCGAATTGTGACCATTGCTATCTTTATCACTGTTTTTGCCATTGGAGCAGCATTTTCAGCAATTAATACTGATCCTATTGCTATTAATTACTACCTTGGTTCAATCACTGCACCACTTTCTGTTATCGTTGTTTTATCTATCGTAACGGGCATTATTTTAGGTGCCGCAATCATCTTTACCAATACATTACGCTTACGTTATGAGAATCGCCGTTTACAAAAAAAACTCACTATCTCAGAACAAGAAATAGATAGCCTTCGTATCCTACCAATCAAAAACACACATTAGGTTATCACTGCTATGGAATGGCTTTTCTTTTTACTCCCTATAGCGGCTCTTTCTGGCTGGTTAGCCGCTCGTACTCACTATAAAAAACGCTATGTTAAACAAAGTTCGCCATTTAACCCTGAATACTTTAAAGGCCTAAATTATTTACTTAATGAACAGCCAGATAAAGCGATTGATGTTTTTATTAGACTACTAGAAGTAAATAGTGAAACCGTTGAAACACATTTAGCCCTAGCCAATCTTTTTAGAAAACGAGGGGAAACAGATCGCGCAATACGCATTCACCAAAACTTAATTGCTCGTCCTACACTGACACAAGAGCAACGCAATCAGGCGCTTGTTGAACTTGGACTCGATTATATGAATGCCGGCGTACTTGACCGTGCTGAACATCTTTTTCTGGAACTATTAACTAAACCCTCCCCTCCCTTCCAGGCATCTGAACAATTACTCCGTATTTATGAACAAGAAAAGGACTGGCCAAAAGCAATTACAATGGCCAAAAAAATACAAGCACAAAGTAAACGTAAGCTTGGCTCAGTCATTGCCCAGTTTTACTGTGAATTAGCCGAGCAAAATATTCAAAGCTCAAGTAGTGTTGTACTAGACTTAATTAAACAAGCACATTTCCATGACCCAAGCTGTGTTAGAGCGACATTACTCAAAGCCAATGTTCATATCAATGCTCATAAATTTCGCAAAGCGCAAAAGAGCCTTCTTAATATTGAGCAACAAAATCACCGTTACCTGCCGGAAGCCTTACCGCTATTGTTCGAGTGTTATTTACAACTAAAAAAACTAGATGCCTTTGAAAGCTGGCTACACACACTATTAAAGCGTCACCCTAATATGACCAGTGCTCGAATCATGTTAGCAAACGTTATTCAACAACTACATGGTGGGCAGAAAGCGCAAGACTACCTGCATCAACAGTTGCAAAAACACCCTTCTGTTGAGGGGCTTCATACGCTTATCTCATTGGGCGAGCCATCAAGTCCTGTTCTTGTTCCATTAATTCAGGGCATAACAAATACATTAGTTCGCAGAGGACATCGCTATACGTGTCCTAACTGTGGTTTTTCAGGAAAGAAATTACATTGGCATTGTCCAAGTTGTAAACAATGGGGCACTATTCGTCCAACAGAAATACATCTTTCCGCTTTAGAAACATTATTGGAGCCATCACATGAGTGATATTTCTATCTATCACAATCCACGCTGTAGTAAGTCACGTCAAACACTCGCTTTATTAGAAGAAAACGATGTGCAAGCTAAGGTTGTCGAATATTTAAAAACGCCACCAACAGCAGAAGAGTTAACCATTATTCTCAAGCAACTTGGCTTTTCTGCTCGCCAACTACTACGTAAAGGTGAGTCTGCTTATAAAGAGTTACAGTTAAAAGATGAATCACTTACTGAAGCACAACTTATTCAAGCAATGATTGAAAATCCTAAACTTATTGAACGCCCTATTGTGATCCACAATGGTAAAGCCAAAATAGGTCGTCCTCCAGAATCTGTACTTGAGCTCCTATAAATGGCTGAGATACTTGTCCTTTATTACAGCCAATCTGGCCATGTCCTAAGTATGGCTGAACACATTGCACGAGGCATTGAAAACGTAGAGGGTTGTTCAGCTCGACTTCGAACGGTACCTGACATATCAACAGTCTGCGAAGCAACACAAGACACGATTCCAGTACGAGGTCATCTTTATGCTAGTCCTGATGACTTAAAAGAATGTGATGGTCTCGTCTTAGGCAGTCCAACTCGATTTGGCAATATGGCTGCACCTCTCAAGTATTTTATTGATAAAACCAGTGATGTTTGGCTATCCGGTTCTCTAATAGGAAAACCTGCAGCAGTCTTTACCTCAACTGGCAGCTTACATGGTGGGCAGGAATCAACACTTTTATCCATGATGTTACCGCTACTACACCATGGCATGATGATAATGGGACTGCCTTATAGTGAAAGTGCCTTAATGACAACAATAGATGGTGGTACACCTTATGGTGCAAGTCATCTTGCCGGTTCAAATAATGACCGTCCCTTAAGCGACAACGAAGCTCAATTATGTCGCGCACTAGGACAACGCATAGCACTCACAGCAAAGACGCACACATCATGACACTGTTCTATAAACGACTTGCCTTATTTAGTTTTTTTGGTCTAATGATATCTCTAACATGTTGGATCACCTTAGGTCAGCACAGCGATAACTACCCCACTTCTGCTTGGTTAATCATTGCATTAATTCCCTTATTATTTCCACTAAGAGGTCTTTTGCACGGCAAACCCTATACCCACGCATGGACTGGATTTCTCATGTTACTGTATTTTGCACATGGTATCGGTGAGGTCTATAGTGCTCCAGGGTTTGATTTGTATGCTAGTTTAGAAGTATTATTTAGTAGTACGACATTTATTGCATCTATTCTATTTATCCGTCTTAATGCAAAAAATGTGAAGCAGCACTCAAAATAATATTGTCAAACCTGTTATATAATTAGATAGGTTGATTTTTTTGGAGAGTCATTATGAGTTCAATCCCTGCATTACAATCAGGAATATCAGGCATCCAATCAGGCATGCAAAGTCTCAACAAAAATGCTGCCAAGATTGCGAGTGCTGAAACCATTCAATCAAGCGGTGATCTGACAGAACCTTTAGTCAATATGCTGCTTGATAAACAACAGGTTGAAGCATCAGCTAAAGTTGTAGAAACAGCAAGTTCTATGATTGGTAGCATCTTGGATATCAAGGCATAAGGATGAACATCCATGCCTCTGTGGCATCCTCTCCTCTCGGTACAATATCTGCCACTAGGGTCAATTCTGTCGCGAAAAGCTCTGGTGAAAACACCACCGAGCTTTCTGAACAAGATATACAACAACTTCAAAAACTAAAATCACGAGATCAAGTAGTACGAGCACATGAAGCAGCACATATTGCTGCTGGTAGCGGCCTTATTCAGGGAGGCGCTAGTTTTAGTTTCCAACGAGGACCGGATGGTGTTCAATATGCCATTGGTGGTGAAGTTAAAATTGATGCGTCAAAAGTGACTGGAGATCCTGAAGCAACGCTCCAAAAAGCAGAAAGAATACAAGCTGCAGCATTAGCACCAGCTCAACCTTCCACACAAGATCGCAATGTCGCTGCAAAAGCTGCTCAAATGGCCATTGAAGCCAGAGCAGAGATTAATAGCGAAGAAGCCTCAGCAGCAACTGTAGTCTCATTTTCAGACAACCAACCTGAAGTAGTAACAGGAAATCTATTAGACTTAACCGCTTAAACAACTATTTTGCTAAAATAGCATCCTTTCATTTACTCAAACTACACACACCATTTTGCCAGCTCCCGACTTTCCCCCTTTATCACTCACAGAAATACACTCAGCACTTGATTGCGGCACTGTCAAAAAGCTTGAAGATATTTTAATTTATGACTCCGTTCCATCCACAAGCGATGAACTCTGGCAACGCCTTTCACAGGGAAAGACAGGTGCAGCAATATGCCTATGTGAAAGTCAAACAGCAGGTCGGGGGCGACGAGGCGATCAATGGCAATCTCCTGCCACAGGCAATTTATACCTCTCTATTTCTTGGCCATTTCCCGCAGAATCAGTGCAAAATGGCTTAAGCATTGCGATTGGCATTAGCTTAATAAACACACTCAAATCTGAAGGAATCAATGACTTACAGCTAAAATGGCCTAATGACATATTATATAAAAGACAAAAGCTTGCAGGAATTCTAGTAGAATCACGCTTCGGTAAAACACTAAATACCGTTATTGGCATTGGCCTTAACTTTAAGCTTCCAACTGCCACCCAAAATAAAATTCAACAACCAACCACCAGTCTTCAACAGCTTTGTACACATGTACCCTGTCGAAATAGATTGGCAGGAAAAATTATTCAAACAATGATCAACACATTAGAACAGTTCCAGACTTCTGGATTACGCGATTTTATTTCGCAATGGCCCGACTATGATGCACTTGCCGATCAGCACATCACATTAATTGATAAAAATGATCGTATTAATGCCATTGCTAGAGGAATCAATGAGCAAGGTGAATTGCAATATCAGATCGATAACACACTTCACACCTTATCCAATAGTCACATCAGCATTAGGTTTTCTTCATGAAATTATTAGTCGATATCGGTAACACTCGTATCAAGTGGGCAGTTATTCAACCAGGCGCACTAGAAAGTCAAAGCTTTAACCGTAGCAAGACGGGCATAAAAGCATCATTAAACAGTCATTGGAAAGCGCTAGAAGATATCAGCTCAATACATGTTTCAAACGTGGCTGGTGATAAAATTGCTGAACAATTAAGCCAATGGACCGAAAAACAATGGAATCTCACACCAACATTTGTAAAAAGTGAAAAGAAACGTTTTGGTGTTAGCAACTCATATGAACAAGCTGAATTGCTAGGTGTAGATCGCTGGCTAGCACTAATCGCAGCTCGCCAACATGCTCGCCAAGCAACGTGTGTGATTGATTGTGGCACTGCAATTACCATTGATATAGTGACAAAATATGGTGCACATCAAGGTGGAATGATACTTCCCGGCCTCACCCTCATGCGTGAAGCGTTAACAAACAACACCAGTGATCTGAATGATATAGCTGAATCTAGCGAATTTAGAACACTTGCTGTCAATACTCAAAGTGCGATCAAAACAGGTACTCTTTATAGCGTTACAGCGACCTTGGAACGTATTGTTGATGATCTTAAAGAACAATATAACAGTCGCATTCGCTTCATCATAACGGGCGGAGATGCAGAACAACTTAAGCCCTTACTTCCTTCTTTTATCGCCCACTACCCAGATATCGTCTTAAAAGGTTTAGCTTATTATGCTCGCCAGAGTGATCGCAAAGTGAAACCAGAAACAGAGGATGTTACAGAAGTGGTTGAAGCAGTGGATACAGTAGAAGTAGAAGTAGAAGTAGAAGTAGAAGAAGCAGTGGAAGCAGTGGAAGCAGTAGAAGCAGTGGAAGCAGTGGAAGCAGTGGAAGCAGTAGAAGCAGTGGAAGCAGTGGAAGCAGTGGAAGCAGTGGAAGCAGTAGAAGCAGTAGAAGCAGTAGAAGCAGTAGAAGCAGTAGAAGCAGTGGAACTATAAAGTTTGTCATACTCGATTATCTAATGTAGTCTTTCGCGTCTAAAAATGGAGAGCTGGCCGAGCGGCCGAAGGCGCACGCCTGGAAAGTGTGTATAGGTTTATCCCTATCGAGGGTTCGAATCC
>ENA-OSET01000795-OSET01000795.1-sediment-metagenome-genome-assembly--contig:-NODE-795-length-34517-cov-4.471254_pt1 | contig 34517 bp, 32 predicted proteins | sample MGYA00237882_ERZ534229 | MGnify/ENA primary metagenome ERZ534229 (study PRJEB26408, sample SAMN06266212) | sediment metagenome | isolation source: Hudson Canyon methane seep mesocosm | place: USA:Hudson... | reverse complement strand
GGTGATGGACTGTCCGATTGGTCCGACGACTGCATCCGCAGCTCGACGTCACCTCAATCACACATCGATGCCGACGGTGACGGCTGTGACGACAACACCGAGGACGACGATCTCGATAATGATGGCATCAAATCAGTCTTCGACAACTGCGAGGACGACCCTTCCTCGGACTGGGTCTCGACTCTCGCAACCGACTATGATTCGGACGGCTGCGAGGACTTAGTGGACTACGACGACGACGGCGATGGCATTCCCGACGACGTGGATCAGTGCCCGACCAGCATTTCGGTCAACTCCGACTTCGACAGAGACGGATGCGACGACGAGACCGAGGACTGGGACGACGATGGTGATGGAGTTCCTGACACTAGCGATAGCTGCCCGTTGGGCTTAATCAACTGGGTTTCTTCCCCGGACAGCGACATTGATGGCGATGGGTGTATGGACTCGCTCGAAGACGATCACGTTTCCGGCAAGATACTGCATACTCTGCGCAGCAACGCCTTCATGATACTAATAATCAGCAGCGCAACGGTCCTTATGCTCGCAGGAATGGTTCTGACGGCACAGCGTGGACGAGGCAGACTCGGGTTCGCCGACCAGACTTGGGCTGTCAACGATGCAATGCAATCTGAGGCCCCTCTAGACCCTCCTGCAGTCGAGAAGCAGGTCAGGGACCTCTCGGACATAGGCTACTCTCCTGAGGTCGCCCAGGCAATCGTGGAAAACGAGGAAAGGGCACGCCGAAAGAGAAACTGACTATTATCGAGCACCTGTGAAGTATTTTCATAACCTCATCGAGTCACTCGCTATCTGAGGGGTGTGTAGTGAGGGCAGTCAGGGTCGAGTGCGCCATTCCTTCAATCGAGCACGACTTGAGGGTACAGGCAGCCCTTCGGGCCGTGAGTTGGGATTACCGCGGAACTCTTGACCAAATCGACGGCAGGATGCGTGTGATGTGTGAGTGCATAACCGTGGACGGAGGGTGCCCAGCACCAGGATTCTGCATAGGCGGCATAACGGTCGTCGAGATTCTTGAAGAGTGGACTTCGGACTATCTCACCCATCATCTCGTCGTACTGGACTTCGATTCGGACACGATTGGACGATTCTTCCGCTCCAGAGATCTGACTCTGCTGGCTGGCACCAACTTCACCTCCAGTGGACTAGTCGTTCAAGTAGCAGGCAGGCAGGCCTCGATGGTATCATTCCTGAACGCAATCAGGGAGGCAATACCAGTAGAGAGAATCACGACGGCGAAGGCCTCTGAGGGAATGGTCCAGAAGGGCCCCACCTTGCAGCAGCACAGGATTATCAAGATCGCTCACCGACACGGTTGGTATGAGGCCCCGAAGAGAATCTCAATCAGGGGCTTGGCCTCAAAACTGGGTCTGTCCAAGTCGACAGTGGCAGAGCAGTTGGTCAAGGCCGAGAGTGAGATTGTAGGCGGATTCCTGAAGAAGTCGCAATAATCAGGCGAATGAGTCCAATCGAGTCTGCCGCCCCCTTTTGACGAACCAACTGTTACGCAAGTCGTCAGGGGCCGATACCTTAGGGGCGACGTAGTCGATGGCGTGTTTGAGTGAGTCAAACTGCCTCGGAGTTCGCTTCATTGCCTCGCGAACGGTCTCTCTGATCAGCCAAACCCCTACTGGCGCCCAGTATTCGGGGCCGATGTCCCGCCAGATGAGGCAGGCCCCCGAGCGCCGCATCGAATCCATGTGCTCGAGCACACCCAGCCTAGCCGAGTAGTAGGCGCCAGTTATCTGGTGCGCGTACTCGTTGCGCGGCTTGAGGTCCTCCCAATCCCCTAGCACCTTCCCCGTGCCAGTCCAGACACTGCCTCGAGTCCAGGCCTCTAGCATGTTGAAGGCCCACAGACCAGGCGTGAGAATGATGTGGAACACGTTGTCGAGGTAGGTGGCCTCGTAGACCAGCACCTTGTCGAGCGAAGGATGGTCCCTGACCCTATCCCAAAGCCGTTTCCCGAGCATGTCGTCAGTAGCCGTGATGCCCCACCGCGTGGGGACTAACTTCCTACTACCTTCCCGGCCGAGAAGTCCAGAGGAGAGTAGGCGGGAGATTTGGGCTTCTCCAATTGAGGACTCAGTCAGTTCACCCATCGCATCAGCAGCCAGCAGGTCATCCTCGTTGGCAACCGAATCTACTTTCCTCGGGATGCTGGCATGACCGACGATTTCGGCTCGTAGCACCTCTCCAGAGGGGCCGAGGGGAGTACTCATGCTGTCGAAGGTGGGACTCCTCCCTACCATGATTGGCCTAGCGAAGTCAAGCTCCACATCCACGCTCTTCTCGGCCATAGCAATCTCCTGTGTGGTCTCCAGCATCGCGCCGGGCGAAGCGGTGCTGCCGACAGGCATCACGCTGCCACCAGTGATGAGATTGGCGTGTCGAGCAGCAACCTCCTCTAGAGGCCTTCCGAACAGGTCGGCAGGGTCACCGCTGGCCAAAGGCACGGCATCGGAGTCTTCTGGGACCCAAGCCGCGCTAGGACCCGCCCTTACATCAGGGTAGCCGTACCTGCCTACGAACAGCGACGGCGGGCTCGGCCCGACCAGCTCGCTGACCGAGCCCGATTGCACCACAGGGAGCCTTCCCCGGATGTCAGCGAGCAGGGGGCAGGGGGAGATGCCACACATACCCCGAGTACCCCGGCATTCGATGCACTCCGGAAACATCACCATGAAATCGCAATCGGATGCTCTTAGGCATACTGCTCTGCGAACGCAGGTAGGCGGCATTCAAAGGGACCATTCCTCTCCGGCAGGCGGGGAGAGGGATGGCTCGGATTCCAGCGGTCATACTGCAGCATTTCATCGGCCTTTCGGACTACGAGCGCAAGCTGGCCATAGACAAGGCATCCAGAGAGCTCGGCATGACCGTCGAGCAGATTGAGACCGAAATCGAGAATTTTCAGAGCGGCGGGTTCAATCAGGATCAACCAGACTCCACGCTTCCTGTTGAAGTGCCGCGTAAAGAGTCGATTTTCAAGAAACCGAAGAAGCAGAAGGAAGGAGGCCCGGAGTTCGTCGACGACTCCCACAGATACCGATTCCGATACGACCCCAGCGCTGCCGGAAAGGCCCGTCAGGATAAGGCGACCCAGGCCATCGCCTGTCCGCACTGCAAGGCCGCGCTCGGAATCCCAGAGAAACGCCCAATCAGGGTCACATGCCCCGCGTGCATGATGGACTCGACCTTCGAGGACTGATTAGACTCCCCAGAACCGGTTCTCTCCAGAGACGCCCTCGTCCTCAGTCACCGATTGCACGGCTGTCCTCAGGAGGTAGTACCCGATGATTGCGAACACTGGCATCCCCCAAGTGTCCGAGACGCTCTGGTAGTCGAGGCTGAAGTCCGACCCCCCCATCTCTATGAGTACGACCACCAGTGCGGCCTTGGCGAAGGCGTACACTACGCCCCCCAGACCCAGCAGTAGTACGCTGCGTCCGGTGAAGCTACCCTCCTTCCATCTCAACACTCCCAGAGACAGTGCGAACGAGAAGGCGGAGACGACAATCCAAGTGAGAGCTTCGTTGATAGCGATGGCCCAGACGGCTACGTCTCTGTTCACCGCGTCGACATTGAATTCACTGCCCAGCCAGGCTACGTATTGGTCGATTTCGATGTTTGTGGCTGAGAAAACCTGGTAGGCGGTGAGGATGGATAGCAGCACCGAGACGATTGAGAGTCCCCAGAGCAGAGATGACCATATCCCTCCGGTGGCACTCTCCCGCATGTCAATCATCAGGCGCTCCAACTGTTGTTCCCAGCCGAGCCCCTTGGCGAATAGCCAGATGCCGATGAACAGGGGCATCGCGCCGATGAGAGCACCACCACCTGGGATGATGAGACCGAGCCCGATAATCATCAGGAAGATGGCGACAGGAACTAGCAGTTTAGCTCGCCAGCGCGGGTCATCGATGGCCTTAGCAATGTAGTAGTAGGTACTCTCGATACCCTTGGACTGTCTTACAATCACCTTCTCAACGTGATCGACGCGCACCCTTGAGGTGATTATGGGGAGAGAAGCCTCGTCATCCGCCCCGTCGGTGACTAGGACGGCGGAATCTGGTTGGAACTCTTGGATGACCTCATCCAGTTGCATTGCGACGGCTCGGTCACTGCGCGGACCGACCCTGACATCGCCGGTAAGTATGGCGATTTCTATCTCATCATCACCCTGAGCGTTCTCAACTAGCCTGTCGTGGTTATGCAGGGCACCAAGGATGGCGTTGGTGTCAGATTCCTCAGGATCAGCTATGCCCAGACGCAGAGCGGCTGTCAGGGTAGCCTTGCGACCGATGACGGGGCCTCTGATGCCAGCCTTCACTCCAAGGTCGTTGTCTCGATCGACAGTCAGTACGAGAGTCCTCACCATGCCTATTCATCCGGTATGGGCTGCGATGTAATGCTGGCCCATATCAAGAATTGGCCGACTCGACCTCTTCCTCGACGACTTCAGGCTCTTCCACGGCTTGCGAACTCTCACGGTAGCGGCTGCGCTGCTTGGCTCTGATGTACTTCAGTGGATGACTCATCCACTCCTGGTCGCAGAGCCTGTCATCACCAGGCTGTACCGGGCATCTCGCAGAGGTCTTCAAGGCGGCGCAACCGTGCGGTGTGTAGTCACGCTCGTAGATTTGATTCACTTGGTATGAGGTGGTATCCGCACTGTAGTCAGGTGCGTTTGCGAAGAACGAGCATGTCTGTTCCTGCGACATCCCAATTGACTTTGAGAAGGCAGCTAGAAACACCCTCCCGACATGGTTTACGTTTACTCCTTGGTTCAATTCGGAGACTGCCGACTCGAAGCACGGCGGCCAGTCATCCCTAACCGCAGCTGTCATCGGCATCTCTGCCTGTACGCGCTCTGAGAGCAGCCCGGTGATGCGCTCGACCGGATCGGCGAACAGAGCCGCGAACTCTTCACTCATCCTGTCCATTCTATCTGTGCAGGTCTGGTTCAGGTTCTCTCTAATCCTCTCTTTCAGTAGCCTCGCAGTACGCTGCCTACTACTCTCTCCCACAGCCGCATCCATGCAGACCCATCCCTCGATGACCGGTCGATTGGCCAGATGCCAGTAGGCGCCCGAGATTTTCGGGCACAGTTCTATGAAGTCGGCCATCGGAATCCAGTAAACCACCTCGTCAGAACCCGACCCCATCTCGCTTTTGATTCCTGACAGGTAGGAAGCAGCCAATAGCTCAAAATTCTCCGAGTCCATTCCGAATAATTGGTCGGCCCTAGTCGCCTCACCCTCTATCCATCGGGCCAACAGCCTCTCGTTGAAGGAGGCGCAGACGACCAGCATAGCGTGTAGGAACGAAAGCACTTCGGTCATCCTACCTATCTCTGTCGACATGTCGACAGTAGTCGCGATGTCAGCACCGTCCTTGTGCATCACACTGTCGAGGAGGCGTAGTCGCCCCTGGGTCCTAACGTCCTCCAACCAAGGCTCGTCTATCAGGTCCTCGACCGATATTCCATTTTTCTCTAACACGCCGCGCATGTGTTCTCTGCCTTGGGGCAGGAAGGGATAGCGAGCTAGCAGGACCTCATCCTCCACTGATGGTAGTGCAAGCGGCATCGGCATTGGCAAGCAGTGGGCCGCGAGGGTTATTCAACACTCACCGTGCCCTTCTACTGGAGCGAGGCCAGATGGACAGACCGACCGACCTGCTTCCAGTCTCCGACGAACTACTTGCCATTCAGACGGAGGTCCGCGAGCACTTCGGATGGAAACTCGATCCCGACTCCAACAGTGCTCTGTCCATGCTCGAAGCAGTCGAGGTGTCGGAGATCAATGACTGGACCCGGCCCCGCAGGGCTGCCACAGTGGCGGGTCTGATTCGGAGGATGGTACTCAGGCCCACAGAAGTGGCAGTCCTCGGTGCGGCTGTAGAGGCCGAAGAGGTTCTGCGAGTGTTGGAGCGGCCAGTCCTGCTGGTCGCAGCCGACGGCTCCGCAGGCGTACTTTCGACGCTGCCCGACTCGACGGCGGAGCGAGCCTGGTCACGATTGGCATGCGTCGTTAGTGATGGTGACGGTGGCCAAGGAATCATCGAGGCGGTCAAGCGGGGGATACCGGTCTTCTTGCACGCCCACGGTGACAACGTCGCTGAGTGGGAGTCATTACTGGAGATAGCTGCGGGGGCATCAACACCCTCGCCTCTGGTGCTGACTCACCAGACCCCCGCAACGATTTCCGGCATGCACAATCCCGGAGGGTTCACCGACGGGGACCGGGCTGTGTGCATGGTCCGATCTATGGGCGTGCCTAAGGAAGCAATCACGATGTTGGGTACTAGGACCGATGTCGTAGGCAGGTGGTCTGGAGCGACCGACGCTGAGACCAAGATGGAGAAGCTTCAGTGGATGGACAAGGTCCTACGGGCCCTAGAAATCGAGTACTAGACAAAGTCGTTGAGCGTCATCACAGTGACCGTGTCGTCGTTGAACAGAGAATCAACGCTGTCAGTCATCCAAGCGACGCGCTGCTTGGTATAGTCGTCGACGCCGTACCTCTCAATGACGTTCCGAGTAATCTCGATGTACTTGCGAACTGCTCCCTCGGAGACCGTCAGAACGACATTGCCTCCGCACAGGGTGCTGCCACCGTCTCTCGAGCTGACCAGACCACCGCCCATCGAAACGGTCTGGATGCATTTGCCCGCTAGCGGCATCCTGCGGTACGAATAGGCACATTTGACGCAGCGAACTTTCTGACGTGTGAAGGCCATGAGGTTTCCACGTAGGTCGGGAAGGAAGTGAGATTCGATGACCTGCGAGGCTACGCGCTGCGCACTGACGGGCCTCAAATCAGTTCCGAGAGCCAGTTGAGCGAGCATCTTGTCCTCCATCGTCTTGAGGGTCTTGTACGACGAATTCTTCGGGCCAGTGTCGAGTCGGCCCGAGTCATGAGTCCAGCCGTATCCACGAATTTCCCCCACAGCGCCAAGCCTGTTAGTAACCAAGTCGACAATCCCTTCTATCTCGCTCGGGTGTGGCTGCGACTTCGTCGCCTCGTAGAATGCTCGATTGTAGAACCATGAACAGTCGACGTTGAGGGCCTCCTTGTCAATCTCGCTCGGATTGATGCGTGTGCTCAGGACTAGAGGAGCGTCCATCCGGCCACCTCTGCCTGCTGGCAAGATTGATCTAGAGAAATTCAAGAGACCGTCTAGCAGCATCATCAGACTGTCCTCATCACCATCGCAGTTGCGCCTCTTCGCGGCGTGGAACAGGGGGTGCGCATATCCAGCAGAAGCACCGGTCCAGCCGATGATTCGGCACAGCACACCGCCAGATGTATGCGGCGCGAGCCCGATAGCCAGATGACCCACTAAATCAGATTCAACAGAAACCTCGTAGAAAGGCTCCATTCCATAGAACCGTACCAACAAGTCGTCGACGAAGTGGCATGTGTTCAGGAGATGACTCTTGGCTAGTATGGAAGGCACAAAGTCCTGAGGGAACAACTCAAGCATCTGCTCGTCCGATTCGAGAGGTGCACCGAAGATGTCGTGAGAATATCCTAGATCATGCAGCTTATTCCAAGGAGTGCCTATTTCGCTAGGTTTGAAGTGAGTAATCGGGACATCACTCATGTCGTAGCGCGAGGTGCCGTCGCGGAACACCGAGACCTCATGCTTTGCTCGCAGTATCCCCTTTTCGATTGGTTCAGGAGTCTGGTCTATTGAGACTAGGCCCTTGACCGCCTTGATTCTTTTCGGCACCCTATCAAGTCCGAGCACACGCCTCTTAACTTCCAGAATACCACCTAGTGGAACACTGGTTATCTGCCCTTTCCTGTGCCTGAATTGCCCGCCCCGGCGTTTGCTCTCTTGAGTGCGCCCCCCACATTCAACCGCTTCTCCGGAGACCAGTCGGTTGTGACATCTCAGATGTGGAGACTCTTGCCCGCACTTGTCGCACAAGCGCGGCCCCATCTCGACTCGGATGACGCCCTTGCCGGCGGCCTGCCCCAACAGTCGCTGTGGCCCACCGTTCTCTCCTATTGGGTATAGAGCGTGGACCATTGGCTTCATCTCGCGCACTCCGGCTTTCTCTGGTCTGCCCATTCGGGACCCCACTCTACACGGAACTGAGTCCTCCCAACGGAGTTTCGATAGACGTCTGACCAACCACAGAGAACGGTCAACCTCATGTTCGTCAATGAGCATCCTGGCTTTTCTCAGGGCATCCTTGTCCACAGGTCCAAGATTCTCGATTTCATCTGCTGCAGCCTTTCCCGCTGCATCGGTGTCTGCTATCCCGAGTCCTTCCTGCCTTGCTGCTGTCTCAGCCTTCATCCTGACAATCGCCCGCCGCCCCTCCAAGTCCTCTAGACGAGCATCCTCCTGCGTCATGATGTCCGTTGCTTTGCGAATCCTGCTTACTCTGTCGTCAATGTGTGGGCCGGCCTCCACTGCGATACGCACAGCCCCATTGTGAACCTCAAGACCGAGCCCTTCAACCAACCCCTCCCAGTTCGATGACATCACGATGTCATCTCCTTCGTGCCGATGCTCGATTCCAAGAGTCATCAGAGCAGATTTCAGGATACCGTGGTTGTGTACCATGGTCCACCCGGGCCAGACTCCAGTGGAAGGAGTTGGTAGCCCAATATCTTCGATGAATGCGTCTGGTGACCAGACGGCAGCACCATCGTGTAGCCACAACTCCTCATCCTTGATTGACGAACCCAGAAGTGCCCCAATTACTGTAGGTGCGAAAGACATCGGCATGTCCGACCACCATAGGTTCCACGGCGGCGGAACTGCCGCGCCATACTCCATATTCATGACTCGTGCGGATTCCCAATTCATATCCAAATCGCGCAGATACAGGAACCATTCTCGCTGGCGCCAACTACGGTCTAGAGAACTCTCACCGCCTCGCTCGATAGCACCGTTGAAGGGTATTCCTAGCGGCATTTCCGACCTCTCGACTCCAAGAATCTGGGCGAATGTAACGACCTTGTCGGGATGATCTAAGGAATCCACGAGGTCGGACGCCCACCAGTCTCTGTTGTAGCCCGATGGAACAAGTTTCATGTTATTCTCGCGGAACTCGCCAAATCCCGAGAGTATCTCTCCAGAGTCCCATATGGTGATTACTTCAGCGGAGCAGAATTCCCACTCTTCGACTGTAGAGATTCTGCGGAAGGAACCATCTCGCAGAAGTACCGTAGGCCCATCTATGTCGACACAAGGAGTGACTGCGCACGCCTTTCCAGGGCGCTCGGTTTTCATCTGAGTCCCAACCGAGAGAAACCCACCATGGGCCTGCATGGATACAGGGTTTATCCCCGCGGCAGCAAGACCGGTGGCACGACTCCTCCCATATCTAAGCCGAAACGAACCCGGCTCCCCTGGCTCTCCGAATACAGGCCGCCCGGCGATGACATCTTGCATGTATTTGCCATTCTTCGGAATTTCTCTACGGTGGAAATATTGACTCCCATCTTCTCCTTCTCCACTTTCTTGTTTTCCCTTTGTGGTAAATTCTGAGATGAAGCCCCATCCTGGGATTTTCAGACGCTCGGTGTGCTTCTGGATCTTCGGAGCCTTCAGACATAGGCCTTCTCCGATTACGAGCAACACTCCACCCCGGATTCTAGTACGAGGCGAATTGTTGGGATTCACGATGTTACGAACTTCCTTGTAGCCCGCACACTCCTGCTTCTCAGTCTCCTCTCCGTTAATCATCACCGGGCACGCCCGCACGATAACCTCTATTTCCTCAGGAGGAGGCTTGTATTGTAGGCCGACACGGTAGAGGCCAAACTCTTCCTTGACTCGTTCAACTTCTGGCGTCGTTGGGATGTACCTCCCGATGCCGAGTTCACGACGTATCATGTCACCAATAAGGACGCTCAGCGCTTGACCTGTACCGCCCGCCGCTCTTATGGGTCCGGCGAAGTCGATGGATAGAAACTCGGATCCATCGGCGTTGTTCATGATACGCACTCTTCCAATACCGTCGAGCGGGGCAACTAGGATTGCTTCCGTCAGTACTCCGAGACCGACCCTTAGTCCGGAGTCGATGGCCTCGGCGATGTCATTATTCCTTGCATACATCCTCCGTGCTACATCGAGGGCTATCTCGATAGCAGCGGTTTCCCTGTCTGTGGTCAGCAGGAGATTGCGCAAGTCGTCCTCAATACTCATTCCGTCGAGATACTCTTCAAGCAGCTTCTCAGTTCTACTTGCTAGGTCGGTGGTACGTGGGATTTCAACCTCATCTGAGAAATCAAGGCCTTTGGCCTTGGCCTCATCAGCGATGAGGAAGACCTCGTCCGCGCGTCGGTCCAACCAACTCTGATACGACGCACGCTCGGCACTCATACGAGCCTCGTCGTACTCCGCAACGTGCCTTTTATCCGAATTCATGTACACACGCTCCGCTGCTGAACATCCCTGTACTGTGGGAGGCCGTCCAAGAACATTCACCGAAATGCCCGCCAATCTGCCTGTCCGGAGTGCGAACCTTCATCCGACTCCTGCCAAGCCGAAGCGAAGGAGAAGATGGCGTCAACCAGCGTGGACGAAGCGAGATCGAGACTGGTCGACAGGGTCCGTGACTTGGCTTATCTTCACTCTCCTGACGAACCATTCACACTCGCTAGCGGCCGTCAAAGCACTCACTTCTTCGACATGAAGCCGGTGATGATGGACCCTGACTGTGCCCACCTGCTTGGCGTACTCATCCACGCTGAGATAGAAGACATCGGCGGTGTGGACGCGGTCGGTGGCCTCGAGCTCGGCGCAATCCCTCTCACTGGAATCGCTATTGCCAAGGCGGGCAGAGGATCTAGCCTGCGCGGCTTTCTCGTGCGTAAGGAGCCCAAGGGCCGCGGTGGCCGTAAGACCGGAAATCCCCCTGGTATCGAAGGATCGAGCCTTGCTGCTGGTGACAGAGTGGTGCTTCTTGAGGACGTTACTACAACAGGAGGCTCTGCTCTGCAGGCCGCTGCTCGACTCAGCGAGATGGGCTGCGAAGTCGCCGCATGCATCACCATACTAGATCGCGAAGAGGGCGGGGCGCAGGCTTTCGCCGAGGCTGGAATAAATCTTCGACCTTTGATTCTGAAGTCGGATGTCGCAGGTGGGTGAATGAGCCAGCACATCATCGACACGAGCGAACCCTATCATCCCGAGAAGCTCGACAAGAAGGAGTACGTGGGCGCAGCGGCCTACTTCGAGCTCGACATGCGTGCAGGCGTGGTTCTCGAGGTCGAGGAGTTCCCTGAGATGCGTAAACCCTCATACAAGATTCACGTCAACTTCGGTCCTGTCATTGGCAGACTGTGGAGTTCTGCACAAATCACCAACTACTCGCGAGCCCAGTTGATTGGCCGCACCGTTGTAGGCGCAGTCAACCTCGGTGACAAGACCCTACCCACGGGATTCATCTCTCAGTTCCTCGTCCTCGGAGCACTCGACCCCGATGGCACGGTTCGCCTGCTTGAGCTGCCCGATGGCGTACTTCCTGGCTCCATGGTCGCCTGATTACTCTCGCTGGTGCATGTAGCAGTAACCGGACTTTCGGTATACCATCCTGCGGCACCTCTTGACAGTCAACCCGTCAATGTGCAGGCAGTGGGTCTGTGATTTCAGGAAATCTTCAGTTTGAGCACTCTTTGAATCGGTATCCTCGGCCCCCTCGGCGAAAGCATCGACAACATCCCAAGACTCCTCCAATTTCACTCCCTTTTTTCCGGCATGGGCTGTAGATGGAGTTGCAAACTTCATGCCCCCCATTTCTTTCTTACATTCCTTGCAGACTAGCAAATCCTCCTTCTCATCTTCGTCGCCGAAAAGCAATTCTGCCCCCAGAGCCGCTGGGACGAAACCCGCCTCTCCTGCGGCCCCCTCTGTGATGATAAGGAGGCCAATGCCAAGCACTCCTCCTGCCACCACCAATGCCCCACCACCTAGAGTTTTCACGTATGTCTCGACCGGATCGTCTCCCACCGACCTGCAGGTGGTGCAGATGGGGGCCTCACAACCAGCTCTCTGGCAAGTCCAACCAATCGTTTTGTTGAGGCCGCATCGGCTGCAGGCACCTCCCTCAAGACCAGTCTCCGGGGCGGTGGTAAGGGCGAGAATGCCCCCTCCTATTGCCAATAGTAAGCCTAGGGCCAAGCTACAGAAATTCCCACTCACAGCCCAACCAAGACCGATGAGAAGGATTAGTGCTCCCGCCCCCCTCCTCATCGTCACCGGCGTGCTTTCGGGGTTTACATGGGCCTCCATCTTCATGGCATTTTCCTTCATCTGCACCCGTCGGAGTTTCGGCTTGATGCCGTTCAAGGTGTCTAGCTCACCTGCGTCAAACCAGATTGTGGCACAGTCCCCGCAGATGTCTATCTTCACGTCGTGATCGCTCGCCCGGTCTTCTGATCCGAATGGTTTGGGTACCGCTATTTCCAACATCATAGAGGGACAAACCGGGCAACTGTGCCCTTCTGGGTGCTTTACTCCCGTGTCCTCTATTTTCTCCCGTACTTCGTCTGGGACGACCCCGTGCATCGTCTTGGCCTGTACTGCGAGACCCCAGCATTTGGTGCATACTAACAGATCTACACCATCTACTCCCTCGGCTGACTCCACTCTCAGTTTCTTTGAGCACTTGGGGCAGTCGTAGTCGCTAGCTGTACTCACATTGGACCAGTTGCGAATCCCCATCATTAGGCTTAGGGCGGCACACATATGCTCTTGTGCCTGTGAGCGCTCCCAACTGCATGCCTACTGTAGTCAAGATGACAACCAGCGCTGGAGAGATAATGATTGGACTGTACACCGAGGACTGCCCTGAGACCACGGGGAACTTCCTCAAGCTCGTAGATGATGGGTTCTACAACGGCCTGCACTTCCACCGCGTAATCAAGGATTTCATGATTCAAGGAGGGTGCCCCCACTCAAAGGATCCTAAAAATGGCCGAGCCGGTACGGGTAGCCCTGGGTGGAAGATTGACTGTGAGCCATCAGCATTAGCCAAGAGTCATGACAGACCCGGGCTTTTCTCCATGGCGAATGCAGGTAGGGATACAGGTGGATCTCAGTTCTTCCTCACCACCGTGCCAACCCCCTGGCTCGATGGGAACCATGCGGTGTTCGGAGAGGTCATCGAGGGCATGGAGAACGTGTACAGGATAGAGAATTGCGACACCAAACCCGGTGACAGGCCCCACGACCCCCAGAAGATAATCAATGTAGAGCGGATATGAGATCGCTAATTGATTTCTGCTACCAAACAATACGTTGCATTGCGGCTATATAGTCTGAGTTTATTAATAACCAATTAACGCGATGCGAAATATGGCCAAACATCGCGCTGGGGATCGCAGAATAGTCAGTATAAGCATACCAGAAGACCTCGCTAAGAGACTAGATCGCAGAGTCGGTAAGGGCCGTAAGAAGGGCCGTTCCGCAACCATCTCCAGAATGATACAGGACTCGATTGATTCGGAGTCTGAGGAGCGCACGGGACAGCCAGCAGCAGCAGCTCGCAGCGCTAGGGCGAAACCTGATGCCATCAGGATAGAGAAGGACACGATGGGGGAGGTCGAGGTCCCAGCAGACAGGTATTACGGGGCTCAGACCGCACGATCCCTAGTCAACTTCGACATCGGGGACGACATCATGCCCCGTTCGGTCGTCCGCGCTTTCGGTGTTCTCAAGCAGGCCGCGGCCCAGACCAACGTCGATCTTGGCCAGATGGACCCCAACATCGGCTCGTTGATCTCAGCGGCCTGTGACGAGGTCATCTCTGGCTCTCTTGACGAGCACTTCCCTCTGAGAATCTGGCAGACAGGCTCGGGCACTCAGACCAACATGAACGCGAATGAGGTGATAGCTAACCGAGCGATAGAAATCTCTGGAGGTGCCGTGGGCAGCAAGACCCCAGTGCACCCGAATGACCATGTCAACCGGGCCCAGTCGAGCAATGACACCTTCCCAACGGCTATGCACATCGCTGCAGCCGAGGAAACACAACATCGATTGTTGCCCGCAGTACGTCATTTACGAGGTAATCTGGCAAACAAGGCGCGGGACTTCAAGAGTACGGTGAAGATTGGTAGGACCCACCTGATGGATGCAGTCCCCCTGACCCTAGGGCAGGAGTTCAGCGGGTATGTCTCGATGCTCGACGCCGACATCACACGCATTGAGAGTGCCATGGGAGATTTGCTTGAACTGGCATTAGGAGGGACCGCGGTCGGGACCGGTCTAAACACACATCCCGAGTTCGCTGACACAGTAGCGGCACACATTGCGGACAACACTGGGATGTCTTTTGTCAGTGCTGACAACAAGTTTGCACAGTTGGCAGGTCACGATGCGCTGGTAGCCGCCTCGGGAGCGCTGAACACACTTGCAGCTTCTCTGATGAAGATAGCCAATGACATCAGATGGCTCGGTTCAGGTCCGAGATGCGGCTTTGGGGAACTCTCACTTCCTGCTAACGAGCCTGGATCAAGCATAATGCCAGGCAAGGTCAATCCCACTCAGGCAGAGGCGATGACGATGGTCTGCTGTCAGGTTATGGGCAACCACACCGCTATCTCAGTTGGAGGCAGTCAGGGCAATTTTGAGCTCAATGTGTACAAACCGATGATAATCCACAACTTCCTGCACAGCGTGCGTCTGCTTTCGGACACCTGTCGCTCATTCACGGACAAATGCGTGGTGGGGCTGGAGGCCAACGAAGACAGGATTGCAACTCATCTAGAGAACTCACTCATGCTGGTCACTGCACTCAATCCTCACATCGGCTATGACAACGCCGCGAAGATAGCCAAGAATGCACACTCAAAAGGAACCACACTCAGGGAGAGCGCGCTCGAACTCAATCTACTGACAGATGAGCAATTCACCAAGTGGGTCAAGGCCGAGGATATGATCGGGCCACGAGACTGAAGGAACTGGAATCCCCTCACTCGATTATTCCGGAGCGAAACGCTCCGCAAACATTGCACTAAAATCTTAGGGGCCGATTACAGGTGGGAGCAGCAGAGGTTTCCGCACATGGGGGAGCTTCCACCCCTGCATACTCCGCAGGGTCCCAGGTTTCCCTGGGGTCCCGGGTGTCCCCCGGGCCTCTCGGCCCGGGTTTCTCCGGGTAGACTCCTCCGGGACCTCTAGTGCCCCTTTGTCGCGTTCCGTTTCCTTCCCCTTCCTTGCGTCCAGTTCTCTCCACTTCACTCATCTTCTCTCTCTAGGGGCGTTTCCCCCCCCTTCGCGTTCTCCGTTTCCTTCCCCTTCCTTCCCCTTCCTTGCGTCCAGTTCTCTCCAGTTCTCTCCACGGTCCGATACAGCTTCCTCCACGGATCTCTCCGCCCTTGTCCACTCATGTTTCCCTCCGCTTCTTCCCCGTTCCTTCCCCTTCCTTGCGTCCGGTTCCCGTCGGTTTTTCCGCTTCGTTCCTCACACCGCTTCCAGGTTCGTTCTCCTCCCCCTTCCACGCGTATCTCCTCGGGATAGTACTCTGCCTCGGTTTGTGTTTTCCCCGTTGCCGGTTCGCTATACGTTTTCCTCAGCTTCCTCCTCCGTTTCCTCCAGCTTCCTTCCCCTTCTTTCCCCTTCCTTTCGTCCAGTTCTCTCCAGTTCTCTCCACTCTTGTCCTCTTCGGTTCTCCCGTCGTCTTCTCGCCCATATGGCGTTCCGACTCTTCTCCCGTTCCCCTTCCTTGCGTCCGGATCCCGGGTTCTGCCGCCGCTCTTTCGCGGCTCAGTTTCTGTGGCCCGCGGGTCGCGCCGAAGCGCCCCCACACCACTTCAGAGAAGCGGCAAGGTTAGCAGGGAGAGATGGGATACATAAACCTTCCTAGGACAGAGTCGCAGTCTACCGGAAACGAGGGTCTGAACTGTTAATTTCCACTGGATTTCACACACCTCTGAGGCGCCTCAAACGCTCCATCAACTGGCTTCTACGCTCGCTATCGTCAGTTTCCTCCACGATCCCTTTGAGGCGCCTCGAAAGAAACGCTTCTTCAATCAGGTGAATTCTCCCACTGGAGTCACCTAGGGCGATGTTGCAATCTGTTGATTGGAGGTGTCTTATCCGGTGACAGTGTCCAAGTTCCAGGAGTATGCTACCATCAGCGGCTTCCAAGACAGTAACGCGCGACGTCTCACCGTTCCATCTCGATCCCCAGATTCCGCTGCCATTGGATCCAGAAGGACCCATTGCAAGTGATTCTACAGCACCTGGCGCCGTGTCTACCCAGCCGCGACTTGAGACAATCTCGCCCGATTCGTGCCCTGAGAACCAGGCCTGTCCGGAACTGCAGATAGCTCGAACAGGCGAAGACCGCTCCTTGCTAGGCTCATCGACTGAGTCGGTCACCACGCAGACCCTGCCGTCGGAATGTCCGATTAGAAAGCGTCCCTCGGAGCCGCACGCACCGACGGTCACGGGACTATTTCCCTCTAAGGGGCGATGCGATGCGCCCTCGCCGCTTCGGATTCGGAGTAGTCCGCAGCGTGGTCTACCCAGCCCCAGCAGCACTCCTCCGTCTTCGTGCAGGCCGAAGTGCCAGGCGCGCTCGGAAAACGTCCATTGCTCCTGAAGCGAACCCTCACTGTCAAACATCCACACAGTCGACTCGGTGTAGTCTGAGATCTCAATCTCGTACACAGACGAAGCCGCCCAGACAACTCCTTCCCAAACTTGGACGAAATCGCTCGCTCCCTCCAGCGGACGACTCCAAATGATATCTCCAGTATTTGCGTCGAGCGCGAGCAGGTCTGAGGAGGCTGCCGCGTAGACGCGACCATCAGTCATGGCGAGATCACTGATTGGCCCGTTCATCTCGATTCTCCAACGCTCGTTCCCAGAATCTACTGACCAGCAGGCCAGAACGCCCTCCTGCGAGCCTCCCAGCAAGTCGTCACCGTCAATCCTCAGAACGGTGCAGGCGCTGCCGAGCCCCCGCTCGAACGAAGAGACCGACTCAAGTGTATGCACGGCCATGGCGCCAGACCATGATGCTCCGCTATCGGGCTTTCGCGTGAACGAGTCAGGCTGAAACGCCGTAGAGTCGCTCGACCTTATCCTTCAGGTAGTCTACAAAGGCGTCTGGAGAGGGAGGAGATCCGGTGGCTTCCTCAATTAGATCCGCTGGCTCGAGAATACTCCCTCGTTGGTGCACGTGCTCACGCATCCAGTCCAGTAGGGGGCCGAACTCGCCACACCGCATCTGCTCATCATGGTCAGGCAAGTCCTTGCGGGCCGCTGCAAGCAACTGCGCAGAGTACAGGTTGCCAAGCGTGTAGGTCGGGAAGTAACCGAAGGCTCCCATGGACCAGTGGATGTCCTGCAGCACTCCAAGAGTGCGGTTCGGCGCTCGTATGCCGAGGAACTCCTCGTACATGTCGTCCCATGCGTCTGGGAGGTCGTCGATTTCGAGATCACCCGCGATGAGTTTCTTCTCGATTTCGTAACGGATCATAATGTGCATATTGTAGGTGGCTTCGTCGGCCTCGACGCGAATCAGACTCGGCTCCACAAGATTGACTGCTTGCCACAGCGCTTCCGAATCGACTCCATCCATGTTCTGGGGAAAGTGCTTTTGCCACATTGGTAGGGCCCATTCACAGAACTCGTGAGAGCGGCCGATTTGATTCTCCCATAACCTGCTTTGACTTTCATGAACCCCGAGCCCGTTAGCCTCACCGGCGGGCTGGAAGTCGAGATCTCGCCGGCGCCCCTGCTCATAGGTGCCGTGCCCCGTCTCGTGCATCGAGCCGTACAGTGAGCCGAATGGATCAGATTCGCTGTAACGGGTTGTCCAGCGAACATCGTCGGGATTAGGTCCACCGCAGAATGGGTGGGTCGAAGCATCTCGCCGGCCGGCGGAGAAGTCGAAACCAATCGCTTCAGACACGCCTTGACTCAGCGCTTCCTGACCCGGCTGTTCCCATGAGTTATCCTCTACCCACGAGATATCAGGGCGGTTACCACTCTCGACAACCGCCTTGATTAGGGGAGCTACGTTGTCGCGTAATCCAGCGAACAATGGATCTACTCTGGCTACAGTGAGACCACTCTCGTAGATGTCGAGGAGTGCGTCGTACCGTAGTTCGTCGTAGCCCAGATAGTCGGCCTTTCGACGAGCGAGATCAATGGACTTGGCGAGATCGTCGCGAAAAATCGAAAAATCGTCCTTCGCACGTGCCTCACTCCACGAGATTTGCGCTTTCGAGCGGTGCTTGGCCATCTCCTCAACGAATTCTGTAGGTAACTTCGTCGCCTTGTCGTATGACTCGCGGGCCAGCCTGACGTTAGCGGTCTGTACGTCGTTGAGGCCGTCAGTGACCTCCAGCGCGTCGAGCAGCTCCCCGATGCGAGGATTGGTCAACCTCTGATGGCCGGTCTTGGAGATCCAAGCCAGCTGCTCGGCCCTGAGACTCGCCGCCTTGGGTGGCATCAGTACCTCTTGATCCCAACTCACCAAGCCACCAATCTGGCCAATCAGGTCTATGTCTCTCAATCTCTCAAGCAGTTCGTCGTATGCGCTCATGGCTTCGCGAGAGCGGTCTCAGACACATAGGTTGCGGAGTCGGTAATTGACTCAGACATCGATTCCAAGCATACCTCTGAGGGCTATTCCTATGCCGTACGAGATTAGGCTGACCACACCGAGAATACCAGCCATTTCCATGAACCTACTCCTGAAAGAGACCTCCTCGACCACTGAGACATAGAAGTTGAACACCGCGACTATTAGCAGACCTATCGCGAAGGTGCATAGCAGAGCCTGAACATGAGGTTCAAAGCCTTGGAAGTCAGGACTGTCGGCTTGGAATAACAAATAGGGGGAAACCAGCATGAAGACTGTGACTAGATAAGAAATCCAGGTGAAGAACGCAGCCTTGACGGCCGACTCATTCTTCTTCTCCGCACGCGAGGACAGGTACTCAGAGGCACCCATACTGAATGCCGCCGCGATCCCCGTCACCAATCCAGCCAGTGCTACCAAATTCAGGTCTTGCAGAGCGAAGGTGAGTCCTGCCAGAGCCCCGGTAAGTTCGACGAGGGCGTCGGACATCCCAAGGACTACGCTGCCCGAGTAGCGCAGACGCTCCTCGTCCAGCATACCAATCATGTTCTCCTCGTGAGCCTCCTCTTCATCGGCAATCTCGTGCAATCCGAGTTCACGATACTCAGCAGCAGCATCCTGCTCCGTTGCCTCCATCATCTTGACAGAGAAGGTGAATCCGAATAGCCTAGCCAACATAATTTGCCTTCTGACTTTGCCCATGTCAGCCTTGACCTGCTCCCCCGTCATCTTCCCTATCACGGCCTCATGCCTCTCCTCCTCCAAGGCGATGCCCTCGAGTATGGATCGGTTCATGGGGTCGGACTGCATCTTGGCGAGACGGCGGTAGACTTCCGCTTCGGTGGCCTCCATGCGCTGCAGGTTGAGTAACTTGGACCGCGTGGATTCGTCCATGAGACGCGCTAAGCCCCTTTTCTCTTGAATATGACCAATGCGCAGCCGCGCGGGGGCGCAGCCTTACGAACGCTTGATGCGCACCGCATCTCCCGCCAAGACGCATGGCGCGCAGCGATATCAGGATTAGTGTCCCTGTGGCTGACCGCATCCTGCTACACCTCTGGGAGCAGGACCACCAAGCCGACCACTACCTCGTTACCCCTGAGATGACACGTCCCGGGATAGCCGAGATATGCGCCCTTCACCCGCCAAATGTTTCCCGCTCTATGCGAGATCTGATGTCCAACGGATGGGTCACCGAGCACACTCGGACTATCAGGGGAGACGATCGCCGCCAGAAGACTTGGCAGTTGACCGAGGAGGGCCGTGCCGAGGCGCGGGAGCGGATAGACGAACTCCACTCAACCTCGATACTGTTGCGCAGCAGGGAGGGCAAACTGCTCGAGGTCCGCGCCGATGAGGCGGCAGCGAGACTGAAGGCCGGGCTGACACTGCTTCAGGTGCTAATGCACGCGCAGCATGAAGGGGTGCTGAACTTCGGTGACATACGATTTGGAGCCATTGTCAGATCCGACGATGCTGCAACTCCACCCCCAGGCTCGCTCTCGCTTCTCACCGGGGCGCATTCGACATACCACACCCGACCTCCTCAGACCCGAACCGTGCACGGCCGTTCGTCAGAGAAACTTCGCTTGGATGACTGGTACGCGTCCAGCGCCCCGATGTTCGTACTCTCTGGAATCGCCGGGTGCGGCAAGACCACTCTGACCTCGCACTGGCTCAATGGACTGCTAGGGAGGACCCCTGGTCTCGAAGTGATGTACTATCCGTGTCAGCCCTGGGACTCACCCCTAGGCATCGCCACGAGTTTATTGCACAGGCTTGGCATCGGCCTCGATGAAGAATCATCTGACCCCTACGGGATACTCGATTCACTTCCACTCAAGCCCGGAGCCCGTCTAGATTTGGACCTCTACCGTCGCCGACTATCCGCCCACATGCTGGACGAGGAGGGGCACTGCGGCGTTCCGAGCAGCGAGATGCTGTTGATTCTTGATGACGTCCATAATATCGGTTCAGAGGGGACTCACCTGCTAGGCGCCCTGCTACAGGTCGCCGAGTCAACGGCCATGCGGCTGCTGCTGGTCTCGCGGACCAACCTCGCTTTCTACGACAGGCGCGATGTGCACACGCGTGGGCGCATCGAGGAACTCGCGCTCTCCGGTCTTTCTCTAGAGGAGGTCTCGGCTTGGCTAGATTCGCTCGATCTACCCAGCCACGCCCCAGCCGAGGAGATACACCGAGCTACAGGCGGCCACCCGCTGGCAGTCGAGCTACTCGAGCTCTATGGCCAGACATTGCACGAAGACTGGTTGCGCTTCCTCGACGAGGAGATTCTCGATGTACTGCCCGATGATCGCAGAGAGACTCTCGCGTTGCTGGCGGTCGCCGAGCGCCCAGTCCCATGGAGTGCCCTGGCAAAGGCCGCCGGAATCGACGGCCCGCCACCAGCCGATTTGCTTGAGAGGGGGCTGATGCTGGAGCTCAGCGACGGCATGTGGTTGCACGAGGCATTGCGAGCAAGACTTCTGAGAGAGGTCGGTGCGCCGCATGAGGAGAGAGCCCGCAGGTTGCGCGAGGCGTCCGACTAGGTCATGTGACGGTTCAACCAGTCATCCATGCTTGGTTTCGGCATGGCCCCGCTCATCCTGTCGACGACCTCACCATTGTGGAAGAGAATCAGGTTTGGTATCCCCCTGACGCCGTATTTACTAGGTGACATATGATTGGCGTCGGTATTGACCTTGGCGATGGTAATCTCACGCTCGCCGGCGATTTGCTCGAGCACGGGAGCAATCATCTTACAGGGTCCGCACCAAGGTGCCCAGAAGTCAACCAAAACCCACTCATCACTATTCGTCACTAAATCGAAGTCCGCATCACTCGCAGTCACTATTTTTCCCACTCACTCACCCGTAGGCATACCCCCGCATCCACATCCTATCAATTTGTGTCTTAGTATGTACATTTCTGGGCCGAGGGATTGAGAACCGAAAGCCACCCCCGTCGGTCCATGGAGATTACGCCGAGCATCCTCACAGCCGACTTCACAAGGCTCGGCGAGACGCTCGAAGAAGCGATGGCAGCGGGCATTGATTGGATTCACATGGACGTGATGGACGGCAATTGGGTGGTCAATCGAACCGTTACATTCGGTCCAGCTCTGATACGTTCGGTTCGCGATCGACTCGGCTCTGAAGTCACCATCGATTGTCACCTCATGATTACCAACGCTGAGGAAACATGGGACCAGTATGTCGACGCCGGTGTGGACATGGTAATCGCCCACATTGAGGCCGTAGGAGACTTTCCCGCGCTAATCGAGAATCTGCACGACGCCGGAGTGCAGGCCGGTTGCGTGCTAAATCCTGACACTCCAGCAGAGGATGTATTCCCCTTCCTACAGGACTTGGACCTCGTTTTGGTGATGTCTATTATCCCCGGCAAGGGCGGACAGCAGTTCATGCCTGAGGTCGAGGACAAGGTGCGCGCTTTCCGCGCAGCCATCGATGCTCAGTCCGCAGCCGGCGGGCGCGCTACCAAGCTGATGATAGATGGTGGCGTGAAGGATCACAACGCCGCAATGATTGCAGAGTGGGGAATTGACATCGCGGTCGTGGGATCAGGTCTCATCAACAACCGTGGCACGATAGCTGAGAACCTCGCCGCCATCACCGCCGCGCTCGACGAGTAGCGCCGAGAGCATTCAAAGCACTCAGCCCCGAGGAGGACTCGATGGTCACCGAGCAGTGGATGGTCGAGGAGGTTCGCAAGATCGTTCCCGATGCCGAGATCGAGGCATCCGATCTGCACGGCAGTGGCGACCACTTCCATGTTCGAGTGGTCTCTGCCGCTTACGAGGGTGTGCGGCCGCTGCAGAGGCAGCGACCAATCCTGAATCACTTCAAGCCCTTCATTGCGCAGAACATCGTGCATGCGCTGGATTTGAAGTGCATGACCCCCGAGCAGGCTGGAGGGAGCGGAGACACCGCTTTCGACCCTCATGGTGAAGAAGTGGAGTTCTTTGGGGTGCACATCCGCAGGCCGGACAAGGAGTGATGATATGGCAGAATTCAACTGGTCTCCGGAGGAGTTGCAAGAGATAGTCGACAACAACAAGCTGGTACTCTTCATGAAGGGGACGCCGGAGCAGCCGCAGTGCGGGTTCTCTAACCGCGCCTCGATGGTGCTGCAGCAGCTTGGACAGCCGTTCGTCACCATCAACATACTCTCCGACCACCGAGCAATCCCCTCGGTCTGTGCTTGGTCCGACTTCCCCACAATGCCCCAGATATTCGTCCACGGCGAGCTCATCGGAGGCTCTGACATAGCTCTGGAGATGTACGAGAGCGGCGAGCTCCAGCAGATGCTCGTGGAAGGCGAATCAGAGTAGGTGGCCGGCTATGTCGGCCGACTCAGACCGTCGAACCATGCTGATAGCGCTGGCTGGCGCTGTGGCTATCTCGTTCTCCCCTGTGTTCTACATCTATTCGGACACCAACCCATCTACTGGGGCGTTCTTCCGGATGCTGTACGCACTCCCAGCGCTTGCATTGCTAGCGTATCTCGTCCGCAAGTCAGACACACGCTCCTCGCGCACGCGATGGACAGCGTTTGGTGCTGGATTGATCCTCGCTCCAGATATGCTATCCTATCACAGTTCGATGATTTTCATCGGCATCGGCATCGCTACACTGATTGGCAATTCACAAGTTATCATAGTCACTCTGGCATCTTGGAAACTGTTCGGAGAGAAACCGAACCAAGCCATTCTGGTATCCCTTCCAGTAGTAATCATTGGATTGGCACTAATCTCAGGCATCGCCGACACCGATCCATACGGCGAAGACCCCGTCAAAGGCGTCGTTTTTGGTACGATGGCGGCATTCTTCTACTCCTCATTCCTAATCTTGTTCCGATATTCTAACAGGGAACTGGCACCATCCTCTTCAGTGCAATTGGACGCTACGGCTGGCGCCGCCCTAGGATTACTCGTTCTCGGCTTGCTACCTCTAAGCAGCATGGCCATAGAGCCAATGGAATTACAACCAACCTGGCCCGGCCACGGATGGCTCATCGTTCTAGCAATACTTTGTCAGGTAGCCGGCTGGCTGGCCATTGCCCACGCTCTTCCGCGTCTACCAGCGGCACACACTTCCTTCGCCATCCTACTGCAGCCTGTACTGACACTCGTTTGGGGTTATGTCATACTGCATCAGGAGGGCCATTCTCAGAACCAAGTCATCGGTATCTTCCTTGTACTGGCTGCTATCATAGCAGTGACTCTGTACGGCTCAGCGAGCAGTGCGGAAGCGGACTGATTACTCGGTGGAGTCCGGGGGCGCGACCTTTGCCATATTCACTGTGTACTCAATGTAAGAGATGGTCAGCCTGACCTCCTCACCGTCCTCGCAGTCGCACACTGTGCCCCAGAGTGTGTAGACATCTACGCTAACGTCGATACGCCATTCTCCTGTGCCAATTCCGTTGTATTGCTCCCACAGTGCGAGCGCCTCTTCTTGCGTGCCTTCGAAACCAGTCATGTTGGGGAGGTCAAGTGTGTACTGATACCAGATCTTATCCCATGGCTCTGTCTTATCGGCATCACAGTCCTGACTCATGGCATCAGTGCTCGACAGCGAGTACTGGTTCGACTTGTTGACTGAGGAATCGTAGACCTCCACCGTAACCTTGTCGCATCCCACTATGCCTCCTGGCTGCTCGTCCTCCTCTCCCCAGTAGGCCCCGATATAGACGCTAGATATGTTACGTGGCAGTGGAATACTCAGGACCACATTCTCGGTGGCATCGTCATTCACGAAGAAGGACTGGACATTGGTCTGGTTCCGCTCCTCGAGGGGAAACTCCCACACATTCACCTCGGGTTCGGCCTCCTTGTCTGGCATGAGCATGTCAAGTACGGCCGGCCCGGCCACTACGACTGCTGCAACCAGCATGACTACGCCGAGCACCGCTGCGATGGCTACACGGTTCCTAAGGGCAACTCCTGTGAGTGAGGCCACCAGTTCAGATGCGTCGAACCCCGAATCTCCCTCCTCCCAGTCATCTTCGTCCCATTCCTCATCTTCCTCATATTCGAGCAGACGATTGTACAACTCCTCCTTGTTCCCACTGTTTGAAACTCCGAGGTCCTTGAGCTCGGCCTTGAGCTCGGCCACCGTCCACTCGTCTATGGGTTCCACGCTGCGAGATGATGGTGGTACGAATGGAACTTTTGCCCGTCAGAAAGGCTTCCGGTTCTTTGCATAGCCTCGCAGCAGCCCGATTGAGGTGTACAGGGCGAGAGATAAAAGCGAGGGGATGGGATGCACTCAGCGAGAACCTGTCGTCCCTGTACGGAGGCCCATCGGAGCCGGCAATAAATAATCGTTGTGAGAAACTGCCGCAATTTCGTGTAAAACGATGTATTGCGAGCCTGTTAATGTACAGTGAGCACTTCCGGGCCACCCTCGGTCACAAGCACAGTGTGCTCAAACTGCCCAACATCTCCTCCGTCAGCGTCGCGCAGCGCGGCGTAGGCCTCCATGAAACGAATCTCAATGAGTTTCTTGATCAATGCGTCCCACTTACGCCGCAGCGATTCTGCATCCTCCTCGGGGAATGGCTTCTCCAGAAGAGGGTAGGCCCATCTCTCTGCGAATGGGAGGGTGCTGTAACGCTCTTCGATGTAACGGGCCATGGTCGCACCGAGCGGCCTGAGTTTGCCCTTAGACAGGGCCTTACGGATCTTGACATCACCAGTAACCCTCAGGATGTTCGACGAGTTGAATGGAGGAACGTCTTCCACCATTCCCGAACTACCAGTCGTGTTGAAGGGTTCAATTGCGTATATCCCCCCGACTTCGCAAGAGCCCTTGAAACCCGATTTGTTTGTCTTTGGAGGTCCACAGGCGTATGATGGGATTGAAGTCCCGGCGTGCAGATTCCAACGCTCTAGTTGATGTCCGCTGAGGTTCTTGATAGGCTCGAAGCCGGAATCCCTTGCAACTTGTCCTGCAGCCGCCCCTATCTTGTGCCAGGGAGTACCGGGATGCATCATCTCAATGGCGGCGTCACGCGCTTCCTCAGCTGCACGTATCTGCTCGGTGTGGTTGCCGCCCCCGCCTACTTCGACAGTCAGAGCGTTATCACCAATGGCGCCCTTGATATGGACCCCAACATCGAGTTTCACCAAGTCCCCCTTCTCAAAAATCATCTCGCCTTCGAACCCTTCGGGTGGATTCAACAGACTGTTAGTTGTGTAGTGCGCAGCCATGTCATTGACTGAGATGGTGACCGGAAACGCGGCATGGCCACCATGCCTCCTGATGAAGCGCTCTGCGGAATCAATGACCTCGTTCCAGTGCTTTCCAGCGGTAATCTCTCCCTTGATTCCGTCCAAGGTCCTTCGCGCAACGTGGCCGGCGTCCCGCCAATGCTTCAGGTCCTCTTCCTCAACCATGATCTGACCTCTAATTCGCTAACTACTCCTTCTCTGAGAACGTCGATATCCCTTGACTCGGTTGAATCACAGACTGAATACCACACTATCAATGTACTGGGGCTTCCGCCCGGACAGGTTCCAGACACACATCCGATAGCATCACCGTCGTCTGAAAGGAGCCGTGCAGCCTCGTCGCAATCAGTCATGGGGGACTCACCGCTCCTGTTTGCACTGGTCGCTGTCAGTGGGCCGGTCGCTTCCAGTAGACGCTTGGCGAGCGGGTGAGCAACCACTCGGATGGCGATGCTGTCGCCACCGAGACGGGAATCTAGTGTATTGTGGGCCCTGAGAATCACTGTCAATGAGCCTTCGGGAAAATTACCGAGTAGCTCCCTGACTCCATCCGGGACCTCGACAAGCGTTTCTGCCTGAGTCAGACTGGCGACACCGATGCTTACGGGCATGTCAGATGCCCGCCCCTTCAATCGGTACAACCGATCGAGACAGGTGGGTTCTGGCAGGCAGCCGAGAGCAGGCTGAGTGGTAGTTGGATAGACGATGCAATCTCCTGCGAGGGCGCACCGCACCGCTTCTTCCATACTCTTTCCTACCTGATGTGTTGTCTGCTCGCCGGCGGCAGGGAGTCTGCGTGCACAACGATTGAACCGACGATTAGGTCGATGTTGGATTGATGCGTGTGTCGTTGTGATATCCTAGCCAGATCATAGGCTCCGAAGTACAAGTTCAGCACAGGTATGAGGTAGAGCAGCTTGCGCAGGGCCCGCGCGTCCCACATCTGACTAGTCATGCCCGAACCGTCTTCGACTACCACCGCGAGACCGAGCATGCGCTGACCCAGAGAACGTGAGTAGGCGACGCCAGTAAGCCTCCAGTATAGCCAGTGGGCCGCCAGCACCACGAAGGCCTGAGCGAGAGCGTAGTGGAAGTCCGCGGAGGACCACAGTGTAAGGTTCCAGGCATCGATGATTCTTCCTCCTGTGACAACCATCAGTATCGTCGTTACTATCACTACATCCACGGTGAAAGATGCGGTCCTTCTGACTCCTGAAGCCAGAATCGCACCGTCCGGCACTGACCAGTGACCCTGTTCGGAGGAGACAATCTGCTGGGCCAGCGTACCGCCGCCGGGATTCATCTGTATTGGCGAGTCATGGTCCGACATAGGCACCCTCAGGCCATTCCGAGCAAGTGCCAAGCCTCAAGGTTGCGACTCCGCACGTGTTCCAACCAGGCCGCCCAATCCTCGTCGCAGCGAAGTGTTTCAGGATCTCCGATAACGATAAGTCCGCGTCTGGCGCGAGTCAGGGCGACATTAAGCCGGCGCGAGTCCGAGAGGAAGCCGACGTTGCCACGATTGTTCGAGCGCACGCACGAAAACAGGATGACCTCTTTTTCCCGGCCCTGGTAACCGTCGACGGTACGGACCTCGACCCCGTCGTATCTGGCAGGGACACTATCTCGGATTGCCCTGACCTGGCCGGCGTAAGGCGTGATGATGCCGATATCGTCTTGCCCGAGCTCGCCACCGTCCATCAATCCCTCAAGCAGTTGAGCTACCCAGGAAGCCTCAGTTGGATTCTCCTTTGAGGTGCCGTCGGGGGACCTGACCTCCCCACCCCCGATTGGCAGGAAAGCTATCGGGCATTCCCAATCTGGCCACAACAGGCCTGCAGGGGTGATTCTGTCTGAGGCCTCGACGCCGTCCTCGAGTTTACCATTGTAGAAACGCTCGTTTGGAAACGCGGAGATTGCCGGGTGCATCCTGTATTGAATGCGCAGTAGATGGGGGCTGATTCCGGCTTCCACCAAACGCTCGAATAGCGAACGACTCAGCCCGCCATTCTTCGCGCGCTGAGAGATGACGGTGGGGGGAAGTTGCCTATGATCTCCGACCAGCACAATCTGACGTGCTCCGCGGACCAGCGGCACCAGTGCAGCGGGCTCGGTGGCCTGCGTGGCCTCGTCTATGAGGACTCGCGAGAATCTACGACCATCAAGGAGCTCGTGACCCGAGCCGATACAGGTGCAGCATAGCACCTGCGCCCGGTCTAGAATGTCGTCACGCATCTGCGACTCTATCTTGCGGACCTCCTTCCATCCTCTGCTGATATCACGATGTGTCAACCCCTTCTCCTTACCTTTCATCCCCTTGACACGGCGAGAGAGTTTCTCATTAGACTCCAGCAAGTGATCGAGGTCGCGGCGAAGCGGATGCTCCTCCATCCGGGCATCCATGGTGGCCTCGCGCAGGCTCTCCCGCACTTTGACTGGCTGTCCTAGACGAACGGCTCGTACACCCAGGGAGAGCAGCCCCTCCAGTAGATTGTCCACAGCTACGTTGGAGTCAGCAACAGCCAGAATAGTCCCGATGTCCTGCTTGGCCCATGCCTCGAGTATCCGCACTGCGGTGTGGGTCTTACCTGTCCCAGGCGGCCCCTGTATCAGAGTCATGCGACTGTCCATAGCCGCCTGAGCGGCTTCGCGCTGCACCTTGTTTAGATCGGAAGCCAGAGAGACTGGGCGCGCCCGGGCACCTCCGAGTTGAGGAGCCAGTGAGGCAGTGCCGTCCGGGTCGTGGACCCCGCCGAGCAGGAGGTCTCGCAGCGGGGCACCGCCGTCCTCCTCGAATAACGAGTTCAGAGCGTCTCGCATCCTGTCGTGGGCAATCCTGTTGGCCCCCCTATCTATCCTCCAGGTGTCCTTTCGCAGGTCAGTCGGGGTCTCCGGGAGGACGATGCGGATGAAGTGCCTGGAACGGTTGCTGACTATTGCGTCGATAGGCTTCTCGGAGAGTGGATTCCGACGACTTAGCATAATGATGTCACCCTGCCTGAAGCGATGCATCCCGAAGGCCTGTCGATCTCGTCGCTGCAGTTTGACGATACGCTGACCGAACAGCCAGCCATCGGTCTTCGCCACTAGGTCGAACAGGGCGATACCGTTTGCAGCGAGCCTGCCGTCAGTCCACTCTTGCAACCTCTTCTCTGTAATCGACAACTCGTCCTCCAACTCCCATCCTATCAGATTCAGATAGGCTTCATGATGGTCCTGACTACGATTGAAGCGCGCAGGCAACTCCTCGGACCCGTCTGTCACACCTCTGCGGCACACACACATCACATCACAATTCCCTAGATTGCACCATCCACCGTCTGTGACGGCGAGCGACCAACTTCGGGTGAAGATTATACGGAACGTTTCGGCGAGATTGGCCATCCAAGGGGGTTCGGGGTGTTCGACCGATTCAAATCATGGCGAAAGCGGGAGGATGAAGGAGCCGAGTGTCCGCTTTGCCAGCAGCGCAACCATGAGGACGCTGAGTCCTGCTCACGCTGCTCCTATCAGTTGCAAAAACCCTCTCACCAACAGGATGCGTCAGTGGGTGACAAGAGCGCCACTGACCTCTTCGACGAGCTTCTAGAGGAAATCGACGAAGACGATGATGGCGAAATTATCGATTGGAGCAATGCGGCCTTTACCATGGATGAGGTTACCATAGATGTCAAGCAGTACGGTAAGGATGACTCAGTTGTCACGAAGCAGAAGCCCGGCTTCGCGCTCTCCGATCTGCCCGGGCCTAGCGACGCTGAGGAGGAGGAATACGAACTCAAGCCCGAGGACGCCCCCGAATTCGTCACCAAGTTTGAGGTCCCAGAGGTCGAGGCCGAACCACTTGAGGTCATCGAGGCCCAGCAGATAGAATTGATTCAGCCTACCGCGGAAGCTCCTGAGAATGTTGAGGTCATCTCCGCGAGCGAGGTGCCTGACACCAACGGAGTTACAACGGAGTCTGTGAGCGAGCCAGAACCCGAGCCAGAACCCGAGCCAGAACCCGAGCCAGAACCGGAGGAGCCAAGCCTATCTGATTTTACAGTCGACCAGTTGAAGGCGATGGCCAGTGAGCGTGGCTTTTCGGGCTACTCAAAGCTCAAGAAATCCGAAATCATAACACTACTTGAGACCGAGCCCGAGCCCGAGAAAAAGGTCGAGCCTGAGGTCGAAATCCCACCCCCTCCAACTGACTTACCGAATCCTCCGACTCCTCCAACACTACCATCTCCACCTGAGGTTGAGGAGGACCAGGAGCCGATGCCCATCCCACCTCCTCCTGTTATTCCCTCAATCCCACAGATCCCAGAGCCTACAGAGACTCCGAACTACTGGCCGTGGTCGCAGCAGGAAAAATGGTCGGATCGCAAGGTTGCCGGGCAGGTCAAGGCCGCTATGATGGTGGCCCGCTCGAGGGACATAGCACAGGCGACTGTACTCATCGATGAGGTAGGACCACACCTCGGTGACCGCTCCAAACTGATCTATCCGATAGGCGCCTTGCTGCAGCGGATAGGGCGCGGCAAGGCCGTTGACAAATTACTCGTATCCGCCCTCAAGGCATTGCCGAATGACCCCAATGTGGCCTCCGCCAAGGCGAAACTGCGACCCTAAGGCGTCCGTAGCCCTGATTGGTCATGACTCAGCCGCGGGGGGTGTGTTGAGGCGTGCGACTACAACTATCCGGGTCGATGAAAGAATGGTACTGAGGCCAGCGTCGAGCGAGTTCCACTCAGATTTGGTAGAGGCATTCGAGGAGACCTGGCCCGAGGTTAGCAGGGCGATGCCATGGATTAACCCAGATCTGCCCTTCGATACTCAGATCGAGGATTTCCTGGCTGAGACCGAACGAATGGGAAGGTCCGGTTTACTGCATCACTGGGTGATGGTCAGGCCATGGGACGGAGCCCTTCTTGGTTTGATAGGGTTTGACCAGGTGACCCGTTCGGGCAAGGCTGTTTGGAATCTTGGATACTGGGTACGCAGCTCCGAGCAGCAGCACGGTTTCGCGCGCCGGGCCATCGATGCATCCCTGCACTGGCTCGGAGAGGCCGAGAAATCGTCAGTAGAGCTCAAGGTCGACCCCCACAATCCCGCAGGACGCAGCACGGTGATGCGCACTGTCAGAGAGTGGAGAGGGGAGCGGTGCGTGGACGGAGACTCGGCGATAACTGTCGCTGGAGTCAGAACCACCCACGAGTGTCACTTGGTAACCATCGGTCCGGGTCTAGGACCGCAATGAGAGGCTAATTGAGTGCGACCCATTGAAAAAACCCCCTTGGTTCCGAATTCTGCCCCAATGGGGCAGGTAGAGTAAGAATGCCCCCGCCCGAACCGCGTCAGAGCCTGCCGGACAGCGATCCGGAGGAGACCGACGAGTGGATGGAGGCCCTGCGATCGGTCGTAGCCTCACAGGGCGTCGAAAGAGCGCGCATCCTGCTACACGAACTAATGGCCGAGGCGAACGCCTTGTCCGTCCCAATCCGGCCGTCTTCGCAGACGCCGTATGTCAATTCAATCTCGCTTGAGCAGCAGCCGCCCTATCCGGGCAACCTCACACTCGAGTCTTCTATCCAGAACACAATCCTTTGGAACGCAGCGGTGACGGTTTCCGACGCCAACCGCCGACTCGATGGAATCGGTGGCCACATCTCCACCTACGCCTCAAGTTCGACACTCTATGAGGTCGGCTTCAACCATGTCTTCAGGGGCAAGCAGCACAACGGTATCGGCGATGCCATCTATGTCCAGGGCCATGCCAGTCCGGGAATCTACGCCAGAGCATATCTCGAGGGCAGGCTGAGTGAGGAGCAGTTACGCAACTTCAGGCAGGAGGCCTACGGAGTCGGATTATCGTCATACCCCCACCCTAGGTTGATGCCAGAGTTCTGGGAGTATCCAACCGTCTCGATGGGTCTCGGCCCGCTCGGCGCAGTCATGCACGCCAGATTCTGGAAGTACCTGCACCACCGCGGACTCGCCGACACCTCAGAGAGCCGTGTCTTCGCCTTCCTCGGAGACGGCGAAATGGACGAGCCTGAATCGGTCGCCTCTATTGCCGTGGCAGGCCGAGAGCAGCTTGACAATCTTATTGTCGTGGTGAATTGTAACCTGCAGCGACTCGACGGTCCTGTTAGGGGTAACGCGAAGATTATCCAGGAGCTCGAAGGCCTCTACCGTGGCGCCGGATGGACCGTCATCAAGGTGCTGTGGAGCTCTAGTTGGGACCGTGTGCTACAGGGAGATCAGAACGGCGAGTTGTTGACTAGGTTTGAGGAGATAACAGACGGCGACTGGCAGCGGATGAGCACACTTACTTCCGCCGAGTTCCGCACTGAGCTGTTTTCGGGCAGTCCGAGTCTTGAGGCGCTGGGCGCTTCGCTGTCCGACGAGGACATTGAGGGACTTACCCGCGGCGGCCACGACCCACTCAAGGTCTACGCCGCCTACGAGGCAGCTCTGGCAGCCGACGGCCCGGCAGTGATTCTCGCTCACACAGTGAAGGGTTGGGGGATCGATTCTTTCGAGGGAAGGAACACGACTCACCAGAAGAAGAAACTGGAGCTCGATGACCTGATTGCCTACAGGGACGCGCTTGGACTAACGATAGCGGACTCGGACCTTGAGGACAGCCCGTTCTACAGCCTCGACGACGAGTCAGACGAGGCGACATACCTGATGCAGCGAAGGGCCGCACTGGGTGGCCCATTACCATCTCGAAACCCCGTCAAGATTAACCTAGATCTTCCCGGTCAGGAAGCCTACGCCGCCTTCGACGAGGGCACCCCAGCGGGACAGAAAGTCTCTACCACCATGGCGTTCGTCAGGCTGCTTCGCAACCTGATGAAGTCGGACATCGGTGAGAGGATCGTCCCAATCATACCGGATGAGGGTAGGACGTTCGGAATGGACCCGCTGTTCAGTGAGTTTGGCATCTTCGCATCACAGGGGCAGAAGTACACTCCAGTAGATCACACGATGCTGCTGAATTACAGGGAGTCCGAGTCTGGCCAAGTCCTCCAGGAGGGAATCTCAGAGGCCGGAGCCATCGCATCGTGGATTGCCAGCGCCACCTCGTACTCCAACGCCGGCTCACCCACACTCCCGTTCTACACATTCTATTCGATGTTCGGCTTCCAGCGCGTCGGTGACCAAATCTGGAGTGCTGCCGATGCGAGGGCTCGCGGCTTCCTGATGGGAGCGACTGCTGGGCGTACTACGCTCAACGGCGAGGGCCTGCAGCACCAAGACGGTCACAGTCTGTTGATGGCCTCAGCGGTGCCGTACTGCAGGGCCTGGGATCCGGCCTACGCCTACGAGGTCGCGACCATTATTCGACACGGTATAGACGAGATGTGGGGTCAGAACCTTGACGTATTCCACTATGTGATGCTGTACAACGAGAACCAGCAGCAGATGCCCAAGCCAGAGGGCGCGGACGAAGGCATAGTACGCGGGGCCTACTTGCTCGACGAGGCCAAGGGAAAGGGTGCTAGAATCCGACTTCTCGGCTCGGGGCCAATCCTGAAGCATGTCAGGGAGGCCGCGGGCATCCTCAGTTCCGATTATGGGGTTTCCCCGGAGGTCTGGTCGATTACATCCTATGGTGAGATGCGCCGAGACGGCCTAGCCACAGAGCGACACGCCCGCTTGCACCCGCAGGACACTCAGACTCCCTACGCTACGCAGTGCTTCGGTGATGACACACCCACGGTCGCATCTTCGGACCACATCGCAGCAATCCCAGAGATGATCCAGCGCTGGGTTGGGGGCCGCTATGTAGTGCTGGGCACAGATGGCTTCGGCCGCTCGGACACCCGCGAGGCTCTACGCTCGTTCTTTGAGATAGACACCAACAGCATCGTTCTTGCAGCGCTTTCAGCCCTCGAGCAGGATGGTGCTATGCCAGCTGGTACCGTTGACGATGCTGCAGCCAAATTAGGTGTTGAGCGTGAGAGATACGACAAGACGAGCGAATAGGCTCACTTCTCCTCATCCCCCTCTTCCCACCAGTCACCACCTTTCTCTGACTCAGGGGTATCATCTTCTGATGAAGAGTCGCCTACTTCTTCCTCGTCTGTACCTTCATCCATGTCCTGCCCTGCTTCGGCCCATTCTTCTTCGGATACGTACCCGTCCCCATCTGTATCCAAAACCACTGCCTTGCCCAGGAGCTTCCTTCTACGTGCGTGCGCCGCTGCCGCCAAGAAAAATGCAAGAATCCCTATTATGATTAGAAGACCTTCAGCCCCCGAATACGACATCCCCATGGACATTAGAATTTGTATGCCTATTTCCCATAGCGCACTCAATATAATCCAACAAAATATTTCGAGGATGATTTCGAAGCAGAAGTCCTCGGCCATGCTCAAACCTTCAATTCTGCTACGGCATTGTGATATGCGCTAAGAAATAGTTGTGCTGCAAAGCATCTCCTAGGCTAATCCAATCGGGAACCTCGCCCCTGAAGTTGTCGTACCTGTGTCCCGGAATTAACCTCCAGTCTGCAGGCAGCTCACTGAGAATTTCCTTTGCTCTGATTAGGCTTCTCTGCTGCGCTTGCGGATCCCCTCCTGGTAGATCCACCCTGCCCGCACTCCTGACGAAGAGCAGGTCTCCCGCGTGGTAGACTCCATGTCCGTGCATGGTGACATGGCCCGGCGCGTGGCC
>ENA-OSET01000793-OSET01000793.1-sediment-metagenome-genome-assembly--contig:-NODE-793-length-34567-cov-6.265207_pt1 | contig 34567 bp, 35 predicted proteins | sample MGYA00237882_ERZ534229 | MGnify/ENA primary metagenome ERZ534229 (study PRJEB26408, sample SAMN06266212) | sediment metagenome | isolation source: Hudson Canyon methane seep mesocosm | place: USA:Hudson... | reverse complement strand
AAGGAGAGACTCGAACTCTCACGCCGTGAAGCACTGGAACCTAAATCCAGCGTGTCTACCAATTCCACCACTCCCGCATACTTCTATCCTATACAAGATAAAAGTGGTGGCTACAGCGGGATTCGAACCTGCGACCCCATCATTATGAGTGATGTGCTCTAACCAACTGAGCTATGTAGCCACTAAATCACTCCGTCTCCGAAGTGGCGCGTATTATGCTGATCTAGGTTTTTGCCGTCAACCGTTTTATGACAATAAACTGTCTGTTTGGTTAGATACTAAGCAGGTGATGGTTGAAATGGGCTTGTTGAAGGTAAATGTGAGTAGTTTTGGGGGATTCTTCAGTTAATTCTTTGCTATAACCAAAAATGTGACTTGTAGGTTTTTTATCTTTCAGGACTAAAATTAGCGCATACGCTGACATCTATTGCCCTCCATTTACTTTACTTTTTTCACACCGCAATCATGCTGGATTTTGTAGGGTAATCGTCTTCCCTGACGATTACCCTACAAAATCCAGCAGATTATTGGCTATTTTTGAGTCGAAGGTAAAGTAAGACAAAACGGATAAAACACAGTCTTCGCCTGTTTTAGTTAGTGGTTTTTTGTACAGTTATAATAGGAAAACGTGAAAAATCGGTGTTTTCAATGGTCATAATAGGCAACTTCAGGCCTCACTTCTACAGGACTATTTTTGTATCTGACTGTTTTGTATAAACTTTGATTTACCTTGTGTATTTATCCAGACTTAAAATTTTGGATAAATACATGGCTTGGTTTGATCATCAAATATCAAATCTAGATTAGCCTTTTCAAAAGGCTAAGTTTATGAAATGCTGTAAAAAATTAACCGGAATGTCAAGTTAAGCATGAAAGTAGTGTTTGTATCTAACCCGACTACCGCCTAATAAAATGTTATGCGGTAGTCCAACCGCAAGAATTTGTCGTTCTATATATTTTATAAAAAGGAGTTTGATATGTTAAATGATCTAAACGGTAAAGAAGCTACAATTTCTTTAGAGTTATCTGCTTGGGGGAACTCTGAGGTGACAGGGAAAATACTAGATGTAAGCGATGATTGGGTTAAAATTCAGTGCAAAAAAAGTATAGAGCTAATCGCTACATCAACGATTAAGAAAGTGTCGTACAAGTCGTAAGTCTTTTTGTATTAAACTTCAATTGTAAGTTACCGCATAACCAGTCACTCAAGCAGGACAAAAAACAGTTGGTTTTGCACCTGCGTCGCTAATTGTAACCAACTATTTTTTGCCTCTTAATGGGGCGTATATGTAAAAGTAGGAATCTTAGATAATGGAAATATCCAATGGTGGCGGTGGTTTAGAAATGTTGTTGATTTTAGTTTTATTCCTTTTGCCTGCAGGGTTAACACTGTTCTCCAATAAAATACCTAACGTTCAAAAGCCAGTTTGGCTATTAGTCACTGTTTTATTTTCTTGGGTAGGGTACCTATATATCTATTTCAAAGTTATAAAAAAAGCCCGCTTATAGCGGGCTTTATCAAAACTGTATTAAGACTAAACGTTAAATCTAAAGTGAATTACATCACCGTCTTTAACAATGTAGTCTTTGCCTTCTAGACGCCATTTACCAGCATCTTTAGCGCCTTGTTCACCGTTAAATTCAACAAAATGGTCATATCCAATGATTTCAGCGCGGATAAAACCTTTTTCGAAGTCAGTGTGGATGACGCCAGCGGTTTGTGGGGCGGTTGAGCCTTCTTTATAGGTCCAAGCTCGTACTTCTTGTATGCCAGCGGTAAAATAGGTGTTTAGCGCAAGTAACTCATAACCAGAACGGATAACGCGGTTTAGACCAGGTTCTTCTAAGCCCATATCGGCCATGAACTCGGCTTTTTCTTCTTCGTCCAACTCACCAATTTCAGATTCGATTTCAGCACATACTGCGACTACTACTGCGCCTTCGGCAGCGGCAATTTCACGTACTCTGTCGAGGTATGGATTGTTTTCGAATCCATCGTCATTCACGTTGGCAATATACATGGTAGGTTTTAGCGTTAAGAAGTTCATGTAGCTGATAAGTTTTAATTCATCTTTATCTAGCTCTACAGAACGAAGCAATTCACCTTCATCTAAATGTGGTTTGATTTTTTCTAATACTTTAAGCTCTGCTTTGGCATCAGCGTCGCCTCCTTTGGCTCTTTTGGCGACTCTGTGTAATGCTTTTTCTGTGGTTTCTAAGTCTGATAAGGCCAGTTCTGTGTTGATGATTTCGATATCATCTTCAGGGCTGACCTTTCCTGCAACATGTACAATGTTGTCGTTGTCAAAACAACGCACAACATGGCCAATAGCATCGGTTTCACGAATGTTGGCTAAAAATTTGTTACCTAAACCTTCACCTTTAGACGCGCCTGCTACTAAACCGGCAATATCTACAAATTCCATAGTGGTAGGAATAGTACGTTTAGGGTTAACTATTGCCGCCAATTTATCTAAACGTAAATCAGGTACAGGTACCACACCCGTATTTGGTTCGATAGTACAAAATGGGAAGTTGGCCGCTTCGATACCGGCTTTGGTTAAGGCGTTAAAAAGTGTTGATTTGCCGACGTTTGGTAAACCGACTATGCCGCATTTAAAACCCATCTTGTTTTCCTCTTAATTTTGTATAAATAATCTGACGGAGTACGTCATGGTTAATTTGTTTAATGAACTATTATTCTGCTTTGAACGAATGTAGTCGATTCATGGCTTTTTTAAGATCATCTTTGATTAATATTTCAAGGCAACGGGTTGCTTCATCAATTGCATCCTCTATTTGTTGTTGCTCTTTTTGCGGCGCTTTGCCTAACACGTGTCCAGTGACTCGGTTTTTATCACCTGGGTGGCCGATTCCAATACGCAAGCGTAAAAAATCTTTCTGGTTGGCCATACTGCTAACAATATCCCGAATGCCATTTTGGCTTGAGCTACCACCAGTTTTAAATTTTGCTACACCGGGAGGCAAATCTAACTCATCAAAGGCTACTAATAAACTTGATAATGGGACGCGGTAAAAGTTCGCCATCGCTGCAACAGCTTGACCGCTTTTGTTCATAAAGGTAGTAGGAATAAGAAGTCGAACATCTTGTCCACCAATCGTGACACGACCAGTGTAACCATAAAATTTGTTTTCTAGTTTTAACGTGCAGTTGTACATTTTTGCTAGTGATTCAACGAACCATGCACCAGCATTATGCCGGGTATGCTGATATTCAGGGCCTGGATTACCCAGGCCCACAATTAGGCTAATGCGCGCTAATTGTTTATCAGTCAAGCAACTTATTCCGCAGGTGCTTCTTCTGCAGCATCGCCTTCACTTTCGTCTTCGTCTTCAGCTTTAGGACCTTTAGATAGTTTAACTGTAACAACAGCTAAATCGTGATCTTCGGCGCCTTTGTTTAGTTCAACTAAAGTAACGCCTTTAGGTAATACTAAATCAGTTAAGTGAACAGTTTGATCAAGTGCAACGTTCAACAAATCAACTTCAATGTATTCTGGTAAGTCACCAGGTAAACAGCTTACTTCAACATCAACCATGTGATGTTCAGCGTGACCGCCGTTCAACTTGATAGAGTCAGCTTTTTCTTCATTGATGAAGTGTAAAGGTACGTTGGTTTGAAGCGCTACTTTTGCGTCAATGCGCAAGAAGTCAACGTGCATAACAATAGGTCTAAAGGCATGACGTTGCATGTCTTTAACCAATACTTCTGTTTTCTTTTTACCAATGTTCAAAGTCAGAACGTGAGAGTAAAAAGCTTCGAAGCCTTGGGCTTGGAAAAGTTTGTTATGATCAAGGGTCAAAGAAACGGCTTCTTTACCGGCTCCGTATAAGACTGCAGGTACTTTACCAGCGTGACGTAGGCGGCGGCTCGCACCTTTCCCTAAATCAGTACGGACTTCTGCGTCTAGTGTGAAAATTCCATCAGACATGTGGTAACTCCAAAATATAAAAATAGTAAATGTGTGTAAATTTTTGCGACCAAAATTTACGTTTGTGCTGCCAGTTCCCTACCAATAGATAGTAAAACAACAACATCCCCAAAAAAGGGCGGCGAATATTAACACCTGACCGAAAGTGAAACAATCAGTTTGCTGGTTTATTTGCCAATAAAAAAGCGGCTGATAAAAGCCGCTTAAATATTAGTGAATGTTGCTGTTATTAATATTCAAACATCGCAGAGATCGACTCTTCGTTACTTACTCTTCGAATAGCTTCAGCAAGCATATTAGATAAGGTAAGTTGTTTGACCTTAGGGATGGCTGCAATTTCAGGGCAAAGCGGTATGCTGTCGGTAATAATGATTTCATCAATTACCGAGTCACGTAAATTCTGTGCGGCATTACCTGAGAATATCGCGTGAGTGGCATAGGCATACACATTTCTTGCGCCATGGGCTTTTAATGCTTCAGCCGCTTTTGCTAATGTGCCACCAGTATCAATCATGTCATCAACAATGATGCAATCTCGGTCTTGCACATCACCAATAATATGCATCACTTGGGCAACATTGGCCTTAGGTCGACGTTTATCAATAATGGCCAAATCGGTGTCATTCATAAGTTTGGCTAAAGCACGGGCACGCACAACACCGCCAATATCAGGTGAAACAACAACAGGGTTATGAAAGTCTCTACGGCGCATATCATCTAATAAAATAGGGGTACCAAACGCGTTGTCTACCGGTACATCGAAGAAGCCTTGTATTTGTTCTGCGTGTAAGTCGATAGTCAACACGCGGTCGACGCCTACATTAGACAAAAAGTCAGCCACTACTTTAGCAGTAATAGGTACTCGCGCTGAGCGCACGCGTCTATCCTGACGTGCATAACCAAAATAAGGAATAACCGCAGTAATACGGCCTGCTGATGCGCGACGGAATGCGTCGATCATCACAATCAATTCCATTAAATTGTCATTGGTTGGTGCACAGGTAGATTGAATAATAAATACATCGGAGCCACGTACATTTTCGTGGATTTCTACACTGATTTCCCCATCACTAAAACGTCCAACACTTGCATGTCCTAGCTTTGTATAAAGTCTATCTGCTACTTTCTGGGCCAATTCAGGTACTGCATTCCCAGAAAAAATCTTCATATCCGGCACGGTAATATCCTCAGTGTTTATTAATTGGCTAGGAAGCTGGACTCGAACCAACGGTATAACCGTGGATCAAAACCTACTATCACAAAAACCAAACTGTCTTATAAAGTGGCTGGGGTAGCTGGACTCGAACCAACGAATGACGGGATCAAAACCCGTTGCCTTACCACTTGGCTATACCCCAATTAAACTAGTAATTTTGTGCTTGGATCTGGCTATGTAAAAGGGATGTATTCACCCCATTTGCAACAAAACTTTTACTGCCTTCTGGCAACAAAGCTTGAACATCTAATGCTTCCTGATGATGTTCAAATATTGCAAATACACATGCGCCTGTACCGGTCATCCTCGACGGCGCGTATTCTAACAACCAGTGTAATGCTTTTGCAACATTCGGATAGCGTTCACAAACCAATTTTTGGCAATCATTGTGAGTCTTTTCAAAACTATAATTGCTAAAGTTAATCTTCGCAGTATTTCTAGGCAAGTTTGGTAAGCCGAAAATATCCGCTGTAGAAACATGACTCTCGGGGAAAACCACTAAATAAGATTTTTCGGGAAGATTAACTTGTTGTAATTTCTCACCCACACCTTCAGCAAAAGCGGTTTTACCCTGAATGAAGATAGGCACGTCAGCGCCTAAACTTAAGCCTAGAGTGGTTAATTCGTCCAAAGAAAGATGACAACCCCAAAGTTGATTCAGCACAACCAAAGTGGTTGCGGCATTGGAAGAACCACCGCCTATACCTCCGCCCATTGGTAATCGCTTTTTCAAATGTATAGTGCAGCCTAGACCTTTGGATTGATTCTCTGGCAAACTATTTTTTAACAACTCTGCAGCTTTGATAATCAAATTATCTTCATCAGCTACCCCAGCAATGGGATCCGCTAAGGTGATTTTATCAGATGAATTAACCTCAAAAGCTAGTTCATCACCAAAGTCGAGGATTTGAAAAAGACTTTGTAATTGATGATAGCCATTTGGGTATCTGCCATTGATGTGTAAAAATAAATTAAGTTTGGCTGGACTAGGCCACCAGTTTAACGGTTGTTTATTCATGCAAATCCCAAGCATTAATTCGGACTAAAAGTTGACTGTTGTTGCTTTTATTACGCAGAACCACTTTGTGTGGCAACCAAATGTTATCTATTAATTTATAATTGTCGTAGTTAATTAACCAATTTTTGCAATTATTGCAGATAGGTTGCAATTGGCTGACCCAACCTTGTTCACTTGTTATTACCTTATCGTTGTTCTGATGTTGTCCTTTTATCCAGAAACGCATTTTTTCTACGGGTATTTGCCAACCTGTCACACGCCAAATTAAATGGCTAGGGTCAGAGTCTTGATAGGTTTCGTCATCGGCAACTAAGGTAGCCACTTCCTCATTGCCTTGCATCTTAAGCAGTGAAGTGCCGATAATTGAAGTTAAATTGAGTTGGTATTGTTGTTGCGTTTGTTGCCACCTAAAATTGGCACTTTGTTTTTTGTCAGGACTTTTAAAGCCTAATTTACCCTTTATTGACCAATGCTCTTGTTGTTTTAATGATAATTGGTGACTAGATGAGTTTAAACTCACAGTTTGCTTAGAAGGAGTCGCACAACTCGTTAGTAATAAAATAAGAATAAAGGCGGGTAAAGTTTGTTTTATACACAGGTAACTAGCTAACACAATTTGAATAACGCTCTGTTAATGAAAAAAATCGATTGAGGCAATAGGAACATACAAGTGACATCGCTTTCAATAGTTTTACCTTTTGCGTACAATGCCGCCACTTTATTAGCACTTTGTTGTAACTTTACCTAATCACTCCATGACCCTAATCGCTTTTGGTATTAATCACAAAACCGCACCGATTGAATTGCGTGAAAAAATAGCCTTTTCACCTGATGCAATCGTACAGGCACTGGCATCGTTGCGACAAGAAACTGGCGCTATCGAGTCAGTGATTTTGTCTACATGCAATAGAACAGAGGTTTACGCTCAGCTTGACGATGGACAGATAAACAATATCGGCTCATGGCTCGCTAATTTTCATGGTGTTCAACAAAACGAATTACAGAACAACAGTTACCTTTATACCCAGCAGGAAGCGGTTAACCACATTATGCGAGTAGCCAGTGGTCTAGACTCTCTTATGTTAGGCGAGCCACAAATTTTAGGTCAAGTTAAACAGGCTTACACTGACGCGAAAAACTCTGGAGTGATTAAAGGTGGCTTTGAACGCTTATTTCAACATACTTTTTCAGTTGCAAAAAGAGTGCGTAGTGAGACCGATATTGGTGCCAATGCAGTGTCTGTAGCCTATGCATCGGTTCAATTAGCTAAACATATATTTTCGTCTCTGGAAAAAAGCCGAGTATTATTAATAGGTGCTGGTGAAACTATTGAGCTTGTGGCAAAACATTTGTACGAACAAAATGTTAGATCTTTGACTGTCGCCAATCGTACCCTAGCTCGTGCTCAAGCTATTGCAGAGCCTTTAAATGCATCAGTATTGACCTTGGCGCAGATTCCGCAGCATTTAAAAGATGCCGATATTGTGATTAGTTCAACTGCCAGTCAATTGCCTATTCTAGGTAAAGGCTTAGTACAAAGCGCGTTAAAAGAGCGTAAGCACAAACCTATATTTTTAGTGGACTTAGCTGTGCCTCGAGATGTAGAAGCTGAGGTAGGCGAATTGGATGATGCCTATTTATATACAGTGGATGATTTACAGCAAATAGTAGAAAAAAACTTAGCTAATCGACAAGATGCGGCTGAGCTTGCAGATGAAATGGTAGCCCAACAAGTTCAACAATTTATGCGTTGGCAACAAAGCCAAACGTCGATTGATGTATTAAAAGGATTTCGCGATCAAAGCGAATTACAGCGGGATACGTTAGTCAGTAAAGCGTTAAATCAACTAGCAGATGGCAAAGAAGCTGAGCAAGTGATCATTGAACTTGCCAACAAATTAACCAATAGTCTTATTCATGCACCTACCAAAGCGTTAAAAAATGCCGCCAGTGAACAAAATTCACAGCAATTAGCATTACTAAAAGATGCATTAGCCTTAAAAAAATCAGATAATTAGCGGCTAACATAGTCCGCGTACAGGAAAATAATGAAACAATCGGTTCAACGAAAACTAGAAGTCTTGGACGAGCGCTACGAAGAGGTGCAGGCCTTATTGGGTGAAGCCGAAGTCATTTCTGATCAAGACAGATACAGAGGCTTAACCAAAGAATACTCACAATTAGAAGGTGTAGTGAAGTGTTTTCGAGATTTTCAGCAGTCTCAGCAAGACTTCGAATCTGCACAAGAAATGATGCAAGAAGATGACGCTGAAATGCGAGAGATGGCACAGGAAGAATATAAGTCATCTAAACAAAGAATCGAAGAACTCACCCAAGAGTTACAAGTATTATTACTACCTAAAGATCCGAATGACGAAAGCAACTGTTTTGTGGAAATCCGTGCTGGGGCAGGGGGCGACGAGGCTGCTATCTTTGCCGGAGACTTATTCCGTATGTACAGTCGTTATGCTGAGAAGCAAGGCTGGAAAGTAGAACTTGTTACGGCTAATGATGGTGATCATGGTGGTTATAAAGTGGTGATTGCCAATATTTTAGGTGATGGCTCCTACGGTATTATGAAGTTCGAGTCAGGCGGACACCGTGTTCAGCGCGTACCCGATACTGAATCACAAGGGCGTATTCATACATCAGCTTGTACTGTTGTGGTGATGCCTGAAATTCCAGAATCTGAAGCGATTGAAATCAATAAAGCTGATTTGAAAATTGATACCTTTAGAGCCTCTGGTGCCGGTGGACAGCACGTTAATAAAACCGACTCTGCGATACGTATTACCCACAATCCATCGGGCATAGTTGTTGAATGTCAGGACGAACGTTCACAGCATAAAAATCGTGCCAAAGCGATGGCAATACTGCAGTCTCGTTTGACTCAATTAGAAGAAGATAAACGCCAAGCCGAAGAAACCTCAACCCGCAGAAACTTAGTGGCAAGTGGGGATCGTTCAGAACGTATTCGTACTTATAATTTTCCACAAGGGCGAGTCACAGATCATCGAATTAATTTGACTTTGTATTGTTTAGACGATGTGATTGCCGGTGATTTGAATGCGGTGTTAGAGCCTATCAGACAAGAACATCAAGCCGATTTGTTGTCATCACTTTCAGACGAATAGACCGTCTTGGAAAATCAGTTATTAACTATTGAACAAGCATTGTCTTGGGCCAAGGCTCAACTCAATGCCAATAGTGTAAGCGATGATGGCTTACATGATTCTGCATCGATTGACAGTAAAGTGTTGTTAGCCGATTGTTTGCAGCGAGAGTTGGTTTATTTGCACACTTGGCCTGAAAAACGGCTAGACCAAATGCAGATGAACAAATTTAAAGATTACATTGAACAAAGGTCATCTGGTCATCCAGTTGCACATATTGTTGGCTACCGAGATTTTTGGTCATTACGTTTAAATGTTTCTCCTGCTACTTTGATCCCACGACCAGAAACCGAACTGCTAGTTGAAATTGCTTTAGACCTTAACTTAACTGAGCATGCAACCGTATTGGATTTAGGCACGGGCAGTGGCGCTATTGCATTGTCATTAGCTAGTGAACAGCCCAATTGGTTGATCACGGGGGTAGATAAAAGCGAACAAGCGATTACATTAGCTAAAAATAACGCGACCAAACATCAACTCGAACGGGTCAACTTTATTCAAAGTGATTGGTTTTCTGTCCTTGAACATAAACAATTTGATCTAATTGTGACTAACCCACCGTACATAGAGAATAACAACAAATATCTACAATTAGGTGATGTGCGTTTTGAGCCTAGCAGTGCTTTAACCTCAGGGTTAGATGGTCTAGATGATATTCGATCAATTGTTTCTCAAAGCAAGCATTATTTGACTGATAACGGCTGGTTAGTGATTGAACATGGTTATCAGCAAAGTGACCAAGTCGCAGACATTTTAAGCGAACAAGGTTTTAGGCAAATTCGTAGTGAACTTGATTTGAATGGTTTGCCCCGTGTTGCATTAGGTTGTCTTTAACCATTATTTTAGTTTTATATCAGATTTTTCTTCCCGTTGAGTTGTTGTTTACACCAATAAGTTATAACTTAACCCACACGTTTTGCTGGGTGATATCAGCAGTAGGTCAATACCAAGTTATTGTTTTATAGGAAAGTGTTATGTCAGACGAAATTTTATTTGCCGAAGATAACGATGAAGAAATTGAAAGGCATGGCAAATGGAAAGTATTAATTGTTGATGATGAACCTGAAGTGCATGCTGTGACCAAGCTAGCACTTGGAGACTTTGTATTTCAAGATAAAGACCTTCATTTTATCAGTGCTTTTAATGGTGAAGAAGCCAAACAAATGTTTCTTGATCATGATGACATCGCAGTCGTTTTGCTTGATGTGGTCATGGAAACTGATGACGCGGGTTTACAGGTAGCCGACTTTATTAGAAATGATGCGGATAATCACTTCACTCGTATTATTTTGCGAACCGGCCAACCAGGTCAAGCACCAGAAAGAGATGTAATCATTAATTACGATATTAATGATTATAAATCTAAGACAGAATTGACCTCACAAAAACTTTTCACCGTTGTTATTGCAGCACTTCGTTCATACCGCGATATCATCGTCATTGAAGAAAATAGACAGGGTTTGGAAAAAATCATCTCTGCCTCGACCGACCTTTTTAGTATTAATTCTTTGGAAAATTTTATTGAAGGAATTGTTCAACAGTTAGCTTCTTTATTAGGTGGTTCAAAAGACGCTGCATATTTGACATCGGCCGTTGTTGGACCCAAACCCATTGAGCAATATAATTCCTCCGAGCTCTATGTGTTTACAGGTAAAGGCGAGTATGAAGACACAGAAGGTCAAAGATTAGAGCAAGTGATTCGCGGTCCAGAGTTGATTTCTTGCCAGCAAGCTTATGCCAATAAAACCTTGGTTTATGAAGACGAATATTTGGTGGCATATTGTGACAGTAAAACCAAAAAGGGGTCGTTGCTTTATATCTCTGGCTTACCTAGAAAACTGACTGATATAGATAAAAATTTAGTTGAGATATTTTCTCAGAATGTGCAAATAGCATTCGATAATGTATTACTTAACAAAGATATTGAAGATACACAGCGTGAAATTATTGAACGTTTAGCCGATGCGATGGAAACAAGTTTCGGAAGTCAAAATCATACAAAAAGAATGATTAAAATTTGTGAAATTTTGGGCCGATCTGCAGGTCTGTCTAAAAAAGATTTAAAAACCTTATGTTTAGCTGTTCCATTGCATGATATTGGCAAGATTAATGTTTCAGACAATATTATGCTGAACCCAGGTAACCTTGATGAAGATGATATGCGTAAAGCGCGAAGTCACGCAGAGATTGGTTACAGTTTACTAAAAGATTCTAATCGCCCACTGATTAAATCAGCGGCACTGATTGCTCGCGATCATCACGAATACTGGAACGGTAAAGGCTACCCACGAGGTAAGTCTGGCGAAGGTATTCATATATTTTGTAGGATCACCAGCCTAGCTGATGCCTTTGACGCGATGCGAACGCAGCGTAGTTATAAAGAAGCATGGCCACTAGAAAAAGTAATGGAAGTGATCCTTGCCGAGAAAGGCCAGCAGTTTGATCCAAAATTAGTCGATCTATTGCAAGAAAATATCGAAGAAATCGAAGCTGTCATGCAAAGTTTTTCTACACAAAGTTAACGACATCCCCCCCAAAAAAATTAAGGTTTATTTAGAATGTACGAAGCTGTAAAACATATTCATCTAACTGCCATTGCCTTGAGTGTGGTGTTGTTTCTATTGCGTTTTGTGCTTAACGCAATGCAATCACCGATGTTACAAAAAAAGTGGCTAAAAATTCTTCCGCATATTGTAGATACCTTTTTGTTAGCTAGCGCAGTGACATTATGCGTGCTTCTCAAACAGTATCCTTTCGTAGATGCCTGGGTAACAGAAAAACTGTTAGCTTTGGTCATGTACATATTTATGGTTACTTTAGCCTTAAAGCTTGGTCGTAACGGGTTTATGCGAGGTATTGGTCTTGTGGGAGCGTTAAGTTGGATCGCTTATGCAGGCATGGTCGCGGTGAGCAAACAACCCATACTTTTCTAACTTAGTTTTGTATAAATTATTATTTAACAGTGACTTAGATATTTTTAACAGATTAGCTGCTTTTTGCAGTAAAGGTTACCCCACTTAAACCGATAAATAGAAAGGAGTAAATTTAGTGGGGTAAAACAATTGAAAGAGTTAAAACAGGCTATCTCTAAAGGAGATTATCTGATGGCCAGTTTGCAGTTAGCTAGCGTGTTTCAGCCTGATAATTGTCAACCTGATGACTACCAACGCCAAGTAGATTTGTGGATTGACCAAGGAAAAGCATTTATCGGCTCTGCTGATACTAGCTCTGAGAGTTTTAATCGTTTTATTCAATTTTTTTTTGTGGAATTAGCCTTTAGTGGCGATGAAAAAAATTATTTTTCTTGTCAGTTTAGTTTGCTCGATCATGTCCTTGATTACCGTACAGGTATCCCTGTCAGTCTTGCTATTGTTTTCCAATCTATGGGTAAAGCACTTGGCTTTGATGTTAGTGGCGTGAACTTCCCAGGACACTTTTTAATCAAGTGTCGTTTTAGTCAGGAACCAGATATTTATTTGGATCCTCTTAATGGTAAACAATTAAGTCGGCAAGATTTAGAGTCACTTTATTTTTCTATTTTACACGGAATAGAAGATGAAAAAATGCCTGATGAAGCCTTGGACGAAGCTAGTTGTGACGAGACTATTGTAAGATTACTGCATAATTTGAAAGCGTCGTATATCAACGAAAAGTGTTATTCTGAAGCACTAATTGCAGTAGAGTTGTTAGTCAACTTATGTCCTAACGATCCTTATGAGAGACGAGATAGAGGATTCTTATTACATCAATTGGATTGCACTCAAGTTGCGATTGCAGATTATCAATATTTTATCCGTAAATGTCCAAAAGATCCTGCGACACAATTGCTGCAAGCTCAGTTACAGCACTTGAGTGAACAGGACCCCGCAGTTTTTCACTAAATGTCACATTTTTATGTGACGTAGGTAAATCATTTGAGAACGTTGTAAATAGCCTGGGTTAATTGAGTTAGCTGTTGCTGATCAATAATGTAGGGCGGCATGATGTAAACCAGTTTACCAAATGGCCTAATCCAAACGCCTTGTTGTACAAAGGCTTTTTGTAATGCGGCTACGTTCACGGCTGATTTACATTCTACAACACCTATAGCACCAATCACTCTCACATCGGCCACGGCTTCTAAATCAATACAGGGTGTTAATTCAGCAAACAGTTGTTGTTCAATCCGCGACACTTGTACCTGCCAGTCGTTTTTTTGAATGATTTTTAAACTTGCATTGGCTACTGAGCAAGCTAGGGCATTACCCATAAAGGTAGGGCCATGCATAAACACACCAGGCTCTCCTTGGCATATTCCTTGTGCAACATCTTCAGAACAAAGAGTGGCGGCCAACGTCATATAACCACCTGTTAACGCTTTACCTAGGCACATAATGTCAGGGCTGATATCAGCATGTTCACAAGCGAATAATTTACCAGTACGACCAAAGCCCGTGGCAATCTCGTCGCAAATTAATAGTATGTTGTAATCGTCGCAAAGCTGTCTGCAGCGTTTTAAATATTCTGGGTGGTAAATCCGCATACCACCGGCATTTTGTACTATAGGCTCAATAATAAGCGCTGCTAGTTCATTGTGGTGGTCTTGAATCAGTTGTTCTAATGGTTTGATGTCATCTTCGTTCCACTGTTTATCAAAGCGAGTTTGAGGAGCTGGAGCAAAGATTTGTTGCTTCAAGGCATCAGTAAATAAACTGTGCATGCCATTAACAGGATCGCAAACTGACATCGCGGCAAATGTATCACCATGATAACCATTGCGTGGTGTGATAAATCTATTTTTATGATTATTACCCTGACACGCCCAATACTGCAGCGCCATTTTCATGGCTACTTCAACTGATACCGATCCAGAGTCAGCCAGAAATACTCGGTCTAATCCCTGGGGAGTGATATCCAGCAATGTTCGACATAGATCAATAGCAGGTTTGTGAGTGAGCCCACCAAACATTACATGAGCAAAGTCATCTACTTGGCTTTTTATGGCTTGATTAAGCTCAGGGTGGTTATAACCGTGAATAGCCGTCCACCAAGATGACACGCCATCCACCAGTTTTTCACCTGACGTAAGGTGGATGTATACCCCTTCTGCTCGTGTCACTTCATAGCAAGGAAGAGGATCAATTGCTGAGGTATAAGGGTGCCAAATGTGTTGTTGATCGAAGAGTAAATTCTGATTGTTCAAAATATGTTCGCTTGTAAAGTTTTAAATTTAAATTAGGTTGACAATGCTGCTCTGAGCCATAGACTAAGCGCCTTGAATCATTTAGTAAAGTCTGAACATCAAAGGTTGCCCCATGTCTTTAACCAATTCGTCTTTAAGCTCTTCCTCATCACTCAATCAAGCTAGCATTCGTCACGACTGGACTATTGAACAGGTGAACAGCCTTTTTAATCTGCCATTTAACGACTTGATGTTTCAGGCACAAACCATTCACAGACAATATTTTGATCCTAATCAAGTGCAAGTGAGCACTTTGTTGTCGATTAAAACCGGTGCATGCCCAGAAGATTGTAAATACTGTCCGCAAAGCGCTCGTTATGATACTGGTTTAGAAAAAGAACGCTTAATGGAAGTAGAAAAAGTGATTCTGCGCGCCAAAGAGGCTAAACAAGCAGGCTCTACTCGTTTTTGTATGGGAGCCGCATGGCGTAACCCTCGCGCGCGAGATATGCCTTATGTAACCGAGATGGTAAAAGAAGTGAAAAAGCTTGGTTTAGAAACCTGTATGACTTTAGGTATGTTAACCCGTGACCAAGCATTGTCCTTGAAACAAGCGGGTCTTGATTATTACAATCACAACCTCGATACCTCTCCAGAGTTTTATGGCGATATTATTACTACTCGCACCTATCAAGACAGGTTAGACACATTAGAGAACGTCAGAGGGGCAGGTATGAATGTCTGCTCTGGCGGCATCGTAGGTATGGGCGAAACTGCCGATGACCGCTCAGGTCTGTTAATGCAACTGGCTAACCTTGAACATCATCCAGAAAGTGTACCAATCAACATGTTGGTAAAAGTGAAAGGCACGCCGATGGAGAATGTAGAGGACTTAGACTATTTCGAGTTTATTCGTACTATCGCCATAGCTAGGATCATGATGCCTAAATCGTATGTGCGTTTATCTGCTGGTCGTGAAGCGATGAATGAACAGATGCAAGCTATGTGTTTTATGGCAGGGGCGAATTCAATCTTTTATGGTTGTAAGTTGCTAACTACTTCAAATCCAGAAACACATGAAGATGTGATGTTGTTTAAAAAGTTGGGGATCAATTCTGCACAAACCCGTGACTATTCAGATGAAGCTCATGAAGCAGCACTATTAGAAGAAATTGAAGGCGATTCTACTGCTAAAACCAGCGAGAATTTATTTTACGATGCGTCGACTAAACAAGCTGAAACTGTCACAAACTAATGGCATTTGATTTTATCGCTTCGGCTTTAGAAAAGCGTCGAAGCGAAGGGCTTTTACGTTCGCGCAAAACGGTTGACTCAGCCTCAGGCCCAATGATTGAAATTGGTGGGCAGCACTATATTAATTTTTCCAGCAACGATTATTTAGCGATGCGCCGCTCCAGTGTAGTTATGCAAGCTTGGGTTGATGGAATTAGCGAATATGGTGGTGGTAGCGGTGCTTCACCTCTAGTGACGGGTTACACCAATGCCCATCAGGCGTTGGAAGAGTATTTGGCTACCGAACTTAAGCGCGATAAGGTGTTGCTGTTTAATTCTGGTTTTGCAGCTAATCAAGCTGTTTGCCAAGCTTTGTTTAGTCAAAAACATGGCGAACACCAAGACTTAATTATTGCCGACAAACTGATGCATGCTTCTTTTGTTGAAGGTGCAAAAGGGTCTCTAGCCAAGTTATCGCGTTTTAAACATAACGATCTTCAACACCTGCAAATTTTGTTGAATTCTACAGATAAGCATCAAGCACAGAATATTTTAGTGGCTACCGAAGGCGTCTTTAGTATGGATGGCGACCAAGCACCTTTATCTGAAATGGTTACAATGAGTCAACGGTCCGGTGCATGGTTGATGGTCGATGATGCCCATGGTTTTGGCATGTTAGGCGAGCATGGTCTGGGAGTAGTAGAAACACATCAGTTGTCACAACAACAATTGCCTATCTTGATGGCTACTTTTGGTAAAGCCATTGGAACAGCAGGCGCCTTTGTTGCTGGTAGCCATGATTTCATCGATTACCTAATTAACTTTGCTAAACATTATGTATACAGCACTGCTATGCCAGCAGCGCAGGCTTATGCAACGTTGATGAGTTTACAAGCCAAACAAAGTAACGAACGCCGGACTATTCTTGCCGAGCGGATTGAATTGTTTAAATCCTTAGCTGACAAAGCTGGGTTGCCATTAATGCCTTCTAATTCGGCTATTCAACCTTTGTTAATTGGTGATGCGCAAAAAGCCATTTCTGCTAGCGAAAAACTGAAGACTCTGGGTTTATGGGTGACGGCTATTCGTTACCCAACAGTGCCTAAACATACCGACAGGTTACGTATTACTCTAACTGCAGCACATGACCCTCGTGATATCGAATCCTTAATTGATGCTTTACAAATTGTATTACTCGACAATAAAAAGGCAGTTAGGTGATGGCTATTACCTCTATCGCTAGTCAAAATAAAATTCGAATCGCTCAGCAATTTAGTCGCGCCGCGAATACTTATAATTCAGCCGCCGATGTGCAATTGGATATAGCTTTTGATGCAATGGCCTTTTTGCCATCGCATTATAAAACTGGATTAGACATTGGTTGTGGAACTGGACGAATTAGCCAGAAACTTAGCACTAGATGTGACAACTTAATCGCTATGGATTTAGCATTTGGTATGTTGGAATACGCTAAACAAAATACTGTGTTAGCTGACCCATCGATTAGTTGGTTACAAGGCGATGCAGATAGTTTGCCCCTAGCAGATAACACGGTTGATATGTTGTTTTCATCTATGGTTTTGCAATGGTCAGACAATCCACTAAAAGTGATGTCCGAAATATCCCGTGTAATGACTTCGGGTTCAAATGCGATATTGGCTATTATGTGTGATGGTTCATTTAATCAACTAAACGATAGTTGGCTCAACATTGATAGTCAGCGCCACGTGAATAACTTTGCCAGTGCCCAGTTTTGGTGTGATGCAGCAATATCTCAAGGCTTGCACGTAAATATGCAGGAAAAACAATACGTTACTTGGCATCAGGACATCAGAATGTTGTTGTCTTCGATCAAATCAATTGGTGCTAATGTAGTGTTAAAAAGCTCAGAGCCAACAGACACCGCTTTTAGTCAAAGTAAAAACACCTTTAATCGACGAACGTTGCAACATCTTGAAACCTATTATCAGCAAAAATACGCTGAAAATATGCAACTTCCTCTGACATATCAGGTCTGCTTCTTACACTGCAGTAAATAACTGTGATTCGCAATTAAATAGGATTCTCATGGGACATTTATCAGTTAAACGCCGCGCATTTTTTGTAACTGGCACAGATACCGAAGTTGGCAAAACGTTTGTCAGCGAAGCGTTACTCATTTTACTCAATAAAAAAGGTTTATTAACCGCCGCTTACAAACCTATTGCTGCAGGTTGTGAACTCACCCCCGAAGGACTGCGTAATGAAGATGCCTTGACCTTGCAACAGCATTCGAGCCTTGAATTAACTTATGACGAAGTGAATCCCATTGCTTTTGAAGCCGCCATCGCACCACATCTAGCCGCACAAAATTTAACTGAAGATGTCACCGCTCAGCCAATTTCTATTGATACAGTGCGGGAAGGGTTTAATTGTATATTTCAGAAAAAGCCTGATGTGTTGATAGTAGAAGGTGCAGGGGGCTGGCGTTTGCCATTAGGTATCGATTTTGAAGGTAAGCCAAGATATTTGTCAGAGTTCGTAGTGGAACGAAATCTGTCGGTCATTTTAGTGGTGGGTATGCGTTTAGGTTGCTTGAACCATGCAGTGTTAACGGCTGAATGTATTCGTAACGACGGCCTAAAGATAGCAGGGTGGGTGGCAAATCAAGTTGACCCCGATATGCCTTTTTTAGATGACAATATCGAAAGTTTAAAAACACTTTTAGACGTGCCTTTTATTGGTACTTTACCTAGACTAAATACCCCAGAAGAAGCGGGGGTGCATTTAGATTTATCTGTTTTAGATATATAAAATCTAGTTGCATCTAAGCCAAATCGGCAAATTACAGGATATTTGCCGCTCTGATTTAATACTATACCTTGCCATTATAGGCTGTTCGTTCACGGCTCCCATTTTCCTATCGGATAATGTTCTACATTCTTTCATTGTTTAAAAGTCTTAAGACCAGACAACAAGGTATTACAGATAATCGATCAGTTGTTCAGCCATGTTTAACGGTTAAAAAATAGTTAACCCTAAATTAAATTACATAACGTTTTGAAGTTGAAGAACTGAGTCCATTACCTTACCTTTCTTTGGTAGATGTTCTAAATATTCATATTTATCTGAAGCTACTATGAAAAGCGGTTCGCTATGTTAGCCAATAACCCAAACTTGACGCTTAGCATTTATTTTTAAGCGATAAAACCAAAGGTGGATTTAGTGAAGATTGTTGATGTAAGGGTTATCGTATGTAGCCCAGGACGGAATTTCGTTACTCTTAAAATAATAACGGACCAAGGCATTTATGGGGTAGGTGATGCCACATTAAATGGACGTGAGAAAGCGGTCGTTTCCTACCTTGAAGATTACGTAGTAGATATGTTGATAGGAAAAGATCCTCAGCGTATTGAAGATATCTGGCAGTACTTATACAGAGGTGCCTATTGGCGACGGGGCCCAATAGGCGTGACTGCTCTTGGCGCAGTAGATACCGCGTTATGGGATATCAAAGCTAAAGCGGCAAATATGCCACTGTACCAATTATTGGGTGGGCGTAGTCGAGATAAAATAATGACTTACACCCATGCTAATGGAATCGATTTAGGCACTACTCTCGATGAAGTAGGCAAAGCCATTGAGTTAGGGTACCAAGCAGTCCGAGTGCAATCGGGCGTACCAGGTATTGCCAGTAGTTATGGTGTGTCTAAATACGGAGAAAAATACGAACCAGCAAACGCAGAATTACCAACCGAAGATGTATGGTCGACTGAAAAATACCTGAATTACACGCCAAAATTATTTGCTGAAGTACGCAAACAATATGGAGAGGACATTCATTTATTACACGATGTGCATCACAGATTAACGCCAATCGAAGCGGCTAGGTTAAGTAAAGAATTAGAGCCTTATCATTTGTTTTGGCTTGAAGATCCAGTGCCAGCTGAAAACCAAGAAAGTTTACGATTAATCCGTCAACATTCAACAACACCGATTGCTATTGGTGAAGTATTTAATTCAATTCACGATTGTAGAGAGCTTATCCAAGATCAGTTAATCGATTATATTCGAACCACAATAGTCCATGCTGGTGGTATTACTCACCTCAAACGGATTGCCGATTTTGCAAGCCTGTATCACGTGAAAACAGGATTTCATGGCGCTACAGACCTTTCGCCCATTTGTATGGCTGCGGCATTACATTTTGATTACGCCATTCCCAATTTTGGCATTCAAGAACACATGGAGCACAGTGATCTGATGGAGTCGGTTTTTACTCGCTCTTATGAATTCGAAAAAGGTTTTTTTACACCCGGTGAAGCAATTGGTCACGGTGCAGATATTGATGAAAAAGAAGCTAAAAAATACCCTTACAAACGGGCCTCTCTGCCGGTAAACCGCTTAGAAGACGGCACCTTATGGAATTGGTAGGTTAATTAAAGTGTATTGATAAGTGTTGCCGGCCTCGGTAACACTTATGAAACCTTAACTATGGACAACTATTATTGGACTTCTAATTCAGCCTTATTTGTCCATTTTCCCCCTTGCCAGCGTGCAATCATAATAATGCCTCTAGTCCACTCATCTAAACCAATCGCAATCCAGATGCCAACAAGACCCCAAGCCCAATAAATACCTAAGATATAGGCCAATAATACGCCTATTCCCCACATGGCGAGTACGCCTACTTTGACCGGGAAAACTACATCGCCAGCGCCTTTCAAGGCTGCGATGACAATCAGATTAATAGCTCTTCCCGACTCTAGAAATAACGATACAATTAACATGAGTGCGATGAGCTGCTGGGTTTGGTAATCATTACTAAACAGCGCTGCAATGGGATCTCGCGCTACTATCATTGCTAAGGTCACAGTCACGGAAATGGCAACGCCTAACATCCAATATTTATGCACATTTGATTTGAGCTCTGCAAAGCGACCTTGGCCTACGTAAAAACTACTCAGAATTTGTGCACCATTGCCTAATGACAGTGAAAATACAAACATAAACCTAGCAGCAGTTTGTACAATGGCGGCCGCGGCCAAGGCTACTGTGCCAAGCTGGGCAACAAAAAACATAATGGTTATTTGCGCCAGGTTGTAAGAAATACTTTCTCCCGCATTTGGTAAGCCAATTTTTAGTATCTTCTTTAATTTGATTAAGTCAGGTTTAAAAATCGCCTTAAAACTAAGCGGAATTTTATGATGTTTAATCACATACCAACACATTAGCGCACTAATTATTTGACTGGTAACAGTCGCCACAGCCACCCCCACCACGCCTGTTTGTGGTAAATCAAAAGGTGGATAAAGCGCAAAATAGTTGCCGGCTAAATTGATTAGGCCGGCTATCACTTGGATTACCATCGGGGATTTGGTGTAACCATAAGCTCGCAAAATGCTCGAAAACATAATGCTAAGGGACATGCCAATTGATAACCCACCTAAAATAACGCAATACTGAATGGCAAATTTTTCGACATCTGGGGCTAAAAAAAAAGCGTGAATAAAAGTTGGGCTGCCAAGGTAAAAGGCAAGGCCAATGACAATCGAACTGACTAAAGACATGAGCAGACTGTTTTGTGAATATTGTTGCGCTTGTTGTGGTTTGTTTGCACCTAAGTGCTGACCAATCAACACCGCACCACCAGAAGACACTATGCTATAACTTAAGATCAAGAAAAAGATGAAATGGCCAGTAAGTCCAACTGCGGCGACGGCCGCTTGAGAATATTGAGTAAGCATAAATACATCAATCGACATCAAACTCATACGCATTAATTGCTCGACAAATATTGGCCAGACTAAGGTTTTGATATTCATTCGTTGAGCGATTGAGACGTTTTTCGACATTAAAAACTCCGACCATTATTAAAAAAAACGCGAGTATAGCGTTATAAAGTGAAAAAAATGACGTTATCCGTAAAGTGATAGAACGAAAGTTAAATATTTCAACTCACTTCTTTTAACCAATACATTTTTTAACGTTTTCTTGACTGTAACGGGACCTAAATTCCAAGCGATGCACCTGTGCCTTGGATGCGCTAATTTACCTTTGTTTAGTGTTCATAAAAAGGACGGAAATTCTTAGTGTCTTTATTATATGTAACAATTGCTTTATGTTTTTCTAACAGAAATTTATACCTGTTCGACTAATGTCTTTCTTATTGGAACTTGTATGTTGTTGTTTTTAAAGGTGTTATTGTTGGGTTTTTAATTTTCATTAAACAATAAGGCACTTAATCTCAGGTTTATTGCTGCTATACAGACTTTCTGACTGGAAGTAGACTCGTACGATATTTACGTCTAAGTGTTAATAAAATCTCATGGCAGAAAATACCGAAAAGTTAAGTGTGTTAGAGAAGGTTGGATACAGTTTGGGTGATTTGGCGGCAAATCTTGTATTTCAAACCTTAGTGACATTTATCGCTTTTTTTTACACCGATGTTTACAAAATTCCTGTGGAATCGGCCACCATGATCATTTTTTCTTGTGGCTTAATCGCCGCATTTTTTAATCCTTTTATGGGAATGATTGCTGATAGAACTCAAACTCGTTGGGGGAAATTTAGGCCTTGGATTTTATGGACCTCTGTGCCTTTTGGCATAATAGCGTTGCTTACATTCAGTACACCTGATTTTAGTCCAGAGGGTAAAGTGTATTATGCCTTTATTACCTATCTATTATTGTTATTGATTTATTCAGCGAATAACCTGCCTTATTCAGCTTTAAGTGGCGTTATTACCGGTAATATGAAAGAACGTAATAGCATGTCTTCCTATCGTTTTGTGGCAGTCATGATTGCGCAGTTTGTCATACAAGTATTATTGCTTCCTCTGGTACTAATTGCCGGTGATGGAGATAAAGCCATTGGTTTTGAAAAGGTCATGACCTTTTTATTTATCGGGGGTGTGATTATGTTTATGATCACGTTTTTCACTACCAAAGAACGGGTGATAGCAACTGCAGAACAAAAATCAACAGTTCTCGAAGATTTGCAAGATCTAGTGAGAAATATGCCTTGGGTGATAATGCTAACGGTAACAATTTTGGTGTTTGTGACCCTAGCCCTCAAAGGTGGTGCGTATATTTATTACTTTGAAAACTATTTAAATCCTAAGCTGATTGCTGACTTTTTGGTGACGATTGGTTTTAACGGTTTTATTGATGGCTTAAATGCAGGTTTAACGGGCTTAGGAATGACTGAGTTCAAGTGGCCTGAAGATCCAGCGACTTCAGGTTTTGCAGTGTTTAATGCCGGTGGCATTATCTTTATGATAATCGGAATTGGCTTTTCAAAAGGTTTAGCCGATAAGTTCGGAAAGCGAGAAGTGTTTGGTGCTTCGGTAGTTATTTCAACGATCTTTATTGCTGCCTTTTATCTGTATCCGCCGGATTCAATTGGTTTGGTGTTTACCTCACAGATTCTGCATGGTTTCTTTTACGGGATTTCGACTCCTTTGTTATGGGCAATGATTGCCGATGTCGCTGATTATTCAGAGTGGAAAAATCATAGAAGAGCAACCGCAATAATATTTTCAGCCATGATAGTGGGTCTAAAAGTAGGGCTCACCTTTGGGTCATCTTTGTTATCCAGTATTTTAGGTTTTTATCAATATGATCCGGACTTAGCAATACAACTGCCCGACACTGTAAATGGAATCAAAATGTCGGTCAGTGTGTATGCGTCTATCCCCTTTTTATTGGCGGTGGGATGTTTATTCTTTTACAGAATTAGTAGACAAGTCGAACAACATATTGAAGTGGACTTAACGGCCAGAAGAGCCGCAGAGTAGGTATAAAAATAAAATTTTAATTGATGCGCAATCTTCTTGAGGTTGCGCTTTTTTGTAAAGAGAGTAGATGATGTCGGATGAATTATTATCCCAAAAAGAAATAACCGAAGTAGGTTCAAAGGCTATTTCAGCGCCTTTAGTTGAGAACATTTATACAGCTGATCCTTCGGCGCATGTGTTTGATGGTAAAATTTAAATTTACCCGTCTCATGATATCGATGCTGGCATTCCATTTAATGATAATGGTGACCATTTTGGCATGCAGGATTACCACGTTATCTCAATGGATTCGCCCGACAGCAAAGCGGTAGATAATGGCGTTGCATTACACGTAAAAGACGTACCTTGGGCGAGTCGACAAATGTGGGCACCAGACGCGGCAAAGAAGGGCGATAAATACTACTTTTATTTTCCGGCAAAAAAAGCCGATGATATTTTTCAAATTGGTGTTGCTGTGGGCGACTCTCCGGTTGGCCCTTTTGTTGCGCAAAGCCAACCTATAGGCGGCAGTTATTCTATAGATCTTGCCGTATTTGAAGACGATGATGGGCAATATTACATGTATTTTGGTGGTATTTGGGGCGGTCAATTACAACATTATCGGAATAATAAATATGACCAAAATATTGCTGAGCAAGAAGCGGATGAACTGGCTTTAGGACCTATCGTCGCTCGCATGAGCGACGACATGCTGGAATTTGATGAAACGCCTAAAGAAATGTTAATACTTGATGAGCAAGGCCAACCTTTGTTAGCCGGTGATCACGATAGACGATTTTTTGAAGCCGCTTGGATGCATAAATATAATGGTAAATACTATTTTTCATATTCGACTGGTGATACGCATTTGTTGTGTTATGCCATAGGAGAAAGTCCTTACGGACCATTCACCTATGCAGGCAGAATTTTGGAGCCTGTTTTAGGCTGGACTACCCATCATTCAATCGCGCAATATCAGGATAAATGGTTCTTGTTTTACCATGACTCGTCTCTTTCAGCTGGGGTCACCCACCTGCGCTCAGTCAAGATGGCTGAAATCGAATACGACAGTGATGGCCTGATAAAAACATTAGTGCCTTACCGAGACTAGGTTCACTTTAGTACTGCGGTATTGAATTTCAAATAGGACTGTTTTGCAGTCCTATTTGCGTTTTGGGGCTAACATTAGAATAATTGGAAATACATCAATGAAACATGTAATCGCTAAACACAAACTTTTTGCCTTGGTTTTGTTTTTACTGGTAAGTGACACTGCTAGTGCCGCCGACTTTATTACTTTTAGTGCTTCTAAGGGTAGTTTTGCAATAAGTAAAGATAACCAGCCTACCTCTATGTTTATCGACCCGTCTGAACGCAATGGGCTTAAATTAGCCTTAAAAAACCTACAAAGTGATCTCCATAAAGTTACCGGTGAAACGCCAAATATTATCCACTCTATAGCTAAAGCCCAAATGCTTATTATTGTGGGCACCCTAGACAATAGTGGGCCAATAAAAGCACTACAAAAATCCGGTAAAATCGATATTCAAGCTATTCAAGGGCAATGGGAAGCCTATCAAATTCAACTAGTATCGCAGCCTTTTGAGGGCGTTGAGCAAGCCTTAGTGATATCGGGCAGTGATATGCGCGGCGCGATTTTTGGGGTTTACGAACTTTCAAGTGCAGTAGGGGTTTCGCCTTGGTATTGGTGGGCTGACGTACCTGTGGCTCAGCACGAAGACATCTTTGTGAAAGCCGATACTCTGGTAGTGGATTGGCCCAAAGTAAAATATAGAGGCCTTTTTTTAAATGATGAAGCGCCCGCACTTACAGGTTGGGTACAAGAAAATTTTGGTAACTATAACAGTCAGTTTTATGGGCATATGTTTGAGTTGATGTTGAGACTTAAAGCCAATTATCTGTGGCCAGCCATGTGGAATAATGCATTTAACTTGGATGATCCTAACAACCCAATATTGGCTCATGAGATGGGAATTGTAATGGGCACTTCACATCATGAACCTATGATGCGAGCAGACAAAGAATGGAATTGGACCGGAGAAGGTAAGTGGGATTACGCGGTCAACGAAAAACACCTTTATGAATTTTGGCAACAGGGCGCCAAACGTCACCAAAAGCTTGAGAGCATATTTACTTTAGGCATGCGTGGCCAAGAAGATGAGCCAATGAGCGAACAACAAAACATCGCCTTGTTAGAAAAATAGTAAGTGATCAACGTGACATTTTACAAGAAGTGTATCAGCGCAACGATATCAGTGACGTACCACAAGTATGGACATTATATAAAGAAGTCCAAGGGTATTACGAAAATGGTATGCGTGTTCCTGACGACGTCACCTTGTTATGGTCGGATGACAATTGGGGCAACATTCGTCGATTGCCAACTGCCAAAGAGCGGGAAAGAAGTGGCGGTGCCGGCGTGTATTATCACTTTGATTATGTTGGTGGACCGCGATCATATCGTAGGATAAATACCATCCCCATTGCAAAAATATGGGAGCAGATGAATTTAGCTTACCAATATAATGCACGGAAAATTTGGATTACCAACGTGGGCGATTTAAAACCAATGGAGCTACCCACTGACTTTTTCCTTAAAATGGCGTGGGATCCAACTCAATTTTCTGCAAACTCTCTTTCAGACTATTTAGTCTCTTGGGCAACGCAACAGTTTGGCGAACAATATGCACTACAGATAGCCAAATTGATTCAAGGTTATACTCGACACAATGGCCGGCGCAAACCCGAACTTTTAGCCCCAGATACCTACAGTCAACTTGCTTATAACGAAGCCCAGCGTATTTCTGATGAACTAAGCAACTTATCAAATACCGCTGAGGAAATTGCCAAGAAGTTAGGTGAACGCTACCAAGATGCCTTTTTTCAATTGGTCTTACATCCGATACAAGCCAGTCGAAATGTGTACGAATTAAATAATAGTCTGGCCAAAAACTATCTGTATGCTCAGCAACAGCGTGTGTCCACCAATGAATGTGCTGAGTAGGCTCGAGAATGGTTTGCAGCCGGTGCGGCGTTAGAGAAGCGTTATCACGGTATAAATAACGGGAAATGGAATCACTTTATGTCGCAACCGCATATTGGTTATACCCATTGGAATAATCCTCGAGAGAATACTATGCCAGTCGTTCAGATCAATCAGCCTATCTCTGTGGCGGATATGGGAGTAGCGATTGAAGGCCGCGCTAATGTGTGGCCTGAGGCTGGAGGTTTGCAATTGGATTTTTCAGCATTCGGTCAACAAGAATATTTTTTTGATGTGTTTAATAGAGGAGTTCAAACATTTAACTTTGAAGCTAAATCTTCAAATAATTGGATGAAATTGTCCACTACAGCCGGTAAAGTTGATAAGCAAAAGCGTATTCAAGTAACGGTCGATTGGGCTCAACTTAAAGAGGGGGACCATAAGGGATATATAACCATTAAAGGCGCTAACTTAGGACAAACAAAAATAGCGGTCACTGCTTTTAAGGCAAAACAAGAAACCAAAACTGGTTTTATTGAAGCGGATGGATATGTGTCAATTGAGGCTGCAAACACCCAAGTTGGTAATAATTCGCCTCACGCTTTTTGGCAAGAAATTCCACTACATGGCCGAACACATTCATCCATGTCTGTCACTATGCCTGCTAACACCAGTTTTGCGGATAATATTCTCGCAGCGCCTTACCTTGAGTACGATGTTTATCTTTTTTCTAGTGGCGAACTTCGCTTGATTTCTCTATTAGCACCCAGTCTGAATTTTGCAAATGGACCTGGATTAAGATTCGGTGTTTCCATTGATGAGCAAGCTGTTTTTGTCGTAGATACTCTTGAACATAATAGCCACCAAGATTGGCAGCAAGGGGTAATTGAGGGAGTTAGGGAAGTAACTACCACTCTAGACTTTAAAACACCTGGCCAGCATTCACTGCGAATTTATGCGATTGATCCGGGCTTGGTTTTACAAAAGATAATGATTGATACTGGCGGATTAAAGTCCAGTTATCTTGGACCGCCGCAAAGCACGTTTATTGCAGTAAAATAAACCTATTGACGGCGAATTATTATGAATAATCTTGTATTAGGCAGAAGTCTCATTCATATTTATTAGCTGATATGAAGAAGGTTATAGTAAAATTGCAGTTCAAAATAATTTGTATTATCACATTGTGTTTAAGTTACTCCGCTGTCGCCAAAACTGTATTTTCGTTTAAAGGGGCGGAAACCTCGATTGATAGACGTTTTGTGTAGGTTAAAAAAGTACTAGAATTGGCTTTGGAGAAAACCAAAGCTGAGTATGGCGATTATGAGCTCAATGCGACCTATAATGGGGTCAATGTTGGGCGTATATTACGTCAGATGGAACAACAGTCAGAGTCAAATTTTTTCTTTAAAGCTTCTATGACTAATGAGATTGCACAGCGTTTTTTAGCCATTCCCTTTCCCATTGATCGTGGTGTAGCCGGCTATCGTGTAGCTTTTATTCGAGATGGTCAGCAATCTCGATACTGCTCAACCCAAACATTGGCGTCTATTAAATTTAAAATGTCAATTGTGCAAGGTATTGGCTGGTTGGATGGCGATATATTGAGTGCAAATGGCTTAAATGTTTATAAAATTAGCAATTATGACAAAATGTTTGAGATGGTTAGTATGGGGCGGATTGATGCTTTTTTTCGAGGTGTCAACGAGATAGAAACAGAATGGGAAATCAGGCGTTCGCAACTTCCTGATTTACGAATTGAACCTTGTATTGCTTTTTATTATCCATTGCCCCGCTTTTTTATCACTAATAAAGATAATAAAGTGAATGCTCAACGAATTATGACAGGCTTAGAGCGGGCTTACGAAGATGGTAGCTTCAATGAATTGTGGCATGAACTCTTTCTAGACAGTATTAAGTTGGTTGGATTAGCTAATCGCCAGCTCATTGAGCTTAATAACCCCTATATAAGCGAAATTGATATGAGTTATCAGAAATATAATGTTGATTTGACTAAATATTTACAAAAACAGCCTGAGCTAAAGCAACCTTCGGAAAAATAGTTTCACTCGATGAATTTAAGCCTAAGCCTTGCTGATGATGCGGATGCTTTTATTTAGATATATGTTTATTCTCGTTTATCCAACTCTAAACAGAGATGCCGTTTTTCTACTTCTAAAAGATACAATTAACTAATACTCAACGCTGATGCTTAGCCATTGATGCGGAACTCGGTAGTAATAGGTACAGCGAGAATATTTACACAGCACACCCGTGAAAAAAAACATGCAAGATAGATTGATTTTTAGACTCGATATCATGGCTGAAAAGTGGTTAATTGCTCGTAAGAAAACTCTATCAAGGGATGATTAAACAATGCTTCTACGCTCCTTCACCAAACATGTAAAAGAGCAAAGTTGGTTTGCGTTTTTTTAGACTTGTTAATCGTGATTTTTGGAGTGTTTATTGGTATTCAAGTGTCGAATTGGAATACTGAATTGGCAGGAGATTGTTAGAAATTATGCGATGACGGCGGTTGATGCCTTAAATGGAGAAAACTCCGTTAATGATGAACAATTTATTATAGGTGCTTATCAAGCCAGTCAAATCAATGGGATTTGGAGTAACAGTGCAACTTACAACGAACTGTTAAGTCCAGGACAAATTAAATACATATTCCAATAAAAGAAAGCTTCCAAATTGAGGTCTTGAACCAAAATCAAAGCTCTAAATACATACTTAAGTTTTGATCTGGCTTAATCACACTCTGAGATATCCCCTCAAATGCCACACCATCTAATTCTCCTTTTAAGACCAACGAGTCACCTTGCAACAACAAGGCACTGCCTTCACGAATACCAATAACAGGCATCATAGGGTTTAAAATACAAAACTCCTCAATACGCTGGGCCCTAGTTTCACCGTTGTGACCAGGTGGTTGGTAGTCGGTGTAGTGTGGGTTGAGTTGAAATGGCACTAAGTTCAGTGCATCAAAACTGGGTGGTTGTATGATAGGCATATCGTTAGTGGTGCGAATACTATTACCACAGATATTTGAACCAGCGCTCCAGCCCACATAAGGTGTGCCTTGGCTGACGTGTTTTTTTACCGTCTCTAATAAGTTTTGCTGATACAGTTCATTGAGTAGATTAAAAGTGTTACCACCGCCTACTACTATGGCTTGCGCTGTTTCTAATGCCTGTGAGGCATTTGAGAATTGATGAATGCCCTTTATTTGATAATCGGGTAGGGCTTCTTGTACTTTCGTAGTGTAGTCATCCCAGCTGACTGATACACCAGCAAATGGAATAAACAGCAGTTCTGTTATTTCGGGTAAAAAATTATTTAGCATGGGCAAAGCATGCTGCAGATAATCTTCAGTGCCCACTCGAGAACTACTTAACATCAGTACTTGTGCATTCATTTTTAAATTAATCCCTATTACCACTAGACGAACAATTATAGACAGATAGAATACTTTGCCTAGGGGAAAATCCACCAATCATAATTTAGGTTTCATCATGTCAATTAATACACCTTCGGTGCTTTTTGTTTGTTTGGGTAACATATGCCGTTCGCCCAGTGCTGAAGCAGTGTTTAAGAAAAAGGCCACAGACCACGCGTTAACTATCGAAATTGACTCAGCTGGTACAGCTGGTTATCACAAAGGGGCAGCGCCTGATAAACGTTCGCAGGCTGTGGGCGAGGAGCGAGGTTATAGTTTTAAAGGCTTAAGATGTCGTAAGGTAGTAGAGCAAGACTTTGAAAAATATGATTATGTTTTGGCAATGGATAACGCAAACGTGGCTAATCTTTTGGAAATTTGCCCTGAAGAATTTCAACACAAAGTAGCGTTGCTTTTAAGTTTTAGTCAATCTGAAGAACAGGAAGTGCCAGACCCTTATTACGGCGGGAAGCGCGGTTTTGAATATGTTTTAGATTTAATTGAACAAGGTGCTGATGGCTTTGTGCAACACCTTAAATCAACTCAACCATAAGTTATCCATATATAATTTAAGAATAAACACCTTTGTGATTGAAATTTATAGTCTTTCGCTCTAAATTCCCGTAGCAGATTGTCGGTTCGTTTATTAATCGACTACCTTATACCTACACTTATACCTATTGAAAAGGAAAAACCGTGAGCCACTGGCAACCAGATAGTTGGCGTTCAAAGCCGATATTGCAACAACCTACCTATGAAGATAAACAACACCTTAAACAGGTTGAAGGTACTCTTGGCAGTTATCCGCCGCTAGTGTTTGCTGCTGAAACCCGTGATCTGTATAAGCAGTTAGGTGATGTGGCTGAAGGCAAGGGGTTTTTGTTGCAGGGTGGTGATTGCGCTGAATCGTTTGATGAATTTAACGCACCCAAAATTCGCGATACTTTTAAAGTTATTTTGCAAATGGCCATAGTGTTGACCTATGCGGGTCGTTGTCCGGTCACTAAAGTCGCACGTATGGCAGGGCAATATGCAAAGCCTCGTTCTGGCGACTTTGAAACTATTGATGGGGTATCGTTGCCTAGCTATCGTGGCGATATTATTAACAGTTTTGAGTTTACTGAAGCATCACGTAGGCCTGATCCTCAGCGGATGATTGAAGCCTATCATCGTGGCGCATCTACGCTGAATTTATTGCGAGCTTTTGCGCAGGGTGGTTTGGCCGATTTACATGAAGTGAATCGCTGGAATATGGCTTTTGTGGAAAATAACCCTTTAAAAGGTCGTTACCATGATCTAGCTAAGCGAATTCAAGATTCATTAGAATTTATGAGTGTCATGGGGATTAATTCAAGCAACACGCCTGTTTTGCATGAAACTAGTTTGTATACCTCACACGAAGCTTTGTTACTTAATTACGAGCAAGCGTTAACCCGAGTCGATACATTAACCGGAAATTGGTACAACTGTTCAGCGCATATGTTGTGGATTGGTGAACGTACTCGTCAACTCGATCATGCTCATTTGGAGTTTTTCCGCGGTATTCATAATCCTATCGGTGTCAAAGTAGGCCCGAGTATGCAAGAAGATGAACTCATTCAGCTGATTGATGCACTTAACCCAACTAATGATGCTGGTCGACTGACATTGATAACCCGTATGGGGGCCGATAATCTCGAGAAGCACTTACCTAAGCTTTTACGCCGCGTAAAACAAGAAGGCCGTAAAGTAGTGTGGAGTTCTGATCCAATGCATGGCAATACTTTTAAAGCGTCAAGTGGTTATAAAACTCGTAACTTCGACGCTATTTTGCGTGAAATTCAACAGTTTTTTGCAGCCCACAAAGCTGAAGGTACTCACGCTGGTGGTATTCACTTAGAAATGACTGGACAGCATGTAACTGAGTGCACTGGTGGTGCTTATCAAATAAGTGATGACGACTTAGCACAAGCCTATAAAACCCAATGCGATCCCCGTTTAAATGCTGACCAAGTACTAGAAATGGCCTTTTTGGTTGCCGACCATTTGCGCAATGCATAAATTAGACTAAAAATATGCCGCTTTGCAATCTGTTAGGTTGCACAGCGGTTGTTTAAAATGATATAAATGATAATCGTTTGTATTTACGCTGTTTAGTCTGGTAGTTGTATGACCCTCTGGGAAATTAAAAATAAACAAACTGCATTAATCGATAGTCTCGATCCAAGTATAGTGCCTGCAGTATTTGATCGTCTAAATGAAATGGGCTTTGCCGTTGGTCAGGCTATTCAATGTTTACGTCGCAGCCCTTTGAAAGGCCCCTTAGTCTTGCAGGTTGGTGATTGTGTTTATTCTTTAGAACAAAATATTGCTAATCGTATCAATATTAGTTTGGCTTTAAGCTGATGTGTGAAGTTCGCAGTTCTGCAGATCTTTGGCAAATGTTCAATATTGCTATTTGTTGCTTCCTAAGAGAACCAACGCCCAACTATTCTTATTTCTAAAAAGAGTCCAATGAAAAATATCATCTTGGTTGGTAAACCCAATTCTGGTAAGAGTTTACTGTTTAACCAATTAACAGGTATGCGCCAAAAAGTAGCAAATTTTCCTGGTGTGACCGTTGAATTGAAAAGTGGTAAGTTCGACGAATACCAATTAGTCGATTATCCCGGTACCTATTCATTAAAGAGTTTGTCGAAAGATGAAGAACTTGCCATCGAAAAGTTACATGAAGCGATGCACAATGATGATACATCGTTAATAGTGTGTAATTTAGATGCGACTCGATTAGAAAGAAGTTTAGTGTTTGGTCTTCAAGTCAGAGATTTGGCTTTTGAACATAACAAAGGTGTGATTTTTGCACTAAATATGATTGATGAAGTACAACGATTTGGCCATCAAATTGATACTGATAAATTAGCCGCAGATCTTGGTTGTGCCGTATATGCGCTGTCAGCCAAAACCTTAATTGGTTTACATGAATTTAAGTTGGGCCTCATTGATGCGGCTAAACATCCACAAGATTTTGTACCAATTAAAAATAACGCTCCACAAAGTTCATTGCTAGAAATCAGCCGAGAGTTGTCTGCCCGTTATGGTATTAAAGCTGATGTGGTATTAAAGCAACAAAATAGAATCGATGATTTTTTGTTAAACAGCGTGTTTGGTGGTTTGATATTTTTAAGCATCATGTTTTTGTTGTTCCAAAGTATTTTCACTTGGGCCAGTCCATTAATGGATGGAGTTGAGACTGTTATGACTGAGCTGGCTATGTTGAGTAGTCAGGTAATTCCAGCTGGTGTAGTCAACGATTTTGTTACCGATGCTATGTTTGGCGGGGTAGGTTCATTTTTAGTTTTTGTACCTCAGATAATGGTGCTTACTTTGATCATTGGTTTGCTTGAAGACAGTGGCTATTTAGCCAGAGCAGCATTAATTTGCCATAAACCACTCAGTTACTTTGGACTGTCTGGTAGAAGTTTTATTCCTTATTTGTCAGGGCATGCTTGCGCGATACCTGCAATCATGGCCGCACGCACCATAGAGTCACCCCGTAAGCGTCTGATAACAATGATGACTATTCCATTGATGTCATGCTCCGCTCGTTTGCCTGTGTATGCTTTGTTAATTGCTGTTCTCATTCCCGACACAAAATATCTTGGTGGATTATTAAACCTACAGGGTATTACCTTCTTTATTTTGTATTTTATTGGTATCGCCACCGCATTATTAGTGAGTACATTGCTGACTAAATTGACTGATTTAGATAAAGATAAAGCAGAAATGCCTTTTATTTTAGAGTTGCCGACTTATCGTTTACCCCACTGGAAACCACTTATCCACAGAGTCTTAACTAGTGCTAAGCAGTTTATCAGAAGGGCAGCACCAGTTATTTTTATGGTATCGGTAGTTATATGGGTTTTAGGTTATTTTCCGCAAAATGGTGACTTACAGTCTTCATATTTAGCGGCGTTAGGGCAGTGGATTGAACCAATATTTGAACCACTAGGCTTAGATTGGCGTTATGGTGTGGCGATATTAGTCTCGTTTTTAGCCCGCGAAGTATTTGTTGGTGCCCTTGGTACATTATTTGGAATTGAAGGCGCAGATGAAAATATAGCCGGGTTAGCTGCTAATATTCAAGCTGATGGACTAACCCTTGGTGCCGGAATTGGGCTGATGTTATTTTATGTTGTGGCTCTGCAATGTGTTGCTACTGTCGCCACCATCAAAGGTGAAACAGGTAGCGGTAAAATAGCCTGGGGGTTGTTCGTTTGTTACGGACTGCTTGCTTATATTATCGCTTGGATCGCTGCTAGCGTTATATAATCGATTTACTGTCCGACGATAATAAGTTTGATAATTTATAATAATGTTTGATATTTCTTAATATAGTTAGATATTTTTAGTTGGTATTAAAGCTATGGAATTTCAACTCAATAATTGTTCCGCTTCGTCACCATTGCGGACGTATCTGTGTTTTCGTTTACTTCAGGTTTGAGCGATCAGGAGACATTCAGAATAGTAACTGGTAGTCTAAATAAATAATAGGTAACCCCAGATCTGCTTAAGCAACGATCATAGCGTTAAGCTCTACGTCAGTTAAATTAAGGGATGGCTTATCTTTCT
>ENA-OSET01000792-OSET01000792.1-sediment-metagenome-genome-assembly--contig:-NODE-792-length-34611-cov-9.432704_pt1 | contig 34611 bp, 27 predicted proteins | sample MGYA00237882_ERZ534229 | MGnify/ENA primary metagenome ERZ534229 (study PRJEB26408, sample SAMN06266212) | sediment metagenome | isolation source: Hudson Canyon methane seep mesocosm | place: USA:Hudson... | reverse complement strand
CTCGTTATTTCCGCCAAATCAGCCAAGGTGTTATGCTTGGCGCGTTGAAACTATACGAGCTAGATTAATGTCCTCAACCTCTACAACAGACACGCAGAACCCTACTATCCTTACTGGCCCTCCTCCCCTTTCGCTCGACCGTAAGTTCACTATTGCGCAAATGATGGACTGGAGCGACTGAATAAAAAATAGTTAACAATCAAATGTTTTGTAGGGATAACATTTCTCTGGGGATTGTTTGGGGACACTAGGGAAAGGAATTGCACGAGTTTTCGATCACATTGCGAGTCTAAAATACGGCACCCTGAACGGAGATACTGTTTAGCCTCTACAAAACCAGGGTCTTGCCATAGTGCTTCTAAAACAGGCTTCGTCCAGACCGTCGATTATGGTATCATTGAACCCGTTCATCAGGAGACCACAGACAATGGCACCCCCCAATAAAACGGCATCGCTAGCATCCAAAAAGGCATTTATTGCCAAAAACCGCATTGCTAATTACCGGGCCAGCCTTCTTCTAGAGGGAATCACTCCTCCAAGTGCTAACCCAGCCCGCTCTTCATCAATACATTCAGTCATCGCCCACTATCAGGCTCTAGCAAATCAGGCTAAATAGCTATGGTCGACAAATACGGGACCGATCAGGACCCAGATTGTTATACAGGCACCAATATCCTTATCAATAAGCTAGATATCCAGGATGAACAAACCCTTGAAGATGCTGAGCGAGATATAACACTTTTGCGCGCAATTGAAGTCGAATTCCAACAGCCACCCTATTCATTTAGCCACCTTAGCAATATCCATAAAACACTGTTTGGAGATTTATATCCATGGGCAGGATGCATACGTCAACTCGATATCAGTAAAGGAACTACACGGTTCTGTAGCGTTAACTACATTGCCCCTGAAATAGAAAAGCTCTTTACCCACTTTACAAACGCATCATTTTTTCAGGGCTTAGATCGCACCAACCTTATTGCGGCTGTCGCGGAGTTTTATGGGGATCTCAATATGATTCATCCATTTAGAGAGGGTAATGGACGCGCTCAACGGTTGTTTTTTGAGCATGTGATAGCCAATGCTGGGTGCCAGATATTTTGGGAACCTATTGAGAAGGACGAGTGGGTTGACGCAAATATCGCCGCAGTTACTTGTGATTATTCTGCTTTAGAGGCGATATTCGAGCGCTGTATACGCGACCCCTTGAGCGACGGTTAACATTAAGGGCTTCAGGTCTATACACCTTGCATTTTGCTGTTCTTACTTATCAAAAACACTCTAAAATAATCAATGTTGAGTACATATGAGACGCCTAGAATAACCATGAAGAATAACGTTAACTCGACAAGCACACAGCCTGCGCGGCTGAGACGATTTTCCATTGCGCCCATGATGGATTGGAGCGACTTAAAATAAAATAGTTAACAATCAAAGATTTTGTAGGGATAACATTTCTCTGGGGATTGATTGGGGACACTAGCGAAACAAATTCCAGGTGCCATTCTGCACTCGATTGAAGGCGCCGACCACAGCATGCCCCATACCCACGGTGAAGAATTACAGGCAATAATCAAAGGGTTTCTCTCTGAGCTTAGCGCGGATTAAAGGCCGCACTGCGCGCCTCCGACGCCGCGCTATCGCCGAGCCAGGGGTTTACTGCAGCTAGCGGCTAGGCAGATTGTAGTGGGTCCCCCTACCCTGCCCCTCGACCTCAAAGCACCCCCACTCCTGCAGCTGTGCCAAATCCCTTGACGCAGTTGCTTTTGAGCATTTTGTAATGCTCACGTATTTTTTTGTCGTCATTCCAAAATCTCGGGGATTGAGCGCGAACATTTTATTAATCGCTTTCTGTTGTCGATCATTGATGGGTAACTGACTGTATTTGTCCCAATAGCGTGTTTTTTCCAAAACCCGATCGATACCTTCTTTAGCGATTGATTGCGCCTTTAGTGTTACGCCTACAAACCAGCTTACCCATTCTTGAACATCAAGCGTGAGGGATGCATCGTTTAAGCGCTCATAGTATTCATTTCTATTTTTAAGCAGCACACTGGCAACATTGAACAAAACAGCTTGGCCAGCATCTTGAGAAAGTGCTTTGTCAGCTATGGCACGTCCAATTCTGCCATTACCATCGTCATAGGGGTGAATCGTTTCAAACCATAGGTGGGCAATGGCTGCACGCTCAACGCCCGACAGCTTGGCGCCCTGACCGGCCTTAGGAGCCGTGTCATTAAACCACGTGATAAAAGCCTCCATCTCTTGTGGCACTTGAGAGGAAGGGGGAGCCTCGTAATGAACGGTTTCATAGCCCACTGCCCCAGATACGATTTGCATAGGCTCTGGAGATGTACGGTACTGTCCTAAATTGATTTTCACCAAGACATTGTCCCGCTCATGATTAAGAATCAGCTCGTGAAGTGTGTGTAAGTAAGTCGCAGAAAGTGGTTCGAAGACTGTTTTACGGTTTTCAACCATCATGGCAGCCACGCCAGACTCTTTTTGAGATGCCCGGCCTGTGGCGGGTGGGGCCAGCTGTAAGAACTGCTTGATCGAGGACCGAACAGAGCGCCTATCAAGGTTTTCACCTTCTATCTCAGAGGTATCCATGGCATTGGATACCATCGATTCCACAAGGACCGCAGCACGGTCATCCGTACTCATGCATCCATAAATACCGCTTAGCTCCCCAAGCTGCTTCAAATACTGCTGTATTTCTGGGCTTAACTCATCCCGGATGTAGGAATAGCTTGGCCATTCTGGCCGCTGCCAAGTGTACATGAGGTGATCCTTAACATTAATCACCTCACACAATAGCAAATTATGATGCGATTGATACAAAAAATCACCTCCTTTTGGGAAAATGCGTTCAATGCTCAGTGCTTTCGCGATTAGTGAGGAAGATACCCGATTGCGCATCCACCAAAGACGTGGGACCTTTCAAGGGCTAAGCATGATTAATTAGCTGTACGCATTCGGTTTTTAAAGCGGGAGGGAAAGATACTGCTGCCATACCGCAAGCTGATTTTTCAGTTTCCCCAGAGTTTTGGGGGGATTTTGGGGGTACGACTATTGCAAAAACAGGCTAGAATAGGCAAAAACAGTAAAGAACCGAAGAGCTAAAAAACCTTGAAAAACAGTTCAATCTCAAGAATCACGCGGCCTGCCCCGAAAAGAACTTTCACCGTTGCGCCCATGATGGACTGGAGCGACTGAATATAAAATATTTAACAATCAAACATTTGTGGGAATAACATTTTTCCGGGGATTGATTGGGGACACTAGCGGAAGGAATTACGACGCGTTTTGGATAGCACTGAAAGTCTACAATGCAACATTATGGGCTGAGACTTATAAGCGTCGACACTTCCCATTTCACCGTGACTTTTTTCTTTCAAGTCAAATAGATATAAATCGATCTCTGTTTTATTCTTTGTCAATTTACCCGCCGTATTGATTGGCCAGCTCTTAGGAGCACAAATATAAGCAAAGAATAAAAAATACTTAGGAACACTCGTTCCGCAGCTCCCATATCAATAACTTAGGCGGTATTATTTTGGTAATAGGTTCCCGCTACGGGTTGTTGCGTTCGTTTATTGCCCGCAATCCTACAAGGCCCAGCGGCTTTCTTTGATATCGCGCTTGCGCAGTCGCTTCATTGAGGTTTGGCATTTTTCTTGAATTGACGCCAGACTAGCAAGCACCATCTTCGCTACAATGTCTTCAATGGTTTGAAAATCGGAATTATTATGAATAATATAGCGCCCCGCTGCCGTAGGCAGACCGTAAGATATTTCAACAATGGTCAACGCAGTCTCTATTTCAACGTTGAAATTATCATTTAAGATTTGAGCGAGATACATGACAGTTGCGGCGTTGCCATACTCAGACGGGTCGCCGTAATCGGCAATGGCAGGCTCGGCTTCCAGCCTCTCAATCAGCAGGCCATGCTCTTTGATATAGGAAAGATAAACCCGCGTACTTTGCTGAACCATTTGCTCTAAGGTATCAGTACTTTCAACGGTGTCGCGCTGCAATCGCCTCAAATGCCTATACTCTCGGGTCAAGACTGCTTTCAGTAAACTCTCCACACTAGAGTAGTGGTTATACGCCAGCGCTTTACTAATACCAGCCTCAACGCTGACTCGCTCGATACTCACCGCAGACACACCCTCATTGGCGATCAGCTTGGCGGCGTGATCCAAAATCATGGCCTTTCTTGCTTTTGGGGACAGCCTCGTTCGGGTTTTACTGGATGCACCTGTACGACTCGTAAGTAAAATGAGTTGATCACGTTCTTTTGATTCAGGTTTCACCAACACTGCCCGTGAGGACTGGTATTTTTTTTGAGTCGACTCCAAGCTGGCAAGCATCATAGTAACCGTAATGTCCTCAACCGTTTGAAGCTTGGTGTCATTATGAATTATGTAATGGGCCGCTGCCACTGGCAGACCGTAGGATATTTCAGCAATGGGCAAAGCCACGTCCGCACCCACATTAAAATTATCATGTAGGACTTGAGCGAGATACATGACAGTTTCAGCGTGGCTGCTTTCAGGGGGATCACCGTAATTAGCAACAGAGGGCTCTGCTTCTAGCCTCTCAATCAACAAGCCATGCTCTTCAGTGTAAGTAAGATAAACCTTGGTGCTTTGTCGAACCAGCTGCTCCAAAGTTTCCGAATCCTCAGCGGCTACCTGCAGCAAGCCCCGCAAATGCCGATACTCTCGCGCCAAGAGCGCTTGTAATAAAACAGTCACACTTGCGTAGTACTTATACGCCAGAACCTTACTGATACCAGCCTCATTGCTGACACTTTCCATGCTCACCGCAGACACACCCTCATGGGCAATAAGCTTGGCAGCATGATCCAAAATCATGGCACTTCTTGCCTTTGGGGACAATCTCGTTCGGGTTTTCCTAGGTGTTTCAGAGTGACTCATAAGACCGATAATCTACTGTTGGGAATACTCGCCTCAAAATACTGCATTCAAGCGCGCCGATAAAGATGAGATCGCTTTTTATTTCAAAACTATATCGCCACCTGAATACCAATTGAAGCCCTTATGCCACGAGACCTTCCGACTCCAGGCTTTACTAAGAGTAACACAAGACAACAAAAACCTGCAAAGTCATCACAAAAAGAAATAATCCCAAGAGAGAAATGACGTTAATATCTTGCAAGCAATTGATTTTATTGATTTATTTAAACATAAAAATGAGAATAAACTACTAGACTATATGTAAACTAACATTGACAAGTGGGCCACTGATCGCTATCTTCAGCCTGTAATAGGCGCTCAGCGCCTTAAATCTGTACTGGGATATAGGCTTGCGGACACATTCATCACTTAATGAATAAGGCCTCATATCAATAAAAAACAATATTCGAATTCTTAATGAGAGAGATACAGATGGTTAATTATTCCAGAAGCTTTTTTAAGCGCTCACTACTCGCGACAACAGTAATGGGTGTGTTCAGCGCCAACGTTGCACAATCGCAAGATGACGGTTTTGTTTTAGAAGAAATTATTGTGACTGCCCAGAAACGCTCACAAAACCTTCAAGACGTGCCATTAACCATCGCATCCTTTTCCTCTGAAGCTATCAAGGAATATGGCGTTACCAACATTCAATCCCTTGCCTCTGTCACCCCGGGGCTGGTGGTCTCAAGCACTCAGGGTTCGCCATCGCCCTACATCCGCGGCGTTGGCACACGCCTGGCTACTATTGGCCTTGGGCCCAGCGTCCCGATCTACATCGATGAGCGCTACGTCGGCAGCGGCGGTGGAGCTTTACTCGACTTGCCCGACGTGGAACGAGTTGAGGTATTAAAGGGGCCTCAAGGCACTCTGTACGGTCGCAACTCAATTGGCGGCGCCCTGAGAATTATCACCAAAAATCCCGGCGATGAATGGACCGGCGGCGCAACAGCCTCTCTGGGTGATTATGGTCTGACTAAATTCGACAGTGTTATAGGTGGCGCTCTTAGCGACACCCTGCGTGTACAACTTTCCGCGGCCAGCTACCTACGGGATGGCTACGCCGACAACCTGTCCGAAGAAGGTAACGACGAATACGATGACTTGGACTACACCTCATTCCGCGGCAAGCTGCATTGGGATATCAGTGATGAGTCCACAGTAAAGTGGACCGCCCTCTACTACGAAACGGATCATACCGCAGGATTTCGCCAAAACTCTCTGGACGCGGCCCCCACCAATATCGGCCAGGCATTTGGCGGCATCACCGGCACCAGCGGCGACAATGTCGCTCACAACATTAAAGGCAATGCACAGTCTGAAGGACAGGCCCACGACTTAACCCTCGCTGTGCCCTTTGATTCTTTTGACTTTATGTCGGTCACTACCTATACCGACAGCGAGTCTGAAGGCCCTCTCGAAACTGACGGCAGCTCGACCGATGTCTTGGGTGGCCACGTCTTTAACAACGGCCATACCTTTAGCCAGGAGTTTCGCCTTACCTCTAATAGCGACAACAAACTACAATGGCTGGTCGCAGCGGAATACCACACAGGACAATCACAGACGCTAACTAACGCAACGTCCATTCAATTTCCCGGCTTAACCGCAGAGCTCGGCGTGCAAACTGTGGACACAGACAGCTACGCCTTGCTGGCAAAAGTGAGCTATGACTTTTCTGAAGACTTGAGTGCCAGCATAGGTGCCCGCTATACAGATGAGGAGAAAGCTCAAAATACAGTGCCCACGCCAGGCCTCTTGAATCTGTCCGGCGGCCCCCTGCCCTACGCATCGGACGCCAGCTGGACGGAGCTAACGCCCACCCTAAATATCCAACGTCAATTTGAAACGGGCATGTTGTACTTCACCTATTCTCAGGGCTTTAAAAGTGGCGGCTTCAACAGCCCCGCCAATCCAAAATTTGACGGCACTACCCGACCGATTCTGGAACCAGAAATTCTGGATAATTTTGAAGTCGGCTACAAAGGCGAATTCCTGAATAATAGACTTCGACTCAACAGTTCCTTGTTCTACTACGACTATAAAGACCTGCAAGTTACTCGCGCTGCCGGTGACGGCGACACACCGACCCTGGTGACACAGAATGCCGCCGATGCGGAAGTGCTTGGCTTTGAAATGGATGTGACTTGGCTGGCGACAGAGTCTCTGGTTTTAAGCGGCGGGTTCAGCGCTTTGGATAGCCAGTACAAAGATTATGACGCATCAGCCAAAGTACCTAATATAGAACTGGGTCGGGGCGCCCTGGGTTACGGCGATGTTTTTTATGATGCCTCGGGCGAATCGCTGCTGCGAGCCCCTGACATTACCGCCTTCGCCTCCGCTCGTTATAATATTCAACTGGCAAGCGCAGAGCTACCGATTGTATTAAGCTACTCATACACCGGTGACTTCCAGTATGACTTTATCGCCTCCACCAGCACACAAGAACTTGAGCAGGAAGCAATAGGACTACTGCAGGCGCGCATAAGCTACATTCCCGAAGGTGCAGATTGGAGCATCGCGCTCTGGGGAGACAACTTGACTGACGAAGAATACTTCACAGAAAAAGTGGCGAATGCCTATGCCTTGAGAGGAAATTACGCCGCGCCGAGAACGTGGGGCGTGGACTTTTCCATGGACTTTTAAGCACCTCGCTGAAATGAACAACAGCCATACCCCACCGGGGTATGGCTGCTGACAAAAACAGATGGAACGATGAGCGGATGAAAATACGAAAACCAGTAAGACTTGTGGCCTTATCGGCCACTCTTTTTTTATCACTGCTCACGGGCAGTGTTCACGCCGACGAAACTCCAGTTAAGGTGAACGCCTTTAACTACGTGCAGGCCAAAACAGCCATTCAATTCGACAAATACTTGGCAAGAGCCGGCGGCAAACTCAATACTTTCGCGCACGGACGAAACCTTGTTGGCATTAATAGTCGCAGCAGTAAACGTTTGAACCGCGACACCTTATACAGCGTTGCCATTGTGGACATCAGCAAAGGTGCCAGCCTGATGATGCCAGAGGCAGGCGATCGCTACATGTCCGTGCAAGTGGTCAATGAGCACGGCTTTACTAACAACATTTTTCACGGCGGAGGTCGTCACAACTTAAGCCTGAAGGAGTTTGACACACCTTATGTGTGGCTTCTAATTCGCACCTTGGTATTCGACTCTATTCCAGGTGACCTAGAAGCGGCCCACGCGCTACAGGACCAAGTGTCCATAAACAGCGCCTCCGATCAAACTTACACCCACCCACATTACGACGCTGTGAGCATGGCGGCGACGACGGCATTGCTACTTGAGTTAGGCAAGGGCATTAGCGATAACTCAAAAGCAGCCGGAACGAAAGAGCAGGTAGATCCGATCAAACAGCTTTTGCTGTCGGCTTATGGTTTTGGCACCCTGCCTGAGACGGAATCTTTGCTCATTACCGTTGAACCCAATCTGCCCGCTGATAAAGCCTATGTTCTTACAGTAAAAGATGTTCCCGTAGATAGTTTCTGGTCACTAGCCATGTACAACAAGGAGGGGTATTTTAATAAAAACGAATACAACTCCTATGGTTTTGGAGACAGAACCGCTCAAAAGAATGCGGATGGCTCGGTCACACTGCATTTCGGCGGCGACCCCAGCAGCCTCAATTATATTCCTCTCACCGAGGGCTGGAATTATGTGGTCAGAATGTATCAACCCAGAGCCGAACTGCTAAACGGCACCTGGACGTTCCCTGATGTGAAAGAACTTAGTCGCTCAAGCCCTTGATCGCAATAGCACCTCCTGGCCAACAAGAGCCTGACTCCCTCGCACAGGACACTGGCCAACAACAGGGTTTTTTACAATGAAGAGACGCACCAAACAAACATTACTTGCCATCACTATTGCCCTTGGGATAACCGCCGGGCTCATTTCATTGTGGCAGAGCAAGCAGGTCGACAAAATTATCACTCTAATGGACTTCGATGGAAACGGAGTGCTGCAAACCGAAGAAGTTCAGCCCTTGATTCGTTTGCGATTCAGCGAGTTCGATATTGATGGCAGCGGCGGCATGGATCGTGACGAAATTGCAGCTTACTTACGCCTCACCATTTTCAGCGCAATTGCGCGCAAGTGGCATGCGAATGGGTTGCCTGAATACCCCCCTGCCGGTGACGTCGATTTGGACGCTCTGCAGGCAGCGCTAGATGAAATGGTGGACGTTCTCGAACTGCCTGGCGCCGTGATGCTTGTGGGAAAAAATGGTGTTGAGCGGATTCGGATTACGTCCGGTGAACTTGACGCCAACACCGTTGTCCCGGTTGCATCAGCCAGCAAATGGGTTAGCTCTGCGGTTTTGATGCGCTTGATTGAGCAGGGAGCACTCACACTGGAGACGCCGCTGAATAGCTATATTCCCGAATTAGCCGGGCACTGGGCAAGCACAACACTGCGACAGTTGTTGAGCCACTCCAGCGGAACCCGCGAAGGTCATGCCATCGAAAATCCGCCAAGCATGCCTTACAGGGAGCAGTTTGAACGCCTGACTCAAAAGCCTGTGAACAATGTGCCAGGAGTGGAGTTTACCTATGGTGGTATTTCAATGCAGATCGCGGGCTATCTCGCGGAGCAGGTGTCCAATAAACCCTGGTCGCAGCTCTTTGACGAGTTGGTTGCAAGGCCCTCAGGAATGAAACAGAGTGCCTACGGCCACCCGTTTTGGCACAAGTCCGGCACAGTGATTAATTCACCGAATATTGCGGGTGGCCTCTATACCTCTGCACAGGACTATTTCAACTTTCTCACAGCCTTGTCTCCCGAAGTGACGGGCCCCCGCTTACTCACAGAGAACAGCATCGGACAAATGGAGAGCGACCAGACTTCCACACTGGCTCAAAACTTTCGTACTCCGATTGTACCAAACGATTGGTTTTACGGCCTTGGATTGTGGTGTGAAAGTCCGCATGCGGAGCGCTGCACGCACGTAAACAGCGCGGGGGCATTTGGCACATTTCCATGGATTGATCGGGCATCCGGAACGTATGGCGTGATGGTAACGTTGGGCCCTATGCGGGAGATTTTACCCTTTGCACTCAATTTGCGTCGCCTGGCGATTGAACTGGAGCGCTAGCTGAGCTGGTTAAACTGCAGAATGAAGGCTAGCTTAAGTATAGATACAGCCGGCCTCAGCCCCTCCCGCTCAATTGAATGTTACTTTTTCGTCGACTGACAGGGGGCTGAGACATCAACTTCTCACTAATCTTTTGGAGTCTATTTTGACTAAGGGATGTATCAGTTTTTCATGCACCAGCCTTGCGTTGGTTTTTGTCGTGGGTTGTGGTGAATCATCCGTAAAAATTGCGGCGCAAGGTGACATCATCGTCACTGAGTTAATGCCTAATTTGGGCGATGGCGAACCGCAATGGTTAGAATTACACAACACTACAGAAGCCCCTATTAATCTTGGTAAATGTGAAATCAGTAACACGCAGAAACAGAAATTTAGCATTACCGATAACATTATTGTTGAACCTCAAGATTACATTGTGATCGCCAGTGGAGGCTTAAATGATAAAGCCCTGCCTCAGGCCTTAACCCAAGCTGAGTTTAACTATCAAACAGATTCGTTTGAGTTACTGGAATCTGGCGGCATTAGCCTGTCGTGCAATGGCGAGCTCATCGATAAAATGACCTATAAAGTTGACGCACCAACGATTGCGGCAAGCGCCAGATCATGGCAACTAGAGCCAGGCTCAACCAATGCCAAAGAAAACGACAATGAAGAAAAATGGTGCTACACCATTATGATTAAGAAACATATGTATGGTGATCGTCGTTTTGCTACCCCAGGCAAAGCAAGCCCAATCTGCGAATCAGTGATGCCTTACATTAGTTATAACGATCAGAAGCCGGTGCTAATTGAAGGCATTGATTGGGACGCCACGCTGAAAGTAGCTGAGGCAGAATTCGCCATGGAATTGTCAACTTCTGAGTTGCCAATTTGGGCCATTAGAGACCAGATTGTCACGCCTGAGGTTGCGGCTAAGATTGCTATACTCTACTTCGATAACATTGAGATGCTCTATGGCACAGCACCCTTTACTCGTCTTGATTGGAACCATGCTGTCTGGCATTTTTCATGGGCGATTTCCAACCTTTATCGCAATGGAGATATCGCGGTCAAAAAAGAATTACAAATTGCCTACGAAGACGCGATTAAACGCCCCGAAACACTTGAGCGTTTTACCTACATGGCTATTGATCATATTAGAAATGACGTAGTGGTGATGGGCGACGTTCATACGCCAGCTCATAACCGTATGAAACAACTTATTGTGGCACCGGGAAACCCGGAATATTTGCAAAGCTACGACGAATATCTGGAAAATCAGAGAAGCCCATTTGTGCTGAAATCTATTCATGTTTTATATACGGTGAAAACCTTTTTTTCAAAAATTTTGTAGGGATAACATTTCTCTGGGGATTAATTGGGGACACAAGCGGAAGGAATTGCTACGTGTTTTTGATCGCATTGTGAGTCTAAAATGCGGCATCCTGGACTGAGTGGCTATACTGCCTCTAGAAAACTAGGGTCTTGCCACGGCTAATCTTTCTTTAGTCAATAGAATATAGAACCTGTCCAAGAGGTCGGTCCAGCACCTAATTAGAAATCTTTATTTGAATACATAGGGTATGGGCAGAATAAACGCCCCCTCCCATATTCAACTTAGTATAAAAGCAGGCCACTAACGACCTTCTCTAACCGAGTAGCCGCCGCTAGAGTATCTCTGCTCAAATGAACGAGTCGGCCGCTAAGTGCTATTCGGAGGGTTTTTGAATGCCCATTGTTTTCATCTGATAGGCCAGCGTTGAAGGTTTAATCCCTAATAAACTCGCCGCTCCCTCCTCGCCCCAGGTTTTCCATTTAGCGCATTGTAGCGCGGCAATAATATTCTCCTTCTCCATAGCTTTAAATTGCGCTTGCGTGAAATAACCGGCGGTAGGTAGCGTTACCGCTTCGCTACGCTCTTCAGTAACTTCCCTTTCTTTATTGCTTGGCACGATATCGAGATTTAGTTTACTGCCGTTAGAGGATATAACTGCCCGTTCAATCGTATTCTTCAACTCCCGAATATTACCGGGCCAAGGATGCGCTTTTAGCAACAGAATCTGATTTTGGTTTAGTGCCAATTGCTCGCGGTTAAGCTCCATGCAAGTGTTTTGCAAAAAACTCATAGCTAAAGGTACTACGTCGTCAATACGATCGCGTAAAGGCGGCACGTTCACCGGGAACACATTCAAACGATAGTACAAATCTTCACGAAAACGTCCGGCTTTGATTTCTTCCAGCAGATCGCGATTAGTTGCAGCGACTACGCGCACATCAACCCGTAGGGTTTTGTTATCACCAATAGGTTCAAATTCACCCTCTTGTAAAGCACGAAGCAGTTTGCCTTGTTGTGCTAGGGGAATTTCACCGACTTCGTCGAGAAACAAGGTGCCGCCGTCTGCCAATTGTAAGCGGCCTATGCGTTCCTGATTTGCACCAGTAAAGGAGCCTTTAACGTGACCAAAAAACTCGCTCTCAAATAACTCGCTGGGAATCGAAGCGCAATTAACTTTGACCATGGGTTTGTCGGAGCGGTCGCTCTGATTATGAATGGCCCGCGCAATCATTTCCTTACCGACACCGGACTCCCCGAGTATCAGTACGCTCACCGGAGTTTGTGCAACGGACTCAACTTGCACTAACGTGCGTTTCAAGGCGTCACTACCACCTATGATTTCTGCAAAGTTACCGCTGGTGTTAAGTTCTTCGCGTAAATAGTCGCGCTCCATCTCAAGCTGTTCTTTGAGTTTGTGCAGCTCGGAGATGTCATCTTTTAGTACTAGGTAGTGGGTGACATTCTGCTCAGCGCCTGTAATCGAAGAGACAGCCACCGCCTCCCAGAAGCTTGAGCCGTCTTTGCGCTTACTCAGCACATCACCGCGCCATTGTTCGCCTGACGCGATAATCTTCCAGATAGTATTGTATTCTTTTTTCTTTTTCTCGCCGAAGCACAGCGCATCGGATTGCTTGCCGATTATTTCGTTAGCGGCATAACCCGATACCGTTTCGAAATGCGGATTGGCGTATTCGATTTTCCCTTGCGCGTCTAGAATAAGTATTGAAGCGGAACTCTGCTCCACCGCTTGCGACAATTTACGCAGATTGAGTTCAGCTTGTTCCCGTATATCGGCATCATTTATAAGCGTTTTTTTCATCTGGTTCATGGCCATAGTGATCTGATCTAGTTCATCAAAATGCACACTTTCCTTGCGCTTCAGGCGCAGAAAACTGTGTCGCTGGGAAATATCCAACCCAGCGGCAAAATCAGAAACAGCTTTTAAATGGCGGGTGACAAAATGATAAATGATAAACAGAATAAACAAAGACACACAAAAAGTCTTCAGACCTTGCGAGATGAGGATAAGCCAAAACTTTTTACTTAATCGCCGAATAACACCATCAAGGTTAGACTCGATACTCAGGCGCCCGACGATCATTGCTCTGTCCTGAACCGTTTGTAATACATCGACCTCAAATTGCCGCGATGTACTGTCAGCGCTACGCTCCCCTAATTCGAACACCTTACCTTCTTCGATCTGCACGGCTGCAAAATGCACGTCCTCAAACTGGGTAATGCCCGACAATATATTTTCGATTTGCTTGGTGTTAAGAAACCAAATGGCGTTGCCTAGACTCTCTCGATAACTCAACTCAATTTGCCGCATACGCAAGTCGACCATATCGGTCTGCTCACTGTAGTCAGTGTAGAGCTGAAAAAAAGTAATGAGCAAGGTGACAAAGGAGCTGAATAAAAGGATGAGGAACAAAATTTTTCGTGCAATGGAACGCTGCGGGGCTGATTCACTCATGAAACACACCGTATTTTTCCTGAATCGCACTAAGGTCGCCACGCGCGACTAATTTCGCGAATATTTCCTTGAGGTCACTCTCACCTAAACGAGCTGTGCTCTTATTCGATATTTGCACCCACGGCGTTCGTTCGTCAACGACCAGTGGCTCGCCCAATACACCCTCCTGCTCACCGCTGGCTTTAATGGCGCTGACGATAGGCGGGAGTGGGCCGATAATGGCGTCCACTCGACCGTAGAGCAGCATCCTGGCACCCTGGTCAAAATCCTCGGTTAAGCGCTTGTGAATTAAGGGGCTGCTATCGATCTTGTCACTGAATTTGGCACCGCGCAGGTAGGCAAGAGTTTTGCCCTGTAAATCATCAACGGAATGGTAGACGCTCCCCTTAAGGCCAACAATCACAGTTTTCAGGCTGGGCAGGGGCGCAACGTAAGTCACATAGCCGTCTAATTCTGCGTATTTGAACATAATCGACAGGTCTGTTTTGCCGCTCTTGAGTTCACTAACGATGCGGGCATAGGGGTAAATGATGTTGTTTGCCGTGTAACCGGCCCCGGCAGCGAGCAAGTTGGCCACGTCGTAGTAAATCCCACTGGCATCAACAGCGCCAGGTGCAAGCGCAATGCCATAGGGCGGGATGCCGATCGTGCGAATCTCGATCGTTTGATTGGCCTTAACGGGATGGGGGGTAGCCTCCTGCGCCATGAGCGAAGGACACAGACAAAATAAAAGCGCCATGCTGAAAAACTTGCGCTGAGTTAACACTATGCTGTGCAACTGCACCCCCCCAATTGAGACGATGAAAATACGGTTTTATCGTTTTTTATACCACGAATTCTTGTGGCTAACACCTTAAATATTTGTGGAACACAAATTCTTGTGGTCTCAAAAAAACCTAAGCTGTTGAAATTATTAACAAAAATATTTGGCACAGTGGTTGCACTACACAACAGCACTAAACACAACATTAACAGCAGCATTAACCAACAAATCCATAACGGATAGGGGAAAAACATGAAACAGACCAACACCGCTAAGGCGCAAACGACCGAACGGAAAACAGACAGTGGAAAGCCCGCGACAATGTCGCCCCGTGATACGCTCAGCAGCCCACTCACCCTGCCCAACGGCGTGGTGCTGCCGAACCGCTTCATGAAATCCGCTATGAGCGAGCAACTGGGCGGCCGGAAATTCGAGCCCAGCAAGGTTATCGTGCGCCTCTATAAGGAATGGGCCGAAGGCGGAGCCGGGCTGCTGGTATCCGGCAACGTGATGGTGGATCACAAACACCGAGGCGAACCGGCCAACGTTGTGGTCGAGGATGAATCCAACTTGTCGGCTCTCAAGCGCTGGGCCGCGGCAGGCACCTCCAACGGCAACCACTTTTGGATGCAGATCAACCACCCTGGCAAGCAAACCCCCGCCCTTGTCACTCCCAAGCCGGTGGCACCTTCCGCGACGGCGCTGAAGATTCCGGGATTCGCCAAGCCGCGTGCCTTGGAGGAGGATGAAATACTGGAAATCATCCAGCGTTTCGCGACCACGGCCTCGGTGGCCAAGAAAGCCGGATTCACCGGGGTGCAAATCCATGGCGCGCACGGCTACCTCGTCACCCAGTTCCTCTCGCCGCGCCACAACCAGCGCGAGGACCGATGGGGCGGCAGCCTGGAAAACCGCATGCGCTTCGTGCTGGAAACCTACAAAGCGATCCGCAAAGCCGTAGGCCCGGCATTCCCGGTCGGCATCAAGTTGAATTCGGCGGACTTCCAGAAGGGCGGCTTTGGCGAAGACGACTCACTAATCGTCATTAAGGCTCTGGCAGAGGCCGGCATAGACCTGATCGAAATCAGCGGCGGCACGTACGAGGCCCTGGTCATGATCGGCAAAAAGAAAGCCTCGGACAGTTCGGCAAAGCGCGAAGCCTACTTCCTTGGGTTCGCCGAAAAGGTCCGCAAAGTTACCAACGTCCCCCTGGTGGTGACTGGCGGCTTTCGCAGCGCTCGCGGCATGGCGCAGGCCCTCGCCGACGGCGCGGCTGACCTCGTCGGACTGGCACGCCCGTTAGTGATGCATCCCGACATTCCCAACCGCGTATTTAGTGGCGAGGATTTCCAGTTCAAAGCCATTCCGAAAGTTTCCACCGGCGTCCCCCTCGTGGACGGGCTGTTCATGCTGGAACTCGCCTGGTACGAACAGCAAATGAAGCGCATCGGCAAGGGCAAAGGGACGAAGTTCAACCTCAACCCCTGGGTAGCCTGCCTCTACATTCTGATGGACAACGGCCTCGCCGCGCTCCAGCCCCGCCGGGTGTAATCGCCCCGATTAAGACGGTTGAAGTTTTAACGATGAAACAGCACTAAACACTGCATTATTAACCACAATGAATCCATAACGGATACCAGGAGAACAAACATGTCAGCCAATAAATCTCAATCACAGACCCATTATGTTTTAGTACACGGTGCATGGGAAGATGCCCGTAGCTGGGAATACGTAACCCCCCTTCTCGAACAAAATGGCCATGCCGTTACCGTAGTGGACCTACCGGGGCACGGCGCCAACCAGCAGTCCATTTCAGCGATGAATATGGCCAACTACATCAAAACAGTGGTGGATGTAATTACCTCGCTGGACCGCAACGTGGTCCTGGTGGCCCACAGTATGGCAGGGGCAGTGGTCTCACAAGTTGCCGAGCAAATACCAGGGCTGCTTGAACGACTGATATACGTCTGTGCCTTTCTGCTGCCAGAAGGCGACACAGTGCTAGAGGCGATGCAAAGTGACGATGGCGAGTTTTTACCGAACATCATTTTCGCTGATGATAACAGCTACGCGATGCTGCCGGAGCAAACCCTGAGGAGCGCAGGCTTTCACGATGTTAAGGAAGAGGTTATTCAGCAGGTTTTGCCAACCCTTGTTGAGAAGCAGTCAACAGAGCCCTTTATGGCTCAGGTGTCGGTGAGTAGCGCCAGGTTTGGCTCGGTACCCAAGAGCTATATCCGCTGCACCATTGACAGAGTCACCACCTCCGCACTGCAAGATCGAATGATTGAAAACTGGGCGGTGGACAGTGTTTACGATCTGCTCTCCGGTCACTTCCCCGCATTCTCAGTGCCTGGTGAACTTGCCGACCTGATGCAGCGTGCGGTTAACGACGCAAACCAGCCGCAAGTGAGCAATGGCTAAATCAAGATCCAGTTAATTAAAAGTACTAAACAATAGTGTAAAACCAATTAAATCACTCTGGAATTAAAGACAGGAATATCGACATGAAAACTTTAATTAAACATGTGAGCACAATCGCTTTGGCAGCCACAATCAGCTCTGCCCCCCTTTTTAATAGTGCATTCGCCGCCCCGGACAACGGTGTGAAACTGCTGACTGCAAACTTTGAAGCACGTGAAGTAGTCACTGTAGAGGCTGGCGACTTTCACTTCAAGCCGGGTCAGATTGCACCTGTACACACCCATGCAGCGCCAGCGATTGGCTATGTCGTCAAGGGTGCAATTATCTATCAAGTTGAAGGAGAGAAACCGCAAATTCTCAACGAAGGAGATGCGTTTTACGAGCCAGTAGGCCCACGTATTTTACGCTTCGACAATGCTTCGGCGACGGATGAAGCCATTTTTATCGACTTTAATCTACAACAGGAAGGAGAACCATTTATCGTATTTGAAGAGCCTTTGACAGAAGATATTGATCGCCGCACTTTGCCAACCACTGATTTAAGTGGGAAAAGAATTGATCAAGTAAATATTTACGCCAACGAACTCGCGGGCGGCGACAGCTTGCAATTAAAAACCGTGCGGCCGATGTTAGGGCTCGTTGCCGATGGCATTGTAGTGATCAAGGTCAACGGCAAAGCGAAACAACGTATTGTTGCAGGCAAGAGCTTCTCAATACCGAAAGCAGGCAGCAAAACGACCATTCAAAACGTTTCGTCAGAAGTGCCCGCCAAGTTGATTACGTTTAGTCTTATATAAGGCAATCAAAACGAATTTAGGTCCGTTTTCCACTGTGTGCGAACGCAGTGGTTTTTTACCCGCACTCATATTTAAAAAAGACAAATTCAATACGAATTGTTCTATAGGAGAATCATAGTGAGTACAGTAACATTAGCCACTAAATCGACAAGCAACTCAACCACCTCAATAAGAAAAAGTTCAACCGTGACTCTGCCATCGCGCATACTCTACAGCATGATCCGCGTTGGCGACCTAGATCGTTCAATTACATTTTATCGCGACGTGCTTGGTATGCGTGAAGTAAAGCGAGAAACATTTACCGAAGGGCGATTCACGCTGGTATTTATGGGCTATGGAGATGACGCATCTAGCCCAACCATTGAACTGACGTACAACTGGGATCAAGACATCTACAGCCACGGCAGCGGATACGGCCATATGGCGTTGGCAGTAGTAGATATTTACGCAGCTTGCGAGCGCTTGGAAAACCAAGGTGTCACCGTCAGCCGAAAGGCTGGGCCAATGACTCACGCCGTTGATGAAACGGGCGCGCGAGAAGTGATTGCGTTTATTAAAGACCCCGATGGCTACAATATCGAACTGATTGAGCATCAGCTACCCCAAGCTTAGCCAAGACAGACTACGCCGTTGCCAACAGCATACAGCCTTGGACAAATCTTTTCCGTATCGCTGGAATTTAACATAAAGGATCAACAGCCATGACCGTCAAACTATATTTTAACGAATTGAGTTATAACGCAATTCGCGCAGGGTTTTGGCAAGTTATGTGTAGAAGCCCACCAAAATCCAGCCCGGCAATCTCACGCCACTACCCTACCCCATTCGCCGAGCGCCCTTATCCTGAGATTCCTATAACACTCCGCCGACACTAGATGTCGAGAAAGATTAGACAAGTTATGAATTGCTGCATGAGCTCCCGCTCGGCTAGAAGGTCTTCAATACCACGATGACTGAGGTTGAACCTGAAATAGAGCCAAACGGCATAACTGATGATATCTGGTGGGGATCTGTGGCGTTTGTAGGTATTCATTCGTAGATCCTAGCAATTTAGGCTCTTTAATTTGGCGAAACCGTTTCACGGAAACATTGCACCAAGGGATTTCGACTACACCATCAGCACCAAGTCCAGCCCTCTCTATTTCCGCCAAATTAACCAAGATGTTATGCTGGTTACTTTGGAACCACACGAATTAGATCAATGCTCCCAACTTCTATCACAAACAGCCAGAGTTCAAACACTCAGAAAAGCGCCTCGCGCCCTGCCCTCGACCGTAAGTTCACCATTGCGCCAATGATGGATTGGAGCGACTGAAAATAAATTAGTTAACAATCAAATATTTGTGGGAATATGCTCTTCCTGGGGATAGATTGGGGACACTAAGGGCTTGCCACAATCTATGGCAACTCGACTTCTACAAGGTTTGGCGCTTTGCCGCCCGCCAATTTGTCTAAGCCCGAAATCAACGAATCTACTGAGTTAACTTTCGACGCAGGCACGCCCATTCCCCGCGACAATTTTGCAAAATCCATATTGTTGGTATTGGTTTTTTGCGAAGCAGTTTTGGAATTGAACACAACAACCTGGACGTTCAACTTTTCGCGCGCAATGGTCCAAAGCGCTTGGATTGTATGCATCGCATTTTGGCTATCGATTAAAACGAAAACGGGCCGGTTTGGACTGGCAATAGCGGCACCAATAGATACGGGAAGCGCTTGCCCCTTAGCATCTCCTGTCAGGCTCAATAAATCGTACCTTGGTGCTTGAGACAGATAAGTAGATAGTGCCGATGGCGCTATATTACTTTCATCAGAGATAATGGCATTTTCCGGCAACATGGCTGCGATCGCCAGACAGGCTTTTTCGATATTTAGCTCACCTGTTGGCGGCTCAAGCGTCTCACTGTTAACAGAGTCCACGTCACCCTTTATGCCAAGTTCAGTGCTCAATTTTCTTAGACTCGATAGGGAATTTTGAGAAAGGGAAGCCAACGCCAAACAATTGATGTTGTTCGTCCCACTCACTAATGGGTCGACGGCCTCAACCAGTATCAAGTCGTCAAATTCGGATAATTGATTCGAGTCATAGTTGATTCGCTCGATATTCGGCAGCCCCCCACCACCGGCCATTCTAGCCGGGAATGCTTCAGCAAATAGCTTAGCGCCAGTGGCGTTGGCAATACTCGCGGCAAGCGACAACGCTTCAGCGCTTAGGGCCTTCCCGCCTAGCAATATGGCACACCTTCGCTTCTGTTTAAGAACTGCCGCAATGTCTGCGATTGTGTCATCACAGGCACTGGGTGGGCTTGGTTTTTGTGCTGATGGTGGTATAGGCGTCGCTGCTACACCTCCCTCCCCCCAAGATACGTCGGCCGGTAGAATTAAGGTCGCCACACTCGCGGAAGCCTTGCTTGCTACCTCAATGGCCTCAAGCGCATCTTTACTTAGTTCAGCGGTACTTTTTGATGTGCGAATCCAGGACGAGACATTGCTAGCCAGTGTTTCGATATCAGATTGTAGTAGGGAATCATACTGTAGGTGACTGGTTGCATGATCACCGACAATATTCAAAACGGGTACACGAGCTTTGCGGGCATTATGCAAGTTGGCAAGACCATTTCCTAAACCAACACCCAAGTGCAATAAGGTTGCAGCAGGCTTATCGGCCATTCGAGCATAACCATCTGCGGCACCTGTTGCCACACCTTCAAATAAAGTTAACACCGCTCTCATGTCAGGCGCATCATCCAGTGCTGCTACAAAATGCATCTCCGACGTGCCCGGGTTAGTAAAGCAGGTATCTACGCCTGCATTCAACATCGTTTGAAGTAGTACTTGAGCCCCATTAGACATGGTTTGATCCTTATTGTTTTGCAGAGCAGATCATAGATGATGTCGCCACCTGCAAAAATATTCTTATCGAATGCCTTCGTTTTTGACCCTGATAAATAACTACAGCGACACCATCAGGGCGCAATCGCATTTTTTACAGCCCTCGCCAACGGCGTCGGCAGATGCTTCAAGCTATTTAACAGGGAAGGCAGAATTTTTAGCTTAAGACCTGTAATCGTCGGAGGTATTACCACCTCAATTAAATGAGGCCCAGACTCTGCGAACGCCTTTTGAAGTTCGCTTGCGAAACTCTCACAGGTATCCACGCGAACAGAACTCATTCCCATGCCATTGCCGATCTCAAGAAAATCCAGATTAGGGCCCTTTAAGTCCAACTGGGATTTCGCTTTGGGGCCAGCATCACCTTCAACCCCTACTCTTTCCAACTCAACGTTTAGAATCGCATAAGAGTAGTTATTGAATATGATCGCCGTTACATCGAGCTGTTCCTGAACCATGGTGGACAGGGATTGAATGGTATACATCGCTGAACCATCACCCGTCATGGCGATGACCGGTCGCTTGGGGCAGGCAACCGCTGCGCCAACGGCTACCGGTAAACCTTGACCGATAGCGCCACCGGTTAAAGTGAGCAAATCGTGTTTAGGGCAACCTACCGTCTTTGCCATTAGTTTAGCGCCAGATGTTTGTGATTCATCGGATACGATGGCATTTTCAGGCATAAATGCGGCAATGAGGTCACAGGCCTTATCTCCGGTCAGCCTTCCTTTTGGCCGCTTTGTTTTGACCGGTTCCTGTAGGTCCGGCTCAACCTTAGTCGCTCCAAGTCGTTCAGACACACTCGTTAAGCTTGACGCGATATCATTCTCTGAGGTCACGAGGAAGTGAACGATACAGCCATCTGGCACCAAATAACTCGCCTTACCCGGATACGCAAAGAAGGACACCGGTGGCGCTGTGTCAACAATAATAAGATGCTTTAAACCTCTAAGCTGTACCTCGGCCATCTCAGCCAAATAGGCGAGCCGTTCTGTTGTTGGCCTACCGCTACCTCGCTGCATGCGGGCTGGGAACGTTTCTGAAATTAAGCGGGCACCACTTTTCTTTGCAATTTTTGCAACGAGGCTTAGGTGCGGCTCCTGAAGTGCGCGCCCACCCACCATGATGGCACAGTCTTTACCTTTCTTAAGTGCCTCTAAGATTTCATCAAGGACGGTTTCATCAAGTACAGCTTCAGGGCCCTCTTGTGCCAGGAGAGCTGCCGCTTTAATCGCAGACATTGCCTGTACTAGATCGACATTCTCAACGCGCAACACATCTTCTGGTACGATCAGCGTTGAGATTTGTGTCGGGTAGCCCATTGCAACAGACACAGCTTCTACAGCATCACTCGGCAATTTCTCAACGCTTTCTGAGGTATGCACCCACTGGGAAATATTACGTGCGACCGCTTCGATATCTGATTCACGCATGACATCCGCTCCTGCACCCTCACCTCGCGCCTGACTCAGCACAATATTAATCATCGGAGTTTTGGCTTTGCGAGCATTGTGCAAGTTAGCCTGGCCATTGCCCACACCAAATCCATAGTGAGATAACATAGCAGCGGGTTTGCCAGCCATTCTCCCATATCCATCTGCTGCCCCCGTCGCCACACCTTCAAAGAGCGTTGGAACGCATCTGAATTCCGAATTCTCTGAAAAGGCAGAGTCCAGATGTTTGTCCGCGGTACGCACACTGCAGAAACAGGTATCCACACCCGCATTCAATAAGGTCTGTACTAAAGATTGGGATCCATCTGGCATATTTTTACGCTCTTTCTCAAAAGAGTGATTATCCCCTGTTCTATTGGCTAAGTAAGTCAACTAGTTTACAGTCAGTTGTTATTATTGTGAGCGGAGGCTTGATGGAAGACATCTATGAATCGGGAGGGTGGTTCAAGCCACTGCCATCTGCCCTACGAGATAAGATTCTGGCGGTAAGCACAGAAAAAACCTTCGCCAATGGAGAACTCATCTATTCTTTCGGCGACCATGCTGATGCTTCATATGTAGTTATGGAGGGCAGGGTTAAGATCTGTCAGCTAACGCCGGACGGCAGAGAGTTCATTATCGGGCTTCTGGATCAATTCCATTGTTTTGGTGAGCAGGGGGTGATCGACGACTCACCGCGCGTGAATAGCGCCTACGCCTTAGGTACAGTCCGCATGCTCATACTTCCAAAGTCTAGCTTAAAGCGTTTACGTAAAGACCATCATGAAATCGCTGAGGCCCTGTTAACGTTCATCAATTATCGTCTCAGAACGGTGTTAAGTCATCTCAACACTCTCATGTTCTCCCCCCTACAACAACAACTTGCCGCCCGCCTTGTCCTGATTGCCAGAAGCAATGGCAAGCCCATCCCGAACGGCATCGAAATTCAAGCCAAGTTGACTCAGGAGGAACTAGGAAAGCTCACAGGCGCCTCACGTCAAAGTATCAACAAAGAACTCAAGGAGCTACAAAAAATAAACCTCCTCGAGATCAATAATAAAAAATTAACCGTTCTCGATATGGCCGGTCTTGAGGCCCTCAGCCGAGACAAGTAAGCCCCCATATTCACCTGCGTCATTGAAGTATTAGAGATTCCGCAGCAAACACATTATGTCTTTTCGATGGAATAGCGCTTCAGCATACGCAGTACTAAATTCTCCGCCGCCACATACTCCTTCGTGCCAGCCCAAAGCGTTACCTCTACGTTATCACGGCTAATATCCAGTAAAGTAAAACCCGTCGTTTCTTGCGGCGTCAATTGATCTTCAACACGCAAAGCGTTTGGGTGCTGAGCCTTTAAACCCCGAGCGGCAGACAACCAACCCATACCACCCACACCGACGGGGCCGCTCAAGATGGTATGCACAGGGTTTTCGCTCATATCCAGATTGCCACTTTGCGTGATGACACCACTGCCCAGCAAGTGCAAATCGCCGGATACAACAATCGGCTTACGATCTTTTTGCTGATGAATAGTTTGCACCAGGCGTTGATGCTGATTCCACCAACCCTGTTGCCATAGATACTTACCGCCGCCTTCATTGCGATGAACGGCTGCCAACATAGTACCGTTACTGTCGATCGTATCTGGATACCATTCACGCCACTTTCCGGCTGTCCAACCTATTGGATGCGAGGGGAAGTGTATTAACTGCTGGCAGTCGCTGGATTGTGTGGTTTCTATTAGCCATTGTTCAACGGTATTTGGAATTAATCCCGCGTTGCCACCTTCAAGACTGAGTTGTCCGCCGCAATCATAAATTAAACCGTGGAAAAGATTGCCATATTGGATCTTGCCAAAATGAGTCGAAACCTGAAGGCCATCTTGTGTTTGATGGCCAGGAAAGTGTTGAGGCAATTCATCTTCGACAATATATTCTGGAAAGTACTGTGCCTGTAACAGGTTGCGTAAATCAGTGTGGAAGTCATCCGGAGGAAAGGTCACAAGCTCCGGGGTAGCATCGTCGTTATCAAAATAGTCATGGTCATCGGTGATAAAAAATACCGGAGTTGAGCGAAATCTCACACCGTAAGCGCGGCCAATTTGTTCATCGGCAATGGCCTGTAAGGTAGATTCATTAACGGTGCCTTTGACCGCTTGTGAACTATCAAAAGACCCGTAACTTTCCAGAAAGTATTTCACCGCCATTTTAACTAAGGCATTGTCAGGATTTTCGACCCAAGAGCGGTAGTCCCAATAGATGTGGTCGCCGTTGGCAATGATCAAGTCCGGTTGTTTCTCCAGCATCCGTTCAAAAAGTTTCTGACGGTAGGCTACCGGTCTAAAGGCGTCACGCCCACCAGGGAGTACCGGCAAGTCTGGCCCACCGGCACAGGTATAGCTAATAACACGCAGATTTTTCGCTTGTGACGATGGGGCCGGAAATGTTTTTAGCGGCCAGCTACCACACAAACTCATCCCCTTCTTATCCAACAACTGTAGTGTGTATTTCGAGTTGGCGCTAAGGTTGCCGACCCGGAATGCCCAGAAGCGGCCTTTGGAATCCTGTTGGCTACCAGCTATGACCTGTGCTTTCCTATTAAGGTAATGTATATGCAGATAAGGCGTAGCGCGTGCTTTATGGAAAGACACCTTGATATTGAAAGCCTGATGACTCACGAGAGGCAAAATGTGTTGAGTATCACCCTGATACCAGTTGCCTGAGGGAATATCATTTTTCGCGCAGCTACTCAAGGCCAAGGCTGACGTGCCTAGGCCTAACTTTAAAACATCCCGTCGATTATGACCTGATTCTGACATACTCACACCTATAACAAGCTTCTCATTTTCGGCTTAGCTTATATGTTCATCTGCCCCCAATTTAATCCCACTTTAGGGACGCCTCATCTATTTTCCAGCGACTAACCGGAAAAGACTCACGGCGAACTTGATAGCCCAGCTCTTTGAATTATTGTCCTTGGATCTTAAAATGTACCAGAAATTTTTAATAATTTAATGATTGCCTACTGAGCGCTATGACTGATTGAATACGGGCTTGCGCTTTTCCATAAATGCCATCATGCCCTCCCTCGCATCAGCTGTGTCGCGATTTAATATCGCCGCGCGCATTTCATCTGCCATCGATTCATCCAAGGACTTAGTATCAAAGCCGACGAGATTATCCAGCATGCACTTGATCGCCAGGCGCGGCTGCGAAGCCAGTTCCTCGCCTAACGCCTGGGCTCGGCCCTTCAGTTGTTCCAGTCCCATAAGCTCGGTGACGAGACCAATGCGATAAGCTTCCGCACCGTCTATCTTGCGACCCCGCAGAATCATATCTAGGGTGTAGGCTCGACCAATCGTGCGCGGCAGCCGCGCCGAACCACCCCAGGCAGGCACAGTGCCAAGATCCATCTCGGGCAAACCAATCTGAGCACCGGCGTCGGCTGGCGGCCCGCTTAATGCCTTCAGGAATCTGCTCCGCTAGACGATCGATGTAAGCGAGGCTCATGAGATTGTCGGCGCAATCGTCAATACTAAAGGTGGCGACGTTGTTAACGACGGAATAGAGGTATGGATCTGACATAGCTTGATTTCTCTTGTTGAAGGCGACTGACAAGTCGACTAGAAAGCCCTCCTTTGAGGGAAAGATCACTTCGAGCAAAATGCCGCCAGGCGATTGCGGATAAGTTCTTCCGCGTCGCTGACAATGCGTTCGACCAAGTCTTTACAGCTGGGTATGTCTGAAATTAAGCCGGCGACCATGCCACAGGACCAAGCACCAACGTCCATCTCACCGTCTTTCATAATTTTTGGATATACGCCAACAACTTCTTCCTGAATATCCGAAAATTGCAATTTGTCACCCATGGCCGCTTCCGTTTCCAACAAACGCTCCACCGCACTATTCGTTAAAACACGTTCAGTGTTTTTAAGACCACGCATCACTAATCGAGTATCCAGCTCTGACGCCTGCACGATTGCTTGCTTTACATTTTCGTGAACCGGCGCTTCTTTGGTGGCGATAAAACGCGTACCCATATTGATACCTTCGGCACCCAATGCCAGGGCAGCGACCAGTTGTTGCGCATTGCCTATGCCTCCGGATGCGACAAAGGGAATAGACAGCTCTTCGGCCGCACGTGGCAACAGAATCATATTGGGAATATCATCTTCCCCTGGGTGACCGCCACATTCGAAGCCGTCGACACTGACGGCATCACAGCCAATTCTCTCCGCTTTCAATGCATGGCGTACCGATGTGCACTTGTGAATAACCTTGATACCAGCTTCCTTAAAATAGGGCATATAGGCTTCTGGGCTGCGACCTGCGGTTTCCACAATTTTTACGCCGCCTTCGATGATGGCTTTTACATACCCGGGGTAATCCGGTGCGGTAAAAGCGGGTAAGAAAGTGAGATTGACGCCGAAAGGTTTGTCGGTCATTTCTTTGCAGCGGGCAATCTCTTTGGCCAGGTCCTCAGGTGTTTTTTGCGTTAAGCCGGTGATAATGCCCAGACCGCCCGCGTTGGAAACGGCAGCTGCCATCTCGGCAAAACCCACGTAGTGCATACCGCCTTGAATAACGGGATGTTCAATCTTAAAAAGTTCTGTAATTTTCGTTTTCATTGTGTCTCCAAAAGTGAATCTCTGTGTTTTGCTATATCACGACGCTATCGCGGTTTGGTCGTATTATTATCGTGACGGACTGGTCATTATTAGGCAGTTTCAGTTATTTCCTCAAAGCCAACATAATGTACAAAGTCATCTTGTTTCGCGCGAACAGACTTAACATCGTTGGCTGAAAACTCTTCATTTGGATAACCCATAGCAATACAGATCATGATGTTTTGGTCGTCCGGGATATTCGCGTGCTCACGTACCACATCAGATTGCATAATGCCCTGACCATTGATTACGGTGCCCAGACCTCGCTCCCACGCCGCCAGACAAATGCCGTATGACACCGCACCTAAATCAAAATGACTGATGGCAGCGGGCTCCAAATACTTGTCATAGGTCAATACGATCGACACCGGCGCATCGAATTGACGAAACCCGCGCATCACCCAATCCATTCGACGCTTTTTGTCATCACGGGCAATACCCATGGCTTCAAATAGTTGAATGGCCACATCAATTTGACGTTGCCTATGAATACCTTCATAGGCTTCCTTCATGGGGAAGTCGCGCTTGGGTGGCACACCTGACATCATATTCTTAGTATTGCCTTTTCGAATGCGCTCCAGTGGCTCGCCGGTGACTATATGGATATGCCAGGGTTGGGTATTCATGGACGAGGGTGCGCCCTTGGCGACGTCAATAACTTCCTGCAGAACCTTGCGCGGCACAGGGTCTTTTTTATAGCCGCGGACACTGCGTCGGGTGTTAACAAGTGTTTCAAACTTCATTAAGGAATCCTCAGTAAAAAAATTGATGGAGTCGTGTATCCGCAGCGACAGCTTAAAATAGACTCCTTTCCTGTTTCTCATTGACTAAACGGACGCTTGTGATTATCCCATTTTCTATTAGCTATGTAAGTCAACTAGTTTACAGTCAGTTGTTATTATTGTGAGCAGTGGCCTTTGGAATCCTGTTGGCTACCCGCAATGACCTGCGATCTTATACATTTGGCGCCATTACGATTGACCAGCCAAGCATAAGCGTTACCATCATTAACAGTACGCAGCCAAACATAAACACTTTACGCCGCAATGGAACGTAGTTTGAGCCAACGTGAATAAAAGCGTGCAATAGTCTACTTGCCACAAACGCCCAAGCTAAAACATGAATGTAGATATTAACGGTTTCGGTAAGCCACAAGATTATTGTTAGCACATAAAACAACACCGGAAGCTCAAACTGATTACGGATGCAGTTGTTAATTTGAATCACCTTATCGGGCCACGAATCGTGGTGCAGGGCCCTGCGCTCCTGATTAACTAAACCCAATTTTTCAGCTTTAGATTTAGCCATACCCAAATAGATATAGAGGCAAAAAGTGAGGGCTATTTGTGTTACTAGCGGTAGAAATAGCAGGTCTTCATTCATTATATTTCCTCAAGTATTATCCAAGATCCCGGGATGCCAGACCACGCGTTCGTGGCGGTCCGGAATGACAGGATTTATCGATAGTCACGAATTAATTATCAGGAAACAACTCCGTCAACAACGCAGCATACGACAACGCAAGTTCGCGGGTGGCCGCTACCGACGCTTGTTCAAGTCTATCATTGGGGCAATGATGCCAGGGCGAAGCGCCAAAGCTGCCAATAGCGGCATAGCCGGCATTATGGTACTCAGTTAACTCGCCAGCAGTAATGCCCAACTCCAATGGCAGCGGCCACGCTAGCCCGCCGGTGTGCCGACGAAACAAGGCCCATGTTTTAGGCAGTCGCCACCAATTGGTCATTACAAAACGGGTTTTTACTACGCCCTCGCTTGGGGTAACACCTAAGGCACCGGCATTTGCGCCTATATGTAACCACAGCGCGACTTGCTCAGGTTTGGGCGCTGATTTCATGGCGACATGGGCGCCGGCATTACCGCGCTCATGACCGGAATTCGAGTAAAATATATAATGCTTATTTTGTGTGGCGGCCCAGCGTGCCAGTGCCATAAATGCCGCTACCCCCGTTCCCCTTTCTGAGGTAGTGGTAAACCAACCACTTTGCGGCGTACTCACCACAATGGCCGGTTCACTGCTAGGGCCAATTTGCGCCACTACATTAAACGCATCAAGGGTTTGTGCCGTTGCGGATACCCGCAAACTCACGGTTTGTTTTTTCGCAAGCCCTTGCAATAAGGTTGTTGCATCGTTTTCGCCTGCCAACACCACGGGTACTTTCCAGTCGGGTAATGCTAGCGGCGCATTTAATGCTTGGTAACGGCCACATCCAGCTCGGGTAATGATGACAATGGCCGCAGCGCCAGAATTGCTAACGGCCAAAATACGCTGATCAAAATCGCCCGAGGCTAAATCGCCGCGATGATCCCAAAAATCCGTATCAACCACGATAATTTTGCCGCTGTAATCTTGCTTTTTTTCTGCATTCCATAAACGAAGCTCAGCCGTAATGCCTTGCCCAGCAGTGGGCTTTACCGGGAACTGAGGGAATACATTGATGGTTTTGTTGCCTAGCGTCAGTAACGCTTCATCTATTTGCCAGCTGCTAACCGGAAACGACTCACGGCGAACTTGATAACCCAGCGCTTTGAATTCTTGCTCTAACCACTGCGTGGTGGCCACATCGCCGGACGTACCACTACGATGAACGCCCAAACTATCAAATTTCACCAAGTCTTCAGCAAAGGTTTGTTTGGAGAACACCGAGCCATGGCGGCTATTTTCAAGGCTTTGTATGCGTGATTCACCCCAATAGGCCAGTCCCGCTAAACCCATCGAAACAACCACAAATACACAGATAACGCTCACGATAATTCGGGTTTTCATATTTGCTCCTTAGGTTTGATTGTGGATAGGCGGTTTAACAGGCCAGCCAGTTTGCAATGGCCCGGCCAATTTCCTCGCCAGAGTCCTCCTGGATAAAGTGAGTGCCTTTCACTGTCACTTCAGATACGTTTGGCCAACTTCTAACCAGGTCGCGAGCTGCGCCGCGTAACATAGCGCCTGGATCGGCATTGACAAAAAGCTTGGGTGTTGAGGAGCTGGCGAGGTATTGACCATAGTCCGCAATGACCTTGGCGACATCTTCAGGCTCTCCACCCACGGCGATTTGCCGAGGCCAGGTCAAGGTTGGTCGCCGATCTTCTCCAGCGTTCAAAAATGGACGTCGATACTCGGCCATTTCTTCGTCTTCCAGCGTACGCATAATGGACATGGGGAGAATGCCTTCAATAAACAGGTTCTGTTCAAGAATCATTTGCTCGCCTGCCTCTGACTTAATGCCCTGTACGAATTGCCCGAACTCTTTGGGAAGGTCGTCGTAGTTCCGCGCGGTGGCAACGACCGCTTCCATAAAGGCTATAGCTTTCACTTTTTCCCGGTTTTGCTCAGCCCAATGAAAGCCGAGCGCTGATCCCCAGTCGTGAATGATCAATGTGACATTCTCTTTCACGCCCAACTCGTCGAGTAATGCAAAGAGGTACGCTTTGTGTTCTACAAAGCGATAGCTGTCTGGGCCGCTGTTATCCAGCTTCTGGGAGTCCCCCATGCCAATCAGGTCTGGTGCAATCAATCTGCCTTTGCCTTTTAACGCGGGCATTACCTTGCGCCACAAATAGGACGACGTTGGATTGCCATGCAAAAAGACAAAGGGGTCTCCTTCCCCCTCTTCGATATAGGCCATTTTTATGCCGTTAATGGTTTTGTACTTCTTCAGGTTTCTAAATTCTTCACTCATAGGAATCTTCTTTTATTCTCTTTTTGCACTGCGGGTAGCCTGTTCTTCAGCGCCCTACTCCAGCGGATTTATGATCATAAAGTCAGGCACAAGTAATGGATTCTGTGGTCCATCAGCATCATCTTGTCGCCGGGAATTCCCCGAAGGGCGCAGGTGGGTTGTCCGCCAAAATATCACCGATAAAGGTGTCAACAATATCGTTCGCGACTGTCACGTTGTTGGTTGGCACGTGGCCAAGACCGGGCAAGTTGGAGACCTGGTGCGGGCTGTTTGGCTGGGCATCTATTGAGTCAATGAGTCCTTGGGCCGCCCATTCGCAATTGTTCTGACCCGCGGTGGCAGCTTCTGGTATGGATGGGAGGTTCCAAAAACAGAAGGGGTCTTGCGTGCCGCCGACGAATAGCAGGGGCACCTCATCAAAGCCCGCATCGATCCGGGCCTCGGGGGTTATAGTATTAGCCCTGTCGACATCACCGTAAAAACCTTGTTTTTCTCCCACTCCCTCGTAGGTCCAGCCCGGTTGACGCGGAGCCTGTCCCGGGTAAACGTCGAATAAGTCGAAAGCCCTTGGGCTCAAAATAGAATCCGCCACCACACCGGTGAGATGTATGTCTTGCGCTGCGAAGCTCATAGCCAGATTGTAAACACCAACCGATCCGGCACTGGTACCGTGGGCAAATACCTCGGTGGTCGGGTAATTCGCTACGGTATATTCAACCGCCGACATAGTGGCCTGCATACCGTTCACCTCGGCACCGGGGTTGGGATTGTTGGGGTAAGCCGTGCCAAGACCGGAGTACTGGTCGTGGTCGCACATCGATACCACGACCACGCGATAACCCTCCTGGATGCGTCTTGTGAGGGTGATGTCTTTCGGCTGTCCGTTCTCAACGGTGCGTCCTTGAAGTTGTTTGATCAGGAGGTCATCGAAGGTTTCCTCGTGGTTCCAGGTGTCTTCGGTCTGATTGCCGACGGCTTGGTAATCCCCATTTTCGTCGTAAAAACCGGCGCCACCGCCGTGCAGGTAGACCCACAGGGGCGCTTCGTCAGTTTCATCGCCATAGGCCGGATTCATCACCAAGAAGGTATAATTTCCGCTGAGGCCGCAGCTGTAGGCATTGTTGCGATAGAAATCTAAGTCAAATGTGTAGCCAACGCTGAACAGGATTTGTTCGCCGGCTAGCGTGATGGCATCGGTGCGCCGGTCTACGGCAAACAGGGGTGTCAGGTAGTACGTCTCAGCGGTATCTTGAGCGGGTGGTAGAAGGCCGGTGGAGCCTTCGAAATCAGCGGTCTCGAGGCGGCAAGGTTCACTGGTGTCGCCGCACAATGCGCGATCCTTTTCGGTCCAGCCCTTGAATACGAGCCCTGCTGCAGGCTCGGCCACAAAGGTTTCGTCAAACGCCACATTGCTGATGTCTATGGAGCAAATTTGTCCGGCAGGACATTCGATTGCGCCAGAGGTGGTAGTGACCCGGCCTTCAACAGGGCTTTCTATCTCGACGGTAGCAGAGATACCGGGCTCAGGCGTGGGCTCCAGAGCTGTGCCTAAGCCCGCTGACGAGCCGCCACCGCCACCGCATGCAGAAAGCGCTGTGAGCGTGTATATCAGAAGTGAGTGTCTACGTTTCAAGCCGGGCCTCTTGCTCTGTCTTCTTGAAGTTTCGCCGCGCTGGATAGCGATGGCAAAAAATGACAATATTTATTACTTGCAGGCCGAATAATATCGTTAAACCCGTAAAATGAATCTCTGCGTTTAGCTATATCGCTATGTTTCATGGCAAGGCGCTCCTAAAAAAAGGCCCAACAGAGTCTGCCGGGCAAAGAGAGAACTATACTTTAGCCATCCATTAAGATAGCGGTTTAGTCGAAGGTATAGCTACCACGCAGGCCAACGGTACGAGGCGTTCCGATTAAGCAGCGAATTATTGTGCCGTCATCGGAAACAGTTCCAAACAAACTGCCCGCGGGTTGATCAAACATAGTGGTGCAGTACGCTTCATTGCTTACATTTTCCACAAACGCCGACAGGCTCCAGCGCTGGTCTTCGTCATTGAGTCCAATACGAAGGTTGGCTAGCGCGTAAGCAGACTGAATGGTTTGGGGATTATTGTTGGTTGAGGTGCCAACATTGCTATCATCAGTCCAGGAGACTTCGCCGCGAACAAACCAGTTCATTCCGGTATTCCCTAAGCTATCTTCCCATTGAGCGGTCAGGTTGGCTTGATGTTCGGGGGATTGGTGATTGGCTTTTCCAGCGAGATCCTGGGTTCCTGTTCCGCCGGGTAAGCTAGAGGCATTATCAAAAGATAAGAATTCAGAGTCGAGATAGGCATAACCCAGAGAGAGAAATAATTCTTCTCTAGGCATGTATTTTATATCCATCTCTAGCCCTTGCTGGCGTAACTTACCGGCATTGGTAACGATAAAGTTAAGATCCTTAAAGGAACGGTCCTGGAAGTCTTCAATTTCAGTACGGTACAGGGTAGCGTTGGCCGTTAGGCGCCCGTTCTGAAGCGTGCTTTTAAACCCTAGCTCGTAATTCATCACGTTTTCAGAGTCAAAGATGCGCTCGCTGTTACTGAGTGCCGTGGTGGAGGTCTGGGAATTGAAACCACCGGATTTGTATCCTGTTGATACCGTTGCAAACAGCATAGTATCGTCACCGACAAAATATTTACCATTGGCAAACCAGGTGATCTGATCATCATCAAACGCTAAGTCGTGACTTTCAGGGGCGGCGAGAAATGCCGCCGCAATGGGGTTGTTGGCGATCGCATTGAACTCCGCATTTTTGCTGTCTTCTGAATAACGTATGCCTGCGGTGATGTCCATTTTCTCACTGAGATGAAAGGTACCTTGGAAAAAGGCCGCCATGGAAGTGGCATCTTGAACATAGGTGGATACGATTGCGTCTTCTTGAGCAAACATATTACAGACGGCCGCTCTACCAATGATGCCGGCAATAACGGGGCAGAAATCTTCACCTAAATGCGCGTCCATATCAATGCCGTAATCTTCCTGAAAGTAGTAAAGACCCGCGACATAATCAAAGCTGTCGCTTTCAGGTGAAATTAGCTGAATTTCCTGGGAAATGGATTGGCTGTTAAAGCCCGTTTCACGAGCCACATCATCCGTAGGCATACGAAATACGGAAAGCTCGTAGTAGTCATTGCTCCAGTCACGGTGGGATGTGACTGAGCGTAAGGTATGTCCGTTAAATAGTTCATTCCAGCTAACATCCAGTGTTGCACCCCACTGGCGATCTTTGATGACATCGTCGTGTCTCTGGTGAATGGTATGATCGAGTCCACCGGTTAGATCGGGGGCATTACCTCCGGTCCGCGCGTTCATATTGGCCGCACGGCTGTCAGTTACTGAATCCGGGTGAACTTCAATGATGCTGCCATTACCTTCAATTTCCTGATAATCGAGGCGTAATATTGCGGTCAGGGATTCGTTGGGTTCGTATAAGAATGATGTCTTCAGGATTTGATTACGACTTGAACCGATACCATCGTTACCGTCGAAGGCATTTTCTCCGTAACCATCCAAATTGGAGTAGTTAGCGACCACTCTGGCTGCCAGCTTGTCGGTCAATGGGGTGTTGGCGATCATGGTTATATCGCCGAGGCCATAGTCACCGATGCCTGCGTCCACCTTCAAGGAGGTTTCATTTAGGCTAGGGCTTTTGGTGCGAATGTTCAGTGCGCCCATTGAAGCATTGCGACCGAACAAAGTTCCCTGTGGTCCGCGTAAGACCTCAACCACTTCAATGTCTTTCAGGTTACCTAATACGGCTCCCGGGCGAGGCATATAAACACCATCGAGATAAACGGCTACGCTAGGGTCAATGGCGTTGTTACCGACAGAGCCTACACCGCGCACGATAATCCGTTGGTTAACCGACTGCGAGCCTTTTGAGATGCTCAGGTTGGGTGTGATTTTACCTAGATCTGTCATATCAGAGACGCCGGACTTTTCAAGAAAATCACCGGAAAAAGCGGAAATGGAAATGGGGACATCCTGAATACTTTCTGCCCGTTTGGTTGC
>ENA-OSET01000790-OSET01000790.1-sediment-metagenome-genome-assembly--contig:-NODE-790-length-34662-cov-7.470030_pt1 | contig 34662 bp, 32 predicted proteins | sample MGYA00237882_ERZ534229 | MGnify/ENA primary metagenome ERZ534229 (study PRJEB26408, sample SAMN06266212) | sediment metagenome | isolation source: Hudson Canyon methane seep mesocosm | place: USA:Hudson... | reverse complement strand
ACTGTCTAACTCCCTCGTTCAAGGCTCGATAATAACTCGCTGTCGACTTCCAACTCATGCCACCCAACATACCGATCATTTTCATAATTCCTTGATACCCAATGTGGTTTTTGTTTATGAAAAGAAAAGCTCTAACGCGCACACTTGATTTTTCTTAGCCCTAATCCACGACCGTAAATACGCCGCTGGCTCGAGCGATTCGTTTGCCCGCAACGACAAAATAGCAATTCGCAAACGCCATGCGTCGGCCAACTTTTTGTACATCCGTGATAACCTCAACCCAATCTCCCAGCTTCGCTGAGCCTGCATAGTCCACCGTCAAGCTAGCCGTCACAATCGGTATTGGTTGTTCTGAAGAAAACGCTGCGTTATACCCTAGCGCAACGTCAGCTAGGCTACTTAAAACACCGCCATGTAGTTGCTCTCGGGCATTGCAATGCTTAGCTTGCACGCACAAAGCAATCACTAGCCCCTTATCAGTTTTTTTGTTGTAAATCGGCCCCAACAAATCTAAGAAAGGGCTACTTCTGAAGATTGTTTCAAACCCTTCTGGCAAATCACTCATCTAATTTTTCCTTTGGAATCAGAACCTAAAGCATTACTAATAAAATGCTCACTAGCCCTACATGATGCATTCAAGCGAAACTACATAACAAAAATTAAAGCTTTTTAGCCAACTTACCAAAACCATCACCTGATGATACTCTTACGTCATCCCATCACAAGCAATCACTCAGCTCGTTCAGGGCATGACAAAGATGATTATTGATCCCACCAGTGAAAACTACCGAGTCGCATTGCTGGAACTGACAAAACTTCAAGATCGATTTTACGAATGCTTCTACCAACATCTCGTCTTCAATCACCCCTTCTTCGAGGTGTAACGCTTTAATCTCTAGTTGGTGTATTTTTCGATGCGCCTTGCAGTCCATTCGGCCAACCAGTGCATCGTCGTAAAGTAACGGAAGGCAGAAATAGCCAAATCGGCGCTTCGCCGCAGGGACGTAACACTCAATCTGGTAATCATAGCCAAATAGAGATTTGAGTCGATCTCGTTGAATCACTGCGTTGTCGAACGGAGATAAAATTTTCAAACATTTTGCCCCGCAAGATAGAGGCAACTCAAATGCCCCTCTTTTCATCACGTAACGCTCACCCGTTTTTAATCGCAGTTCCTCCAAAGTGTTGTTTCTCACGCCGTCACTCAGCAACCTTTTTACCGCCTTTCGAAGGTCCGCATTTTTGCGCAGGTAAGTGATCCCTTTTTGTGAAACGACGCCATGACAGCGCAAGTGTTGTTCTAAAAGGTGGTTCGCAAACTCATCAACAGTTGGCATCGTCGAATTGACACTGGGGGGCAAAACACGCTCTGTCAGGTCGTAAGTTTTCTGAAAGCCCTCTCGACCGCTAACCATGAGATGACCTTCCATATAAAGCTGCTCAAGCGCTTTTTTCGCGGGCTTCCAGTCCCACCAACCGGCACGTTTAGTTCTTAAGTTTTCTAAGTCGCGTGAGCGCAGCGGGCCATCTAAACGAATTCTTTCCAGTAAAGAATCCATCAGCTTTCGGTCACAATTCTTATACCAATGAACTTTCCCATTTTGAATCGCGTGCTTGTAAGGCAATGAAAACCGGAAGTCGGACATAGGAATTAACGCGGCGGCATGAGACCAATACTCGAAAACGTTTCGATCAGCCAAGAGCTGGTCTGTCATCAACGGAGTAAAGTCAGGAACTCTTGAGAAAAATACGTGATGGTGGGCGCGTTCAACCACTGAGATGGTGTCTAGCTGAACATAACCGATGTGCCTAACCGCATTGAGAGCGCCAGATAGGCCATCGCCAAACTCGCAGTCTTGTAACAACCCTTGGGCTGCTAAAGTAATTCTCCGCAAGCGCTTTTGGTCGTCAACGTTTGTTATCTCAATCATGTGAGTCCCTTCGCCTAGTGGCTGACACGCTAGCTAGCTAATTATCTTCTGAAAACAGTTCAAGCTAACCGAGAATTTTCCAGGCCAATGAGATCACTGAAAAGTAGATAACGACGGTACATAACACCGAGATTAGTGCGCCGACTATTAAAACTGGCCATTGCTTGTAATCATCCCTTTTCTTCATTTCCGCATTAAAAACAAGCGTCGCCAAAACAACGCCACCGACCATAAAAAGCATGGCGCCAAACGTTGCGCACAACGCCATTTTTGTTGCCAGCGAGAGAGGAAAATAGATTGCCGGGCGATGAAACAAACCATATAGACTACCTGCTAGCCAGAAGCTTCCAACACTGACGACAATTATCACCACAAAGTACGCGACAAATTCCACTATCTGACCTATCTATCCTTAGATTCAAAATGCGACATCTGAAGCCCTGTGCATCATCTCGCAGCGGCTAGCTTTTCGTTAAAAAGCCTTTGAGCAAATACCCCAATAGCTTCGGAAATTCTTCATCGAAGTGTAACTTCATAAACTGCATATCTGGGCGTTCAAATACCAAATTTAAACAAGGCGATGGCGATGCAGTGTGATAGGCACCGATGGTCACTTCGTGCACGAGTAGTAATAGCTCAGCGCCTCGCCCTGGGCCAACGCCCGCGACATTCGCTTCGAATACCGCCGCATTTTCTATCATCAAATCTCGTAGCATTGTTTTGAAGCGAAGGGCTGTTTCGAACTCTATGTTCTGCTCTAACACTGAGTGCAGCAATCCGTTTAAACGAAGAAAGGTGTCATGACCTGTCACGGACTGTACTAACACTTCGTGAATGTCGCCGGTATCCAGCTTGCGCGTACCGCCATTCGTCTTTAACAAAATACCACGCTGCATTCGTTCGCATAGCGTCACGAATTCTTGCTCGTAGAGAGACAGAAACACCTCTTCCTTCGTCTTAAAGTAGAGGTACAAGGTACCCTTCGTCAGCTTAATGTTCTCGGCGATGTGTTTCATTAAGATCGCATCGTAGCGGGTACAGCTCTGAAACAACTCTCTCGCAGAGTTTAGAATATCTTCGCGGCGTTGCGCCTTTTGCTCTTCACTTACTGCTCTTCGCTTTACGTGCGCCATACTGCTCTCGATAGGTTGACGGGCTTGGGTTGGCTAAAACCCATGTTGCGGATTAGCGCCCAGTAATAAGATTAATTGAAAAACGAGTATTTGACAAATGACTCTGGGTCATTATATAAATAACCCACGGTCAGCAAAGAGTAGTACATGACCTCCAAACAACAATTCTAGGAATTTTTTATGTCTGACAGCACCGGTGAAATTAAAGCTAGTTCAACCAAAGTATGCGTAACGGGAGCGAGTGGATTTATTGCTGCCCATATCGTTAAGCAATTGCTTGATGCGGGATATCACGTGAAAGCGACGGTTCGCTCAGAAGCATCGCGTTACCCGTACCTAACGTCACTAGACGGTGCAGCGGAACGTTTGGAGTTCGCACAAGCAAGCCTTCAAGATAACGGCGCATTTGATGATATCGTCGCAGATTGCGATGTGGTGATGCATACCGCAAGCCCTTATATTGTTAACGTAAAAGACCCGCAAAAAGATCTTGTTGACCCAGCAGTTCAAGGCACCACAAATGTTCTAGAATCTTGCGCCAAATCAGCGCGAGTCAAGCGCGTCGTTTTGACATCTTCGATGGCCGCTATTACCGATGAAGCCAGCAACGAAACCACGTTTTCTGAAAACAACTGGAATACCAAATCAGACCTAAAGCGCAACCCTTACTATTATTCCAAAACCCTTGCAGAAAGGTCCGCTTGGGATTTCATCGAGAAAAAGAAACCGGGCTTTGATCTTGTTGTTATCAATCCATTTATGGTCATCGGCCCATCACTCGGTCCAGGCCTTAATGAATCGAACAAGATATTCGCCGATATCATGAGCGGTGCGTACCCGACACTCATGTCCGTCACGTGGGGTATTGTCGACGTTAGGGATGTTGCAAAAGCCCACGTTTTAGCAATGGAGACTTCAAATGCGAGCGGACGTTACCTCGTTTCAAACGAGACGATGACGATGACCCAAGTCGTGAACCACCTCAATTCGATTGGTTACTCTCACTACAAGCTGCCGAAGATCAATTTGGCAACACCGTTTGGCGACAAAGTGATGAAGCTTTTATCCTACACTCAGCCAAAAGGCAGCGGCTCATATATGCGTTCGCACATCGGTAAAGACATGCGCTACGACAACAGCAAGGTTAAGCAAGAGTTGGGAATTGAGTTTATTCCGGCAAAAGAAAGCATAAAAGCAGCCGTCGAAGACTTATTAAAATGGAATCACTTAAAGAGTAAAAAAGCGTCCTAACAGTTTACAGGCCAAAGAGACTCGGCGTCTTGTTTGCTGATACAGTGTCGCCATTTTTTATTGTAGCCATCACTAGTACTGCTGGTGATGGCCAGTCTCTTTCTTAGTGCTCGCGGTCAATACGATCTAACTTTCGTTGATAAGATATCGACCGCTCGCACTCCTTTTTCTCTACGAATAACCCGTTTTTATTCCCTTCAATATATTCCCATTAGTCTTCAAACACGTCACCCCAATCTAAACCGCCTTTCGAATCCCTCGATCACGCATCGCTGCAGCGAGTTCATCAATGCTTGCTGGGTCATCTATGGTTGACGGAATACTATATTCTTCACCGTCAGCTATCTGCCGCATGAGCTTTCGAAGGATTTTACCCGAGCGTGTTTTAGGCAGACGCTTAACCAATAAAGCCGTTTTAAAACAGGCCAAAGCACCAATTCGTTCGCGCATCATTACAGCGAGCTCTGCTTCTAAGGCTATCTCGTCTAAGGCGTCACCGTCCTTCATTAACACGAAACCAATTGGTAACTGCCCTTTGATATCACAACGTATGCCGATCACTGCGCACTCAGCAACGGATGGGTGGTCAGCAACAATTTCTTCCATTTCACCCGTCGACAGGCGATGTCCAGCCACATTAATGACGTCATCGGTTCGGCCCATAATAAATACATAGCCATCTTCGTCTTTGTAGCCGCCATCGCCTGAACAATAATAACCTTCATACGCTGTGAGATAGGCTTCGTTATAGCGCTCAAAGTCGCCCCAAATTGTTGGAAAGCATCCTGGAGGTAGTGGTAGCTTAATTGCGACGCTACCTTGCTCATTTGGTGCTAGCTCTTTGCCGCTATCGTCCAATATCCGAACATCAAAACCGGGGCTTGGCATGGTTGCTGAACCCGCTTTAGTTGGCAGCGTTTCGATACCCGTTAGGTTAGAACAGATCGCCCAGCCTGTTTCGGTCTGCCACCAATGGTCTATCACTGGCAAACCAGTCAAATCTTTAATCCAATGATATGTCGGTGGGTCAAGGCGCTCACCCGCGACAAACACACTCTTCAAGCTCGACATATCATATTCTCGATAACGAACGCCCTCCGCATCTTCTTTTTTTATCGCCCTGAATGCTGTCGGCGCAGAAAACAAAGACTTAACCCCATATTCCGCCACCACTCGCCAGAATGCTCCAGCATCTGGCGTCCGCACAGGTTTTCCCTCGTACAACACGGTTGATAGACCGCTTAGCAAGGGCGCATAAACAATGTATGAGTGGCCAACCACCCAACCAACGTCTGACGCTGCCCAGAACACCTCTCCAGGGTTCATGTCATACACCGCTTTCATACTGTAATGCATGGCAACGGCATGACCGCCATTGTCCCTAACAACACCCTTTGGTTTACCCGTTGTGCCGGAGGTATAGAGGATATATAGCGGATCGCTACCTTTGACTGAAACTGCCGAATGGGGGGTCGCTTCACCAATTGCCTGAGTCCACGAAACGTCTCGCGGCGTGGTTAAAGCCGCGATGCTTTGCTCTCGCTGATGAATAATACAACACCTAGGTTTATGCTCAGCCAGTGTTATTGCTTCATCGAGTAATGGCTTGTAGTCAATGATTCGGTCAATTTCGATACCACAAGAAGCCGACACGATTACCTTGGGCGCGGCATCATCAATGCGAACAGCCAATTCTTTTGCAGCAAAGCCTCCGAATACAACGGAGTGAATTGCCCCTAACCTTGCCACAGCCAACATTGCGACAACAGCTTGCGGAATCATCGGCATATAAATCAGAACACGGTCGCCCTTCTCTACTCCTTGCGCGGCCAGTGCTCCGGCAAAAAGGGAGACGCGCTCTAATAGCTGCTGGTAGGTGATCGATTCTTTGGTATCCGTCACTGGCGAGTCATAATAGATCGCGACTTGGTTAGCTAAGCCTGCTTCAACTTGCGCGTCTAAGGCCATATAGCTCGTATTCAATTCACCATCTGCGAACCAGCGGTCCACGCCGTTTTCATCTTTACTGAGAATCACCTCTGGCACTTTAAACCAAGATAGCTTTTCAGCCTGAGACCGCCAAAACGATTCTGGGCGTTCAATCGAGGCTAGGTATTCTTCTTGATAGGACATATGGTCACTCCCTTTTTTACTAAAGCCGCTGAATAAGCAATAACACTAATGTGTTCACGATAGGGAAAACGACTCGGCGGAACAATGCGACCATAGTAGTATGGATTGATTTTTTAAAACACCAACGCAAGGCTAGAAGCAAGTGCACCGAAGGAGACGGACTAAGAAATGTTTTGCGCTAACTGCCGGGCAGAGAACGACTGGTCAAAGATAAAAAACTAGCTAGGTGAATTCCATTGCCCGATGCTGGCCGTTATTGAGCCTAGGCTCACTTACTCTTCTAGTGCAGCAAGTACTTTTTCAATATTGCGTTCGACGATTTTCTCGTACAGCGGTTCTGACCTGATCTCTTCCAATGCTTTATTAATTTTAGCGAGCAATGAGGTCTTGCCTAGTGACTTGGGCATACCCAAAAAGTTTGGATCAAGCTTGAAAGGTTTTTCGAGAATAATATAGTCATTACGATGCTCCATTAGGAACTTGTTTTCAGCCAAAGTAGATTCCAGCGCCACTCTACCGGGGCTCATTAATACGGTATCTACTCGACCAAACATCAGCATTTGAAGCTGGCCCTTTCGGTCAGTTGTTTCGACAACGCGCAATACCTTATCACGACGCGCCTGCTCAAAATCATCGCCGTAGGTAGCGCCCAACTTTATGGCGACAGAGCGGCCATTCAAGCTACTCAGTCCGTCAAACTGAAACCATTTATCTTTAGTGGTCACAAACACTAACTCGTCAAAGTACATCGGAACAGAGTAATGCCACGTCTTCTCACGTTCAGAGGTCTTAGAGAAACCAATAATGCTACCCTGACCCAAGGAGCTAAGTTTCAGCGCTCGCTTCCAAGGCATTAGCTGGTAATCAAAGGTAATCCCGGTTCTGGCAGAGACTTCATCAAGAAGGTCAATCATTATCCCTGCGGGTTTGCCGTCAGTATTCATCCAGTTTTTTGGTTTAGCATTGTCGTCTCCGACGATCACTAAACTATCCGCGAACGCGAGCTGGCTGAATGACAAAAACAAGGATAAAACGAGTAGTAAACGCACAAAACACCTCCAAATTAATCCTGATCTTATTATTATTTTTAGGTTATACCCTGCAAAGCAATCAGAGGGATACCGACTCGTGTTTTTTAAAGACTAGACCATATTTATAAGATAGTCTTGAACCAACGCAAAATCTCACTGTACATTCGTATTTTTAATATTTTTCAAAGAGGCTGATCGGTGCAATCTATACTGGCGCGTTTGAACTTACTATTTGAGGCGGCGCCTCAGAAACTATTATCTTGGCGTTGGACTGTTATCTCAGTTTTCGTACTCATCACCAGTGCAATGCTCTATGGCATGCTGACTAAATTCACACTGGATATGTCTCTGGAGAGTTGGTTTCAAGACGATGATCCAGCGAAAGTTTCTCTTGATGACTTTCGTCAGCAGTTTGGCAGTGACGACGGACTTTATATCGTTTATCGCCCACGAGACGGCGATGTATTTTCTGAAAAGTCTATCGACACTTTGCGCTCATTCCACGCAGAGTTAGATACCATTAGGTTTGACCCCGCTAACGCAAAAACACCCGATAACGAAAACGCTAGCGAGTTGTCCCGAATAGTCCGCATCGACAGTCTCATTAATGGGCGCTATCAATTAGCTAACGGCGATACCCTCATTTCAAAAAAACTAATGGCGGATTTCCCTAACAGTGACGCGGAGCGCGAAGCTAAACGACAGGTTGCTCTGACCCAAGAAGCCTTCGAGCTAACTTATTACTCCAAGGACTTTGCCTATGGAGGAATCAGAATCAAAACAGATTTTGGCGTCGTTCCTGTTAACCAAAGTGACTCGATTCCAATCGACGCGCAAAACCTGCTATCGGACGACGATTTCGATATGGGGGGTGGGCTTACGATTGACGAATCAATGAGTAGTGAGCCAATCGTTTTTCAAGACATGCAAATGGATGAATATCTGTCATTCATGACGCATCTTCGCGCAATCGCGGCCCAAGAAAAATATCAACATTTCGATTTTTTCTATACCGGCCAAGCCGCCATGATGGAGTTTGCCATGAACAACCTCAAGCAGGCCTCATCCCTACTCGGCCTAATGCTTATCGTGGTCGTCGTGCTTTTGTGGCTCTTGTTTCATTCGTGGAGCGCGGTAGTTTGGCCCGTATTAGTCATCTCCTGTTCGGCATTCTGGTCCATTGGATTACTGAGTTGGATGGGGATCGCACTGTCTAACATGGTTAGCTTGTCGTTTATGTTGATTCTAGCGGTCGGCGTTGCTGACTGTGTGCATGTCTTAAGTGCATACACCTTATATCGCCGCGAAGGCAATGAGCATCGGCCCGCGATGAAACTCGCTTATCGAAAAACGGGCCTGCCTATCTTTCTGACCACAGTGACTACCATGGCTGGCATGTCAGCGCTTATGGTCAGCAACCTACCTCAAATTGGCGTTTTTGGCGTTAACTCTGCAATGGGTGTTGGCGTGGCCTTTATCTTTACTATTTTTCTATTGCCCGTTTTACTCGATATTTGGCACCCTTATCACGCCAAAGCCGCACGAAAATTTGGAGAACGAGAAAAGAATCATTGGCTTCAGCCACTACTCGATAGCATTCCGCGTTACGTCGCTCGCAAAGCCAAACCTATTGTGGTGATTTACTTTGGTGTTTTTCTGTTATTTGTATGGGGAGGAACGCAAGTTCGTATCGATACTAATTTGGCGGAATTAACTAAGGAAGGGAGCGACATTCGCGTCACTTACGACATCGTAGACGCCAATATGATGGGCGGCCAAAACATGGAGTTTATGCTCGACTTTGCACAGACTGACGCCTTAAAAGACCCTAAAGTGCTAAAGGCGATTTCAGCCTTACAAGACCACATGGAAAACACCTACCCCGATATTGTCGTTAAAACCTTTTCGCTAGCGGACCTCGTTGAAGACACGAATAAAGTCATGCATGAGGGACGCGACTCTTTCCAAGTGATTCCAGACGACGCACGCTTGACCGCTCAGCTTCTCTATCTTTTCGATAGCGCAAACGCTGACGATCGCCGCCAACTGGTTAATGACAACTACAGCCAAAGCCATATCTCGTTGCAGATAAAAAACAAGGGTTCATACGAATATGCAAACTTCTTCGAGTCAGCTCAAATAGATTTGAACCACTATTTCGAACCACTCCAAACAAGCTACCCAAATATGAACACGCGCGTGACGGGTTCTTTGGCGCTAATGATGACGCTGGTCGATTACATTAGCTGGGCACAAATCAAAAGCTTCGCTTTCGCACTTATTATCATCACTATTTTGTTGGTGATTTCTCTTGGTTCAGTGCAAGCCGGCTTAATATCGATGGTCCCAAACCTGCTGCCTGCATTCTTTACCTTTGGGGTAATGGGCTTGCTAGGCATCCCTTTGGATACTGATACGCTTATTATCGCACCCTTGATTATTGGAATCGCCGTGGACGACACCATTCACTTTATTGCCCATTACCGCGACGCATGGTTCGAAATGGGAGACGTTGAGGCGGCGCTCGCAAGTACGGTAAAAGAAGTAGGTCAAGCGGTCACCTTCACCACGCTAGTGCTCGGCTTAGGTTTCTCCATGCTGGCTTTCTCTGACTACATGGGGCTCGCAAAAACCGGCATATTCGGTTCTTTAGCGATTTTCGTCGCACTATCGTCTGACTTACTGCTATTCCCTGCGCTGATTAGTTGGCTTAAACCTGATTTGGGAAGACGACGCTATCTTGCCAAAAAAGCGCAATCGGAGGATTCCCTATGTGGCTCTTAAAAAACGCAAAGTTCACGTATCACCGTTCACCCAGTTTGAACATGCAATGTTTGATGGTGGCTACGGCCTGTTTAGTGAGCGCTCTAACGCAAGCAGATCAACTACCTTCCCCGCAAACAATCATGGACAAAGTGGATCAGCAGGCTCGCGAAGTATCAAATGCGACCCTCAGTAAGTCTCAGTTATCGTCCTGCGACTTCGCCATTAAAAATAAGAAAGTGTTGTGCACTGAAACACCAAGAGTCAAATCCATTGAGTCGGTCTCCAAACAACTCGGCGAGGCAAAGAAAGATGCGCAATCTATCTCCATCGTTCTGGAGCCAGCAAGTGAAAGTGGGATCGGCATGCTCACCTATAGCTACGATGACAGTAGTAAAGACACCGAGTCTTGGCTTTATCTGTCAGCCCTAGGAAAAGTGAAACGTATGGCCAGCGGAACAGGGGAAGATCAGGAGCCAGTGTCTCTGTTTGGCTCGGAGTTCACCACAGAAGATATGGAAAATGGCAATACGGATGAGTACGACTATACGCTGCTACAATCAGGCCCATACAAAAGCAGAGAAGTCTGGGTAATCGAAGCCAAGCCCAAACCAATTCGCTATGCTAAAACCAACTATGGCAAGCTGATTTATTGGATCGATCAAGAGCGCTATCTGCCATTAAAAATCCAAGCTTATGACAAGCGCGAAACCTTACACAAGCGCATCATGGCCACTGAACACGAACAAATTAACGGCCATTGGCTGTCTCGCGACCTAACAATCTATAACCTCAAGCGACAACGACTATCGAATATGAAAACAGAAAAAATAGCCGTTAATATTAAGATTGACCCAGACTTCCTCACACAAAGAACCCTGACAGATTTTGCGTATAGAGAACAAGTATTGGAATCACTGCGGAACTATTTTCAGTGAGCTTTGCGCACCTCGGTTCGCGTCGTTTCAGACGTTTTGGACTTTGGATGGCAAAGGTTGCTGCCCTGTTTTTTTTGGCTAGCGCGCCAGCGTTGGCCGAAGATTTATTATCAGATGACGACTTTTCGTTTAGCGCCCAAGCCACCGATGAATCCTCATGGCCCGACGGGCTTGAACTATCCGTTCAACACCTTGTTACTCAAGGAAAAAAAACGCAAGCCCAGCGCTCCAGCATCGGTCTGCAATATGAAAGCGCGCTTTGGAAGGGAAGTTATTTTCGTATCGAGAACCACTACCGCTACTATTGGCGCGGCGATACACTAGCACTTAGATCGGACCGGGAAGAGCCCTATGGTCGCAATAAACTAAGTCAGCTCTGGCTGCAGCAAAGTAGCCGAGATTGTTTTGTAAAAGCTGGCCGGCAATCCCTATTTTGGGGCGCTGTCGAAGGCACATTCGCGGTCGACCAAGTGACCCCATTCGACTTCACCGAGTCACTTTTCACCGACTACGCAAACATACGCCGCGGCCAAGACATGATTCGTGGCGAATGCTTTTACGAGCGTTCAACGTGGCAGGCCTTTGTCACACCTCAAGCAACATTGAGTCGTGTTCGACACCGCGACACTGAAGTATTAGATGACGCAGAAGACTCCTTAAACGAAGAATTCGGACTCGCCTTTCAACAGCGTTTCGAAGGCTTGGACTTTTCATTAATGTATGCACGCCTTTATGCAGACCTTCCGGCCACCATTATTGGTCAACCCTTCCCGCCAATGCTTTATCAAAGCGTTTCGCGATACGATCTGTTTGGCTTAAGCATAGTGAAAGCGCTAGGACGATTGCTACTAGAAATGGACCTTGGCTATCAGCGAGACCAGCTAATTTCTATTAGCGGTGAGCAGGAGAACCAACTAGAGATCGCCTTAGGTTTCGAATACACCACATCAGGGAATCACCAGTTAAATGGCGGCGTATGGCGCTACCAATTGGATAACACGCAGGTAAAGCCAGCCCAAATTTCAGGCTCAACGCCAGGGACGCAGCATGCTACACAGTTAACGGCAGGATGGAGCAAAAACTATCTTAACGATGACCTAACGATGAGTTTGTTAGGCAGCTGGCTGACCAAGCAAGACCAATCGCGACTTACCGTTCACGGAAGCTTTCAGATTGACGACTATTGGCAGGTTAGCAGTGCGTTGGCTTATACAGAGCAAGGTAATTTAATCCAATCACCTCTGCTTGTTGACGGCTGGGAAGCCAGTATGGAACTCAAGCTAGAAATCTAGTTAATGATATGAGCGTTAGAAACGCAGACAAGCTCCGAGACGACAATGCTTCAGAGCTTGTTTCAACTAACGAGACAAAACAGACCTATACCTCGTGTTCTTCTAACTCTTTTTTAGCATCTTTGAAGACTTGCTTCACCTTCCCCCACAAGCCTTCAATAGATGCTTCAATATCTTTATAAGCTTGCTCTGAGGATTCGGAAAGCGTCTGTTGTTTCTCTCGCAGCTGATCACGGTACACAAGCATCTCTTCGTACACCTGCTCGGCTTTGCCTTTTAGCTCATCAGGGAGGTCTTGCGCTCGATGCTGTACGCGATCAATTTTATAATCCCACTCTTCTAGCTTTTTACTAAGCGCTTCAATCTTGTCGTTATGTGTTGTCATGGCCTATCTCCTATTAATTGTTCAACTTCAGAATAGGAGTGTTGGTCAGCCAGTATATTGACGCACATCAACTAAAAAAGTAATTAGGCAAAATGCGTGACGGTTTGCTGACTAATTGCTAACAACTCTTCCGATTCATTCCATACTAGCGCGCGCGTATGGCCATAGCCGTTAGCCGACTCAATAATTTCCGCTTCATACAGAATAAACTCCTCAGCGCCTAATGATGGTGCCGGTTGCATAAACTCTATCGTCCAACTAAGAGAGCTTGCCATCGCAGGCTTAGCTAACATAGGAAGAGTCGTAGGAGGCCAACCGTCTACCAAGCCTATCAATTGGCCTGAGCCCATTTCAGGCTCAGGTTCAGCAAAACGCAGATAGCCTTGCAGGCGCGCATCGCTGCTTCCGCTAAACGGAAAGTTGGTGGCGTATCTATAATCAAAATGCTGCGTAAATGCAGGCGTAACCCCTTCAATATACGCAAGCTTTTTGCACGAATCTGGTACTTTCTCTATGTGAGGTTTCGGCCCATCGACACGAATTACTGAATCGCGCGCCGCACCAAAGCTTCCCTGTATTACCACCTTGCATTCACCATTTTGCATGCCGCGACCAACAACGTGGGACACAGACTTACCTTCACGCAGTACTTCACTATCGACCACCAATGGCTCGGACGTGACGGGCCCGACGAATGATATTTGTAAGCAACGCACCGGCGCGCTGGTGCTTAGACTTTTTCTCATTGACTCAAAAACCAATGCCGCCACCAGGCCGCCATAGCCTGCTCTGCCTTGCATCCAATCGGAGCCAATTTCCACGACAGAAGACCCAGCACCCACTTGTTCTAAAAATGAAGTAAAAAACATATCTTACCTATATAGCGAAACCACAACAAAAATCGATTCACCTAGAGAATCGCATTACATGTACAGTGCCGCAACCAAAACAAGCGTTCGAAATAGATCGTCTCATCAAGCGGTGTAAATCACTATTTAATTGACCCAGCTTAAGCAACAGTGAATCTAACTGTTATATTGTTTCGTAATCAGCCACGCATACAGCTTTGAGTTTTATACCAATGGATTTGTTAGCCGTTATTTATTAGAGACTGAGCACCTCAATTACAATATTATTTGTTAGAACACGACATACGCAATTTTGACTAGAGAGAGTAACTAAATGGAAACAATCATAGACGGCGTCAATTATGGCCCGCTAGGACAACTTATCGGCAAATGGGTCGGCAAACGCGGCTTAGATATTGCGCCTGACGCTGATGGGGAAAAAGATCGCACGGAGTTCATTGACGAACTTACCTTCACGCCTTCTGGCCCCGCGGAAAACGCTGAAGAGCAGCAGCTCGTTTCTTTACGCTACCACCATGTCGTGCGAAAAGAAGAGAACGGACTGATATTTCACGATCAGATCGGACACTGGCTATACGAGGCTGCCACGGGCTCTGTGATGCACTCGCTCACGATTCCTCGCGGTGTTTGCCTTTTAGCCGGCGGGACGCTGAGCATTGATGAAAACAAAACGCTAGTTCAGGTTAATGCGACGGCTGGCAGCGATACCTTTGGCATCGTCCAATCGCCCTTTATGAAAGAAAAAGCAGAAACCAGATCCTTCGAGATGACGATGACGATTGAGGGCGATTACCTTAATTACCGCGAAAGTACCAAATTGTTTATCTACGGCCGCGACTTCGATCATATCGATAAGAGCGAACTAAAGCGCGTAACTTACGACCAAGATTAATTGATCGGCACTTGTTCTATTCGTTAAATAGGTTCTTGCTCAAATACGCAGCCATAAAAAAAGCCCTCTGGTTTACCAAGAGGGCTTTTTTTCGACTTAGTAGTCGCTAGAAAGTAAAACGTCTTGCAAGCTGGTCAGTTTGCGCGGCCATCTCAGTAAGCTCTTGTGCTGTGGTCCGCGTCGCGGCGACAGAACCGACCGTCTCCTCTACCAAATCCGATACTTGAACAATTGTTCGCGTGATATCTTCGGCAACGTTTGTCTGCTCTTCCGCTGCCGTTGCCACTTGATGACTAAGGTCTGTGATTCGCTCAACACTCTGAGTCACAACTCCCAGTTTCTCTGTTGCTTCTTTGAATAATGATGCGCTCTGATTGGTCGTCTCATAGCTCGCATCCATTACCGTGACTGTCTCTTTTGCACCGTTCTGAACGTTGTTAATTATCCCTTCAATCTCTTCGGTCGATTGCTGAGTCTTCTGCGCTAACGTTCGAACTTCGTCGGCCACCACCGCAAAACCACGACCCTGCTCACCTGCTCGCGCTGCTTCAATCGCTGCGTTAAGTGCCAGCAAGTTAGTTTGCTCCGCAATGCCACGTATGACACTCAAAACCGTGCCAACTTCATTGGTATCTTCAGCCAGTTTCTTAACCGTTTCGACTGTCAAACCGACCTGCTCTGACAAACGATTAACCGACGCTTGAGCACCTTGCATCGTACTAGCGCTCTCCGCCGCCGCATGGTCTGCTTCTTTTGCGGCACTCGCCGCTTCAGCCGCGTGACTCGCTACTTCTTGAGATGTCGCACTCATTTCTGCCATGGCGGATGCAACATGCTCGGTCGTATCGTGAGCAGCATCAACGCGCCCTTTCACCCCATCCGTCGCTTCGTTTAGCCCGCTCGACGCACGGAGTAAGTTACTATTTGTGGCGCCTAACTGCTGAGCTAAGTCTTTTAAGAAACTCTGCATTTGCCGAGATGCATCGGCCAATTGGCCTAGTTCGTCTTGGCGGTCGATAGTAATACTATCAGTCAGACTACCGTCACTGATGTTAGAAATGATTTTAATTAAGTCACGACTAGGTTGAACTACTGCGCGATTAATCAGCGTCAAAGAAACGATTATGTAGATAACAATTGCGACCAATAACACGACTAAGGCGGATAGATTATGACTATGAGCCTCTTCGCTCACCAGTTTGCTAATCGAATGCACCTCTTCTGCAATAATATTTGAAGCCTCGGCGAGCTTCTTCGAAGGCGCTCTATCGATTCCACTTACCGCTTTATCACCAACTTTATGATCATAACCAGAATTTTCGAACGACGTATAACCGTTACGATACGCTTGACCCATGTTCTTATGTTCAGCAAGAAAGTCTTTTATCAACTTTCTTGCTTCGGGGTTTTCTAAGGTTAAAAGAAGTTCGTCACCTGTATTTTGAATCACGTCCTCTGATTTCTGAAAACGCTGCCAATATTTATTACGCTGGCTATCGTCTTGACCCCGCAATAGTGTGTTCTTCCACTCCTGAACCTGCGTCTTAAATGTTGCAAGCATATGCTGCACTTGACGTTCATTGCCAACATCAACTTCAATTAACTGATCGTACGAATCGATATCAGCTCTCGCCTGTATTGAGGCATACAGCGTCGCTGCAACGACTACCAGCGCCCCAAGGACAATTGTCGCCATTAATTTATTCGCAATACTGCGCCCGAACCAATCCATACCAGCCTCTTTGAATGTTTCTTAATTATTGTAAGAATTACGCCTAATTGTAGTAGAGGAAAAACAGATTGCAGGATAATAAAAAAATATCCGCCTTATTACTTACGCCGATCGAATCATCAAGAATAAGCCGCTTCCTACTAACAAGGCGCATGACACCCTACTTAGCCACTTGCCTTGATTATTATCGGCAATTACATGGCGGGCTTTAATAGAAAGATACGCATAAGCAACCATAGTTCCGCCCACGGCGAAAGCAGTGATAACGAGGATCAAAATCAAGTCGCTTATGTTCACGGAAGACAAGTCCAAAAACGCAGGAAAAAAACTAAGATAAAACAAAATGGCTTTCGGGTTACTCAAGGTAGTAAGTAAACCCGCCATAAAATCTAACGAGTACCGGCCGAGTTTTGACCTACTTACTGGGGACTGATTTGTTTCAGCGACGTTAGAAGAGACAAGCGGCTGCGTAGATCTTAATACAGATAAACCCAAATAAATTAGGTACGCCGCGCCGGCATACCGCACCCAGACAAACAGGTCACCCATGCTTTGCGCCAAGCTGGCCAAGCCAAAGACCGAAAGAATGATAAATACGAAGTCGCCCGCAACAATTCCGACCGATGTCGCTAACCCGTTTCTAAAGCCGCCGGACAGCGCCCGAGAGACGACAACCAAAATTCCGGGGCCTGGCAAAAGCGCTAATAACACCATCGAAGCAAATAACGTTAGTGCTGCCGTGATAGTCATCTAATGCGACCCCTAGCCTTAATTTTGCGCTGAACTTAGTTACTAACCTTCTGGTCTAGCACTAAATTGGCGCTGGCATTAGCGCGAGTTGAAACAACCACCGCTTGCGTCTCGATGTCTCCTGGCTGCGCAATAGGCTGTCCACTTTTCGAAACTCGCGCCATCACCCTTACCTCATTCGCACTTGATAGCCTTAGTTGCGGACTCATCGATTTACTATCATCGAGAACCAACGACAATGGCAGCTCGCTGACCATGTGCTTACTAGCGGCCAATGGCATGGGTGGCCCACTTACCGCGCGGGCAAAAACGAAAACCGTGTCACTTGGAGAAACATCGCTAAGAAACGCTTCTCCCAATGCAACAGACACGTTGATAGAGGCCGCGCCGAGTTGATTTGTTTCTGCGTTATCAGTCGGTTCATCACTCCTAGCCACCATAGGCATTGACGGCATACCCGCCATCGCTCTTGCTCTAGCAATACCCGCTTCAATTGAACCTCGTGCAGGATGCTCAGGCGCAATAGTCAACAAACTTTCCCAAAGCCCTGCCGCCTGCCCATAATTTTTTTGGTCAAACGCATGAATCGCTTTGAGCCCGATTGCATTCACCTCGTTGGGGTCCTTACTCAAGGCTTGAGAAACCGCCGCTTGGGCTGCGATAGACATACCGCCAGACTCGAAATAACGCGCTTGCGCTAACAAACCGTATACAGCCGACGCATCTTCCCCTCGCTTCTCAAGGCTCGTCACCACCGTTTGAAAACCTTCTGCTGCCAATCCGTAATTTTCCATATTCATGGCGGTGCGGGACAACAGCATCCAACCTTCGACGTTATCTGGTGACGTTTTCAGCTTGCTATATAGTTGATCGACCAAAGAACCCATGTCTCCAGACTCGGCCGCTTCTCGCGCTTGTGCAATTTCCGCCGGCGCAAAACGCATGGACTCCAGTTGTTTCTGGTCGTCGTAAGCGCCAATCTTGAAATATAGTGCGAGTGAAAAACCGATTGTCGCGAGTGTCAACAAGGCACTCATCAAACGATAGGGTTTTTGACCCGACACACTTAATGTCTCTTTTCCGGCACCGCTAGCTTGAGCTGCATTCCCTGAGTCAACGTCGTCCAATAAACCAAGTTCTAACTCGGCTTTCAACGCGGTAAAGGTTTGATTATCAAGCACGCCTGCGGCAAGTTCTTTTTCTAGTTCGGCAAGCCGCTCTTTGAAAATCTTAATGTTCTGTTCTTGTCGATCCTCAGCGTCAATAATCATTGATGTGTCAGTGTTTTTTCGCAGCAACGGAAACAGTACGAAAATCAATGCCAGTGCGATGATTAAAACCGCGTAAACCCAAAACGCCGTCACTTATTCTTTCCCCTTTTCTGAACTAGTTTTTTGCGAACCATCAGTATCGTCGAGCATATTGGCTAAGCGTTCTTTTGCTGAAGCATCCAGCTCAACCAAGTGCGGCTCATTCGTTTTCCGGCGTTTATTCGAGAGTAGCAAGACCACAACCAAACCAAGGCCAACCAGCGCAAAAGGCCCAAACCATAATAAGTACGTAGCGGGTATTATTTTGGGTTTATATGTCACAAAGTCGCCAAAGCGCTCTACCATATATTCGACGACCGTTTCGGGAGACTTTCCTTCCTCAATCAGGCGGTGTACTTGGTAACGCATATCCTGCGCAATCGGCGAGTTAGAGTCAGCAATATCCTGATTTTGACACTTTGGGCAACGCAACTCTTTAGTCAGAGCATTGTATTCGGCGCGCTTCTGCTCCGAACTAAACTCATACACATCAATACTCGCCAGCGCCGCTGCAGACAAGGCCATCAAAGAAACAACTGCTAATCGTAAAAGCTGCTTTATCATTAAAGCCCCTTTAGTCCTAATTTGGTCAGCATTGGCTTCAATGTAGAAGCCCAAACGCGCTCGTTCACTTCGCCAACATGACGGTAATGAACAACGCCCATCGCGTCTACCACATAGGTTTCCGGCGCGCCGTATACCCCTAAATCGAAGCCCAGACTGCCTTTTGGATCATCGATAACAAACTCATAGGGATTGCCTAATTGCTGCAACCATTGCAACGCAGCAGTGCGCTCATCCTTATAATTTAACCCTACGATATTGATGCCCGAGTCCGACAATGCTTGCAGGTAACCATGCTCTGCTTTACAAGAAGGACACCATGTCGCCCAAACGTTAACGAGCCTAATCTTTCCGGCAAGGTCAGTTTCTGTCCGAACTCGTTCAGGCTGATGGAGGTCCGCCAACAAAAAACTTGGAAACGGGTCGTCTTTGCGTGCCGTTTCAAGCTTCGTTGGGTCTTTGCCGATCGCTGTATAAAGGATTAACCCGATTCCAAATGCCGCTAACAACGGTGCAAAATAGACAAGTCTTTTATTCATAAACTATTCAGTTCCTTAATTACGACGTTCGCAAACCTGCAGCGATGGGCGCTTGCCTATGTTTTCTAGCCATTCGGTAACGTTTATCAGACACGGCACATAAGCCGCCAAATGCCATCAACAAAGCACCCAACCATATCCAACGTACAAAAGGCTTATATTGAATGCGTACCGCCCACGCTTGACCCTCAAGTGGCTCGCCAAGGGCAACATAAAGGTCCCGGAAAAAGCCAGGGTCTATTCCCGCTTCTGTCATCGGGCTGTTCTGAGAAAAATACATCCGCTTTTGAGGCGCAAGCACTGCAACTTCATTGTCACCGCGGGTGACTCGAAACGTGGCTTGCTGGGCACTGAAGTTAGGCCCCATTACCTTTTCTAAACGTTCAAACTTAAAGCCGTATCCAGCCACTTCTGCGTAATCGCCCGGTTGCATTCGAATATCCCGCTCTTGCGATTCAAGCGAGACCAACGCTACGCCCGCTATAGCAAACGCAAACCCAAAGTGACCAAGCTGCATTCCCCAATAAGAAGGTTTAAGTTTTCGCAAACCGTACAGTCGACCTTGGCTATTGTTGGTTTTTTGAACCAAGTCCTGCAAGCACACGGCGGCGATCCAAAGTGCTAAAAAGACGCCGATAAAAACACCAAACCTGAATTCACCCAAAAGCAAGTAAGGTACGCACAAGGCCGCGCCTACTGCCAACAACCCAATCCAGCGCAACTTAGTAACGAACATTTCTGCAGGAGTGTTTTTCCAGCGAGAGACTAAACCAAAGCCAAGCACAACCGCTAAAGCACACGTTATCGGAACAAATAGCGCATTAAAATATGGCGGGCCAATTGACAACTTCCCCGCGCCAATAAAGTCGAGCACTAACGGATACAACGTACCAAGCATAACGGTCACCCATGCGCACACTAACAAGACATTGTTTACCAACAAGAAGGACTCCCGCGATAACAGGCCATGTTCAGCTTTACTTCGCATGTCTGGCGCCCTCAGTGCATATAAAACAAGAGAGCTGACAATGGTAATTGCCAATAAACCAAGAATAAACTGCCCTCGCTCGGGGTCTGATGCAAACGCATGAACAGAGGTCAGTACTCCCGAACGGACTAAAAACGTCCCCAGCAGACTGAGACTGAAAGCAATAATCGCGAGCAGTACAGTCCAGCTTTTAAAAGCACCTCGCTTTTCCGTGACGGCTAAAGAGTGCATGAGCGCAGTCCCGACTAGCCACGGCATAAAAGACGCATTTTCAACTGGGTCCCAAAACCACCAACCGCCCCAGCCGAGCTCGTAGTATGCCCACCAGCTACCCAAAGCTATTCCGGCAGTCAAAAAGGCCCACGCAATGGTCGTCCAAGGGCGAGACCATCGCGCCCAGGCACTGTCCAATTGGCCACCTAGCAGTGCAGCTATGGCAAAGGCAAAAGCCACTGAAAAACCAACGTACCCCATATAGAGCATTGGCGGATGCACAATCAAGCCGAAATCTTGCAACAAAGGGTTAAGGTCGGCGCCTTCAGTTGGAAAACCGGGTAAGTAACGGTCAAACGGATTCGATGTCAGTAAGATAAACAATAAAAAACCGACACTGATCATGCCCATCACAGAAAGGACTCGCGCCAACATTTCTTTTGGAAGCTGAGAGCTTAACAACGCAACCGCGATGGTCCACGAGGCAAGAATAAGCGCCCAAAGTAACAATGAACCTTCATGCCCACCCCACACCGCGCTAATTTTATACGCTACGGGTAATAAGGTATTTGAATGATTTGCAACGTACTTAACACTAAAGTCGTCTTGTAAAAACGCCCAAGTTAAACAGGCGAAACTAAGGGCGACCATCACAAACTGACCGCTGGCTAGTGTGCGCGCACTTGCCATGAAACGAACGTTATGACGATAACTACCAAAAATGGGAACAAACGCCTGCAAGACTGACAGTACTAATGCCAAGATAAGTGCGAGTAAACCAAGCTCTGGAATCATGGCGTTGCCTCCTTAACGTTGCTGCTTTGTTCACCATACATTTTGTCACCGTACGCTTTTTCACCATATGTTTTTTCACCATATGCTGCTGCGGCTGCCTCACCTTGAGCGTCATATCCGGCCTTCTCAAGTGCTTCCGCTACTTCTGGCGGCATGTAATTTTCATCATGCTTCGCGAGCACTTCATCAGCAATCAAAACGCCTTTTTCATTTAGGCGACCCAGTGCAACAATCCCTTGGCCCTCTCTAAACAGGTCAGGAAGAATACCCTGAAACTCTACCGGCACGACCGACTCATAATCTGTCAAACTAAATCCAACAGCCAAGCTCACTTCATTTCTTGTGACGCTTCCTTCTAACACCATTCCGCCTGCACGGATACGAGCACCTTGTGGCGCTTCACCCGCGGCAATCTGAGTAGGGTTGTAAAATAGATTTATGTTTTCAGTTAGCGCGTACATCGCTAACCCTACGACGGCACCAAAACCAACAAAAAGGAATAGCACCAGCGTCAGCCTTTGTTTGCGTTTGGGGTTCATTTTACTGCCTCTTTATGATTTTCTCTTTGCCCATGTAGCTCGGAAACATGAGGACTGCCCTCATGCGGAGCACTTACTTGCCGCTTTATTTGCTGTGCAACTTGCTTTATGACTCGCTTTCGTTCGATTACCGGAGAAATCGCTGCGATCATCAAAACCAGCAACCCTACTCCGTATGACAACCAAACATATAATCCGTGCCCACCCATCATTAAAAAATCGTTGAAACTGTCGAAATTCATTTGGACGCCTCGGCTTCGACGATTCCACGCACCCACTTGGTACGGCGCTCGCGTCGTAAGATCTCAGTTTGCATTCGAACCAAAAGTACAGCGGTGAAAAAACAGTAGATACCTATCACCATTACCAACAGCGGCAACCACATCTCCGGAGGCATGGCGGGTTTTTCAGTTAAGGTAAAGGTCGCGGGCTGATGCAGTGTGTTCCACCAATCGACTGAATATTTAATAATTGGAATGTTAACAACCCCTACAATCACGAGAATCGCGGTTGCACGAGAACTCATATCTAAATCATCAAACGCCGCACGCAGCGCCATGACACCAAAGTATAAAAACAAAAGCACCAGCATCGACGTTAAGCGTGCATCCCACACCCACCATGTTCCCCATGTAGGCTTGCCCCAAACAGCGCCAGTAAACAGCGCAAGGAACGTAAACGCCGCACCGATCGGAGCAGCCGCAACAATGAACATATCCGCCATCTTCATTTTCCAAACCAAGCTAACTAACGCGCTTGCAGCCATCATCATGTAGCAGGATTGAGCCAGAATCGCTGTCGGTACATGCAGATAGATAATTCGGAAGCTATTGCCTTGCTGATAATCTTGCGGCGCAAACGCTAGCCCCCAAACCGTTGCAATAGCCATGAGCAACACACCGGTTACCAAAAACCATGGCTGCAAACGAGCGGACAGGTCATAGAACCATTTTGGAGAACCTAGCTTGTGAAAAAACGTCCAATTCATGTCTGTATCGTGATTAGAAAAAAGTTAAGAAAGTGCAGTCGCATAGCATATTCAAGACGACACGCTCATTTTTAGCGCCGCAGCGCAAGCGAAAGGCGACAGAGTAATCGCCAGCATTAAAAATGCCCCCATCGTCGCGAGATAACCTGCGACAGGAATGCCGTCAATACTAGCCAGTATTGTCCCCGTACCAAATATTAGAACCGGTATCGTGAGTGGCAAAATAATGAGTGACACCAGCACTCCGCCGCTGCGCAAGCTTACCGTCAAAGCCGCGCCGATTCCACCAATCAAACTAAGGGTTGGCGTGCCTAACAACAAAGTCAGCATCAAGACAGGAATGTGCTCAGCAGGTAGATGCATCATCACGGCTAGCACCGGCGACAGTAACAGAAGTGGAAGGCCTGTTAAGCACCAATGTAGAGCTATTTTAACCAACACAATTAAGTATAGAGGTTGCGGTGATATGACCAATTGCTCAAGCGTGCCATGTTCATAATCGTCGCGAAACAAACGGTCAAGCGAAAGCATTGTCGAGAGCAACGCAGCGACCCAAACGACACCGCTAGATGCGGTTTCCAAAAATGATGGTTCTGGGCTTACCCCTAATGGAAACAAGACCACTACTAAGACGAAAAAAACTAGCGGGTTTGCTAGGTCCTGACGTTTACGTAAGGCACATTGGAGCTCTCTAGAAATAAGCGCGCCAAAAGATGTCCGTAATGAAACAGCAGGACTGCTCATACCCGAAAATCCTCTAAATTGAGGTGACGCAAACCATCAAGACTAGGCTTATGGTGAGTAGTGAAAATAACAGCGACCCCCGCTTTTGCTTTATTTTCTAGCAACTGCTCTAGTTGCGCTACGCCAGCAAGGTCGATCGCGGTAAAGATTTCATCAAGCACCCAAAGTTTAGCGTTAGACAAATAGAGCCGTGCAAGCGCAACGCGGCGCAACTGTCCTGCGGACAAGTTCTGGCAATAAATATCCTCATAACCGCGCAAGCCAACCTGTTCTAATGCGTCAGTTTGCGCTTGTCGTGTGTGGTCTTCGTGCATTGCACAAAGGAAATTCAAATTTTCTTGAACGGTCAGTAGAGGGTTGATCGCAGATTTATGGCCCAAAAACAAGAGTTCATGGTTAAACGAGTCACGCTGGTTCGCTACGTCGTCAGCCCCCCACAAAAGCTGACCATCAAAATTTTGATATAAGCCGGCGATAATTCTAAGAAGTGTTGTTTTACCGGCACCATTCGGACCTACCACTTGAACAACGTCACCAGCGCGCAACACAAAATCAAGATTGGAGAATAGCAGGCGGTCATCCCGCTCGCAGGTCAGACGCTTCGCAATTAGATCCGCTGACATTATTTATTCCCACTACCCTTATTAGCAACAAATCGCATTATAGGGGCGCGGGAAAGGGAACGCACCCCCAAGAACTTGATACATCACGAGTCTAAACAAATAGTTAGGTTCCAAAATTGATGTCGATACAGAATAACAATCAAAAAAAAACCGCTTGTCTATTCAACAAGCGGCTTATGATAATCTAAACGATCAAAAACTTACTCTGGCGTGCCACACTCTGAACGTGTGGCATCTTCGCTACAGCGAATCTTCCACAGTAACTTAAGCGCTTTTTTGTCATGGACACCCTCATCACGCAAGGATAGACGGATGTCTTTCTTGAACTTCTGGATTGCCGCTTTCGTTTCTGGATCAGTTTTAATCCAATATTTAGAAGGAATTTCTTCTTCTGCAGTTTTAACCATATTATGGATATCGGGAAGGCGGCCTAGAATATATTCGCGCATTCTTTGTCCAAACTGATCGTCAAAACGATCTTTATGCGTAACTGCCTGCATCATGCCGTAAAGCAGTTTTTCATCAATAATTCCACCGTTCTCGCCTAAGCCGTGGTAAAGCTCAAACACATTATATCCAAGAGCAACCATTGGCAGGATGTCGATATTGCCGTTATTAAACTGGCCTGAAAAAGTTGCCAATGATGTACCCACTGGCGACGCACCTGCTAGGTTTGCAAACTTCAAGCTTTGCGGATCTTCGTTAAGGATTGAGATTTTTTTGCCACTAAATTCTGCAACGGTATCAATATTGCGATCATTAACGAACAAGTAAACTGAGCCAACTGGTAAAGTTCCTACCACTTCGTAGTTACCATTCGTTAACAATGCGCCCGCTTTTGGATTAGTGATCGCTTTAAGCACACGCTCAAGGCCTGTTTCACTAAGAATTCCTCCGATTGCATCTAGGGTACCGCCGAATGGAACATAGGCGCGACTAAGAATAGCGGTCAAAAATACTAAGTCACATTGACCTGCTTTAAAGTTGTTCGAAGCAACTTTCTCGTCCGTGTACGCTTCAAGCGTTATATCCAAACCCCAGTTAATCGCTTTTGGCTTAAGGTCTGAAAAGAAGGTCATTGCCGGTCCATTGGCGCCAACAGGGTCATACATACAGAATTTCTTTTTTTCCAGCGCAGAGGCTGCCGAGCTTGCCATAACGAGCGCAAGCGCTAATAGAGTGTGACGCAATGCCATTCTTATAATCCTCAGGTTTTTTTTGATACAACAGACCTCTAACATCAAAACCTTGAGTTGAGTAATAGAGGGTCCAAATTGGCCGGACATAATAGCAGAGGATTGAGGAAATGGAATTAGTTTGTGACCTGCGGTCACATTACAATTTTGAAAAACACCGTTGCATAACCAGTTTCAAATCTGGCCATCTCAAGAAGCAAAGATAGGTCAATACGTGAACAGGCCAATCGCGAGGTAATACTCAACGTACGTGGCAAGTAAAACGCGCCAACCCCCTTGCTTATAGAGCGCAAAGATCGTCGACGCTTATTGTGAAACAAACGACGCGTTTAATCGAACCGGAGGGCATTAATTAAACGCGTTCTACGCATCTTTCTTCTGGGCGATCGTTATGCCGAAACCTTAGGCTTTGAAATCACTACACGACCGGCCACCGACTCAATATCTTCTTGCAACTGCTTACGTGCACCCACCATGAACAACGCCTCGGCTACGACAAACAAAGGGCCGATAACCAAGCCCATGATGTCATCAACGAATGCTGGCTTCTTTCCTTCATAATAATGGCCGACAAACTGAATCACCCAGCCAAGAACAAAAAGCCCAACACCCCACATTAGCAAATCTGAAACACCCCCAGCACTTAAAAATAAAGCCAGTTGATATACCCCTACCAATAACAAAGCCATGAGAGCCCCTAAGGCGACATCAAGCTTAATATAATAAACAATGCTTGCGATAATCAGGACCAAGGCTGGCGTCCATACGATGCCAAATACCTCAAATGCAGGGCGAGATAACAGTACCGCGATTGCCAACACGATCATCGGAATACCGACAAAGTGTGTTGCGATGTTTCTTGGGTCTCGATGATACTTTGCGTACTGGGTAAGTTGCTCTGTTAACGTTCTCATTGGATGCCCTCTCGATATTAGTTATACATTGATAAACTTAGTTATCATCGTCATTGTCGGCGACAAGGACGCTTATCAGATGAAGTGACCATTTTATCAAGGCCGCTAAACGCTGACTGTCAGGTACACGACAATCAAAGCCGACTCACAACTTAAAACGGATTTCACGACAGCATAGCCTTCAAACCCTCCAAATCAATTATTTCTATCTCTCCATACGCCACTTTGATCAACCCTTTTTTCGCTAGCTCACGTAAGATTTGATTGGTTGTTTGTCGCGAGATAGAGAGCATTTGACCGAGCTGCTCCTGAGATACGCTTAGTAAAAGTTTGGCCGGCATATCGGATTGCTCGCCATAGCCTTGCGCGATAATCACTAGTCGCCTCGCCAAACGCAACGGCGCGGGCAACAGAGACAAATCTTCTATCGCCGCGAATGCCAATCGCAGTTTATGCGCCAACAACAGTCCAAATTGCCGCCAAAACTGAGGGTGAGCCTCCAGCAATGCATCCAAAGACGACTGGGGAATATGTAAAACCGTAAGACCTCCCTCGGATACCGCGTCATGTGTGCGATGCTCTCCATCAAAAAGGGCAATCTCACCAATCCAGTCGGGCGCCTGAGCAAAGGTAAGAATTGCTTCTTTGCCCTGCTTATTTAGCCCGCTAATACGCGCCATACCGTCTACGATTCCGTAAAGGCCTGAACGATCATCGTTTCTACGAAACAGCGTTTCACCATTCGCGAGCCGCATTACGCGCGATTCGGACAGCAACGCCGCCTTCATCTCCCCTGGCAACGAACTAAACCATGAACCTCGCTCCAAGGCTTCAAGCAGTGCACTATCAACCGGCATCCAAATTAGACCTCAGCACATTCATTGGAGGGACCGTAGGTATCCGCCTAGTTTGAAGGTATCCGAATAATGCAAGCAATAGCGCAGTCGACACCGGCAACAGCGCCCAGGCCTGCCAGTTCAGCAAAAATGCTCCTCCAAATAACTGCGATTTGAGCACATATACTGCTACCTCTGCGGCAGCAAGTGCGACCACCGACGACATCAAACCAAGCACTCCGAACTCGTAAAACTGAATACGATGCAGAAGCGCTGCTTTAGCGCCCATCGTACGAAACAGTAACGCTTCCTGTACACGCCGTTTTCGACTGGCGGCGACCAAAGCCATCAGAACAAGCAGTGTAGAAATAAAAACGAAGACCAATAACAATTCAATAACACTGGTTACCTGCGCGACGATTGACTTAATTTTCATCACAAGATCGTCAAGTTCGAGTACCGAGACGGTTGGAAACTGCTCCGCAATCGCGTTGAGTTTGTCTTTATCAGACTTAGCGAGAAAAAACGAAGTAATGTACGTTGCGGGAAATGAATCCAATGCCCCTTCTGGAAACAGCATATAGAAGTTAGGCCGCATACTGTCCCACTCTACGCTTCGAATACTGGTCACTCGTGCAGCAATTTCGCGCCCTCCTAGGTTGAATAACAAGTTATCACCCAATGCCACATTTAGCTTGCCAGCAAGCTCTGATTCTATCGACACACCACCTGCGGCGTCTCGACCGGCGTCAGGCCACCAAGCGCCCTCTAGCACCACATTGTCTTCCGGCAACTGCGCCGCCCAACTCAAATTTAATTCTCGATTGAGCGCGCCGACATCTTTAGTCACGGCGACCTTAACATCCATGCCATTTATATGTGTTAGCCGGCCGCGCGCCATTGGGTATAGGGCCGAAGAGTCGATGCTCAACTCGGTTAAAAGCGACTCTATGGACTCAAGTTCATTCGGTGAAATGTTAATTAAAAAATGATTGGGCGCGTTGTCTGGAAGTTGGCTTTTCCACTCATCGATCAGCCCAGTTCTGGTCAGTAATAACACGGCGAAAAGAAAAATTGCCACAGTAAAAACAGTCAGCTGGGTTAACGACTCTGAGCGCTGACGGGTTACTCTCTGAAGAGTCAATTTAAGCGCACTCCCCGCCTCCATTTTTGGTACCCAAATTGTTTGGACCACTTCAAGGACCAAACGATGCAAGGCCACAACAACCAGTGCAATCAGCAACAAACCTAACATCAAAATTCCAACCGTCAGCCAGCTACCTCCATACCAGTATAACAAGCCTGCACTCCCCAAACCGGCCGTCAACAACGTTGCACCACGACGCGCTAGCGGCAATTGCTGAGCCCCCCTAAGAACGCGCATTGGCGCAACCCGGCGAAGCATTGCTAGCTGAGGTAAACAGAACGCAACTAAAAACACTAACGCTGTCACCATCGACAGAGAGAGCGAACGAAACGGAGGCATAACACTGCTAACAGACTCCAGGCTTGGCAGCGCGTCGCGCATTAAGAATAACCAAGCATTAATTGCCGCCGCGGCAAACAACCAACCAATACCGACCCCCAACAATGCAAGTACAACCAGCTCCTTAAGGTAACGCTGCAATAGCGAGTCACCGCGCATTCCTAAGGCCTTAGTAATAGCCACATAGTTGGTCTGCTCCTGTGCAAACTGACGAGAGCTAATGGCGATCGCAAGCGCGGCAAGCAATACGGCTAAACTCCCCCCCAACAACAAGTAACGCTCAGCCTTATCGAGCGCATCAGATATTGCCGGGCGCCCCTCCCTTAAACCCAACCATTTCTGACTGCTATCAAGCTTGGGACTCACCCACGCCTCATATTCGAGCAGCGCGGATGGCGAGCCTACGAAGTACGCCTGCCACTTAACGCGGCTTCCTGGCTGCACTACTTCAGTTTTAGCGAGGTCACCCATATGAATCATCAGGCGTGGAGAAAACGAACTAAATTGAAACCCTACATCCGGCTCTTGATTCAAAATGCCCTCATAACTGAACTCTTTGACGCCGATCGTTATTTTATCTGCCTGCTGAAAACCAAGCAGTCCATGCAGACGCGCTTGCATCCATAACCCGCCTTGCTCTGGTCCACTTAGTTGACTAACCGCAACATCATCAACTGAGTCCGACTTTAACAGCTCACCTTTTAATGGATAACGGTCACCGACAGCTTTCACTGTCACCAGTTGAAAGGTCGCACTGCCATCTTGGGATTTTCGACTGACCATCGTGCTGAATTCAGCGCTCTGTGCGACCTCTAAACCAAGAGAACTTGCTTTATCTAACCAGTTTTCAGGAATCTTCCTCGGCGATGTTAACTGCCTATCTCCCGCTAAAAAGGTAGTTGAAGCTCCGACCAAGCTTTTACTTAGAATGGCAGAGATACTGGTGATGGACACCAGCGCCAATGAAGCAACCACTATCGCACTAAACAAAATCCGTAGCGAGAATTGGTGACGCTGGCGCCACAACACGCTGCCGCGCATTTGTTTCAAAAGGCTCATGATATCGAACCTTCCAGCACTTCCTCAGCAACCGCTTCATCATTGTCAGACTCAGAGCTGTTAGAGTGTCTATCGACTAGTTTTCCATCTTTAATCAATACTTGCCGCTGACACTTATTTGCTAGCGCCTCATCATGGGTAACCAACACCAATGTGGTGTTTAGTCGATCGTTGTATTCAAACAAAAGATCAATGATTTCCGCACCAGTACTAGAGTCCAAGTTACCCGTTGGTTCATCAGCAAACAGAATTGTCGGTCTCGCAATAACCGCGCGAGCTAACGCGACACGCTGCTGCTCTCCCCCTGAAAGTTGCTGCGGATAGTGCGATAGCTGTTCGCCTAAGCCCAAAGAATTAAGCAGTTCAACGGCTTTCTCTTCAGCGCCCTCTTGCTTTAAAAGCTCTAGCGGCAACATGACATTTTCGACAGCGGTTAAACCTGGCAGCAAATGGAAAGATTGAAATACAAACCCGATATATTGAGCCCTAAGCTCTGCCCGCTCATCTTCAGTTAAGTTCTCTAGTTGATGCCCCATTAGTTCAATTGTGCCGGCACTAGTAGTATCTAGCCCCGCCATCAAACCTAATAACGTTGTTTTTCCAGAGCCAGATCGACCGACAATCGCAACCGACTCACCCTGCTTGATTTCAAGCCCAATCCCCGTCAGTATTTCAAGCGAACGCCCATCGAGCGCTACATGCTTACTAACATTCTTCACGCTTAGCGCGGGCATACTATTTTTTTCCGATACTTTAGGGATAGACATAGAATTGAATACTACCTTTTGTAAGTTGCGAACTTCATTGCATCCGTTACTGACGTTACTAATCGCTATTGCCTTGTCGGCAACGCTTTCAAACACTTATGCTGGGACGAAACACGATAATATCGTTGTCCTTGGCGACAGCCTTAGTGCAGCCTACGGCATTCAATTAGAGCAAGGTTGGGTTGCACTTCTGAGTGATAAACTAAAGGATTCTCATCGCGTGATCAATGGCAGTATCAGCGGAGAAACAACTGGCGGTGGATTACGGTCTTTACCTGTATTGCTAACAAACCATACCCCGCAGATTGTCATCATTGAGCTTGGCGCCAACGATGGCCTTCGAGGCTTCCCCCCGCCGGTGATAGAAACCAATCTAAGAGAGATGATTACACTCGCCCAAGACGCGGGCGCTCAAGTTTTATTGGTCGGCATGCATATTCCACCAAACTATGGCGCGGCGTACTCCAAAGCTTTTCATGCTATTTATGGAAAACTTAACGCCGAACTCTCTACGGTCCTTGTTCCATTTATGCTTGAAGGCGTCGCCACCGAACCAGAACTGATGCAAGATGACGGTCTTCACCCGAAAGCCAACGCACAAACCATGATTTTAAACACTATCTGGCCTTACCTTGACCAACTACTTAATGGCAAAAATAGTTAGTTCGTCGCACTCACAAACCGAAAAACGCCAGATACGCCACTGCGCTGTCACGGCTTAAAGAAGAAAGCAGAAATCAGAAATCAGAAATCACCTTTTCTCTGCCGCTCGGCTATGTTTGTTAAAAAACGCCAGCGCTCTTGATTCTGACCAATAACGGTTTTCTTTGTTCACAGACATAAACCCTACATGCCCACCATACTTTGGTGTTTCGAGTGACAGATAGCTATTTGCAGCAACAATATCCCGCGGGAAGCACTCTGGTGTAAGAAATGGGTCGTCTTGAGCGCTTACGAGCAAAGTGGGTACCGAAATGCCCGGCAATTTGAAGCGACTACTACTCTCACGCCAATATTCCTCTGCGCTTGAAAAACCGTTCATAGGCGCAGTAAATAACTCATCCAAGTGCAAAAAATTCTTTACCGACTTAAATAAATCAATATCTATTTGGCCCGGATAAAGCTTGCTTTTGATACCTAGCTTTTCCTTGAAACTCACCAAAAAGTTCTTCATGTACACTTTGTTTTTCGCTTTTGCCAAATGGTAGGCACTGGATCGCAGGTCTACCGGTACCGAAAAAACAACCGCGCCGATTATCTGCCTAGGCTTAACGATGCTATCTGAGCCTAAATACAGCAGAGTTTTATTCCCTCCAATACTAAATCCAACCAATGAAATCTCACGATAGCCCTGCTCAACCGCCCAGTTAACCACCTGCGCTAGGTCTTGCGTTTGGCCACTGTGGTAGGAAGCGAGTTTATTATTTGGCTCACCGCTGCATGAGCGAAAATTCCATGCAACCACATCCCACGAATGGTTTAACGCCGCTTTCATCATTCCTAAACAGTATGGGCGACGACTGTTGCCCTCTAAGCCATGGGACACAATCACGACACGGTCGTTACCCTGCTTGCCAACATCGATATCTAGAAAATCATCATCTGGCGTAGCCAGTCGAATGCGCTCTAAAAATGAATCATCGAGCTGACGAAACAGCGAAGGATAGATACTTTGAATGTGACCATTTTTAAGCCACCAAGGGGGAGAATACTGCACGTTATTTAGTCGTCCTAGCTAGTTTTTAAGCAATTTGTCTCAATTATAACCAAGTAATAACTAAGACTGAAAAAACTTCTATTTTATAGAAAAAATAGTATTGACGAGGTCAGGGTAAGTCAGTAATATGCGCGCCGTTGTGAAGACATTCCTCGATAGCTCAGTTGGTAGAGCAACGGACTGTTAATCCGTGGGTCGCTGGTTCGAGCCCAGCTCGAGGAGCCAACACAACACAGGAAATAAAGGTGTTTACGCTTAATTGCGAAACGCCTTTTTTTTCGCCTAAATTTTGACTGTGTCCAAAATGTGACCAGTCGGTAAATTATCAGCTGCTGACGCTAAATTTTCACGCCCTAAATGGGCATACCGTCGCACCATCTCAACCGACTCCCAGCCGCCTAACTCTTGTAACACATTTAACGCAGTACCATTTTGTACATGCCAACTTGCCCACGTATGCCTTAAATCATGCCAACGAAAATCCGTAATATTGGCTTTCTTTAAACCATTGCGCCAAGCCGTGCTATTCGCTCTTTTGATTGGCGAACCTTTATAGCTAAACACGTATTCCCGGTGCTTAAAACGGTTTTGACGTATTACAGTTAGCGCCTCATCACTAAGCGGTACACCTAAAGCATTACCATTTTTTGTTTCATCATCATGCAGCCACGCTATACGCCGAGACAAATCCAATTGAGACCACTTAAGCTGCAACACGTTCTGCTCTCGCAAGCCCGTCGCCAATGTGAATCGCACCAAATATCTCGTATGCGTGGGCAGTACGCTCAACAAGTTCGCGACTTGCTCGGGTGTAAGCCAACGGATTCTGCGAGACTTCTCCTTAAACAGCTTCACTTTCGGTGCGCGTTCAATCCACTCCCAATCATCACGAGCCGCATTGAGCACACTCCTCAGCAGTGCCAGTAAACGATTTACTTCAGCAACTGACACACGTTTACCCGTTTCCACGCCCTTCGCGTTGACCTTGCTCTGGCTTGCGCGTTCATACTTAACCCGATCAACCAGCTCTCTATCGATCTCGTCTAGGTAAATACCCCCAAGCCAAGCATGCAACAACTTAAACCGACGCTTATCGTCGTTAAGGCTCTTTTTTTGCTGGTTTTCTAACAACCAGCGCATGACAGCATCTTTCCAGGTTTTACGGGGACGATCCCCTAGTTTTTCTATTCGCCACAGGTCAGCCTTGACCCGATCATGGAACTCTTGAGCAGACGCTAACTCGATAGTCCCAGTGCTTTTTCGTATTCGACGTCCACGGTGCCGGATATCGACCCAGTAGACATCAGCTCTTTTGAATAATGACATTGATTATTCTCCGACGTTGATGCAACAACCGCCGGTTTTCGCTCAGAATTAGGGTAGCCCTCTTCCATCCAACGAACAAGTGATTGCTTTAGAAACCGCCATTGGTTGCCCATTTTTCGTGCGGGTATTTTTTGTTCTCTTGCGTAAAGACGAATAGTTACTGGGTCTAGTTTTAAATACTCAGCAACCTCCGACACACACATAACCTCGTCAAACTTCGACATACTCATCTACAACCTCCGGCATTTTTTTCAGTGATCAAGCAGGATAAGCATGCAACGGTTTAGTGAGTAAACAAGCGCATGTTTCCCTATCCATAAAAATAGTATGCCTCGATTTTCAATATCGATTGACGCGTTAAGTGCTTTTTTTGAGGGGGTAACTCGACAAAGTAAACAATTAAAGGCAACTCCCCCAAACAATAAAAAGTTTGTAAAAGGAATGTTTAGGTGGGCTGTGATTGCAGCCCCGATATTAAGTCGCGCAAGGCGACTTAATTCGATATAAAACAATACCTTAGACCATATAGTGCGAATAGAGCTGCCTGAAAACGCTCCAAAAAATGTACTAAATTCGGAGCGGGTTCTACCCAGTTTTCACGGACGCTGAGTCCAAGGAAGACACTGATGAATAAAACAGTTACAACGGAAAGCTTAGAGAAGCTCGGAGAATCTCTATACCTTTAAAAGTCACTACAATAGCCCAAGCCATAGAGCGCAAAAAGCACGAAAGAGGTTCTTGCCGACGAAGTCTGTTGTCAAGATCCTCTTACAAATAGAGGAATAAGTGGAGTGAGAGAGGTTCTTGATAATTAAGTAAGAGGTTCTTGCCAAGTGATAATTAGAGGTTCTTGATATTTGGGAAAGAGGTTCTTACCAAGCATAATTAGAGGTTCTTGATATTTGGGAAAGAGGTTCTTACCAAGCATAATTAGAGGTTCTTGATATTTGGGAAAGAG
>ENA-OSET01000787-OSET01000787.1-sediment-metagenome-genome-assembly--contig:-NODE-787-length-34702-cov-13.452477_pt1 | contig 34702 bp, 37 predicted proteins | sample MGYA00237882_ERZ534229 | MGnify/ENA primary metagenome ERZ534229 (study PRJEB26408, sample SAMN06266212) | sediment metagenome | isolation source: Hudson Canyon methane seep mesocosm | place... | reverse complement strand
TATGACAGGGGCAGCTATAAGCCGGTATCTGCTGCAGCTTTTGGCAAGCTTTTGGCTGCTGATGCACACAAAATTTACACCTTAACTGATGAAGAAATTTTAACTTTTTACAATAAAAAAGCAGGGGAATAGAGATGGGAACATTATGGCAGCGTTATGAGTTGTACCTAGAATTAGCTGACGATGGTAAAGGTAACGACATTACCACAGGGCAGCCTTTAAAAACTTTTGATGAATGGTTAGGAGCGTAATAAATGAGCGATCAAAGAGATATATTTTTAAAAAAGTTCACTAAAGATGGGTGGGAATCTTTAGCCCATGCGATGGCAGCATCAGTCACAACCGCGTACCACCACTACTATAGTCATCATCATGTTGTGGTTGGAGCGCATCTAGTAACTTTCCCTGACAAATCATGGGTGGAGGTTTGCTACAAGGGAACGATAGAAAGTGAAGGTACAGGGGAGGAGTTATGAAATTCTACTGTGCAACAGGAAAGAATAGTGCAGGGGTGCGTGAATTCGTAGGTCACGTTCATTACTGCAATAAACACATAGCTGACAGCATTAAATTTGAAGCTACGTTAGGAGATGATAATTTATACCGTGAGCATACTGAACTCTGCGCGTCAGTGTGGCACGGTAAGTTGCCGATTACCAACGAGTTCACTTGGCACATGGTGCGATATGATTCTGACCATATCTTCAGATGGCGCGAGTATGCTAAAGAGTTGCACGGTGAGATCACTAGTGACGGATACCAGTTTAAAGTCACTTTCCCTGACCAATCAATGGCGTGGGTAACTGAGGACACGTGGCACGGGAAGATGTGTGGGGATGTGCAAGATCATGAACCATTGCTGCCTTTTACTAACTAAAATTAAACATAACGTACCAATTAAACAGGACTAATTATCATGGCAAATTTAAAATATAAAACAGCACCGCAGTATAAATTACGCACCTTCGAGAGCGTGTCTCGCTTCCTTACAGGGCAGCCGAGAGATGAGGAAGGGGTTAATCGCAGCTTATCAAAATGGACTGATGGTCAGGTCGTAATTGAGCAGCTTGGGCAAGGTGTGACCTTGGCAAGTTACACAGATTCTGAGTACCTGCCATACCCAATTTGCCGTGAGTATTTTGAGGATGTTCTTGACGATTTGGCAGCAGGCATTGCCGTTTAACTTTTAGCCCGGACAATAAGAGGATATAACTATGAGCAAATTAAATTATGCAGACTTAATCAGAATAGCGCGGATTTATCAGGCCAAGGCCGATCAATATGGCAAGACCTATAAGCCTACTAGGCGTGAGGTGAGGGCATTGGGTGAATTGAATAGACGCGGCATATCTTGGTGCGTATAAGCATATCTTGGTGCATATAAGTATGTCATATCCCACACTTTATGCTTTAATAGCGGTTCTTTAACGCGAACCGTTTATAATTTTAAGTGGCGGTGTTTTTCAGAGGGAATGACCGCAGACTATAATAATAATAAAAAAGGAAACCGTAATGACGTTAGGAATAGTAGATTATCAATCCGTGCAACATGATGTAACTGTTAGAAAGAAAGAAGCGTATGAAGGTCAGAATTTTGTAGGGATTTTCTTATCTGATGAGGCTTTTGCAAGAGATTTAATTGGGGATGACTTCTCCAAAACGTATCCTGATATCGTTATTGATTGGAAAGGTACAACTTTAGAAGTCATGAATAATTATGATGTCATCAAGCTGCATGGCATGAGACATTACTATATAAAATAACTTAGTGCGTAATCCCTGCGAATCAGGTAGCCAAACTAAAGGTAAAGAAAAATATGGATACACTTACGATAACTAATAAAACAATGAATATCTTAAATTGCTTTAAGGATATTAATTGCGAGATGCCTTTGCAGCAGATGGAAACTTTTCTAGCTGTTGCGCGGATGGGCAAATGCACCGTTGCAGAGTTAGATCGTCACTTACCGCAGCAACAGCAGGCGATAGCGCGGAATGTTCGCATACTATGTGCTGTAGCTTCTCCCACACGCGAGGGTTTTGACTTGATTCAACAGGTCTTAGACATTCACGACAGCAGGAAACGGCAGCTTACCCTTACGGATAAGGGTGAGCGTCTTATTAAAAATTTAGCCCATTCACTTGAGGTCAATTGCGAGTAATTAAAAAAGGAGGTGGTAAAACTGTAGGTTCTTTTTATGAATTTTATAGGAGAAATACATGGCAGTACGAAAAACCCCGAAGGGGGATAAGTGGTGTTGCGATATGCAATACAAGGGGCAGCCGAGGTTCTATGATACCTTTGATACGGAATCTGAAGCTAGGCTGCGTGAATTAGAAATTAAGGAGTGTATGAAGACAGGGGTGCAACCACCCTTGGCAACCACCGAATCTTTTCTTAAAAAGATACCCACATTGAGTGAGGTTATCTCTAGAGTTAAGCGTGATCGGTGGTCACATCAAAGCAGCAGCCTGCACCACAATCTATCCATCGATCAGTTTGCAGCATGGGTAGGTGCGGATGCGAAGGTGACTAAAATCACGGCAGATTGCATTGCTGACTATGTCGATTACCTCCGAACCGAGAGGAGGCTAGTCGATAATACTATCAACAAACGACTATCCTCTGTGCGTGTGGTAATGGGCTTTTGTTTGGAGAACGGATACATATCGTTTATGCCGGTCATTCCACACTATAAGATCAGCGAGGGCAGAAAGCGGTGGCTAGACTTTGAAGAAGAAGTCATCATCTTTTCGGAGTTTAAGAAAAGAAAGCAGCTATTATTTTTTCAGCTGCTGCTAGAAACTGGCTGCCGTATAGGTGAGATGCACTCTATAAATTGGGATGATATCCGAGGGAAGACCTTATGGATATGGGGTGTTAAGAGCAAGGGCCGGAAGACCCGAAGTATGCTGCTGACTGATAAAGCCTTAGAAGTTCTAGCTGAATTAGGCAAGGACGGAAAGAAAGGGCCTATCTTCAAAAGCAGCTGTAAGAAGGTTGGGATCAAGTGGACAGGGGTAGGCATGAGCGTTGTGCAGCTGCAGAAAGTCTTTAAAGAGTGTAAGAACCGCGCAGGATTTGAGGAAGATGAGGAGTTAACGCCACATTGCCTTCGCCATACCTGTGCTACACGACTTGTGAATGCCGGAGTTCATGCCCGAACCATTCAATCTTGGCTAGGCCATAAGGACATCACAACAACACTTTTGTATATGCACGATGATCCGGCTAACCAAAAGAAAGCTGTTAAAAGTTTAAATAAGCAGCGATCTGAGGCAGCAGTACCTTTTTTGGAGGCCGTTTAGAGGCCATTTTCGATTGATGCTCCTTTGATGTTAGGGCCTCAATTGATGCGGAATTGATGCGGAATTTGTACAATAATTATACAGGAGGAAGAGAAGTAGAGCGCAAAAAAAATCCCTATAAGTTGTTAAGAAACAGTAACTTATAAGGATAAAAAGCTTGTGGTACCGAGGGCCGGAATCGAACCGGCACTTCCGAAGAAATTGGATTTTGAATCCAAGCAAACTACAAGCAACAACACGCTCACATTATGAAATAAACCCCTGTAGCCCTTGTGGTTACTGGGGTTTCTTTTTGTGGTGACCTAAACACATCGGGATATACATTACCGTATAATGCATTGATTGATGTTCCTTTGATGTTGGTCGCAGAAAAAAGCTAACGGCCTCCTTTAAGACAAGCTAAAGGAAAGTCTATCTATAACTAACTTTATGTTCCCTATAACTAACAGGAGAGAACTCTATGCTTATGCAGCAGCAGCCTAGCAATAATGAATTAGATAACCTATCGCACTTAGATGCTATCGATCTAGAGCAAGCACTCATAGAAAGACAAGCTGATTATGATGCTCAGACCAAGCTACTATCATCACTTAATAAAGCCAAGCAGTATGGCAGAGAGGCTGATACTAACTATGGCAGTCGTATTGTTAACAGCAAGACAGCAGAACTAGCAGCTGCTTTAGAAACCTTTTATGAAGAACAGGCCCTAGTAAAAAGAAGAAGGCATACTGCTTATCGTCTTCTGAAAGGTCAACTTGATTCTGAAACTGTGGCCTTTTTAGCACTTAAAATAGTGATTAATGGTATCAGCGGTAAAGCACTCGTATCCTATTTAGCAGAGAAAATAGGGTCTGCCATCGAAGATGAGATCACCATGCGACTTATTGAGAAAGATGAGAAGTCTGCTTATAACCGTATTTCAACTGCAATTGCTAGAAAAGGGCAGCTGCACCGGAAAGTCAGAACAGCCAAATATATAGCTGAGAAGGATGGTATTGAATGGCAGGAGTGGGAGAAGAGAGATAGATTTCTTATCGGTAAAGTGATTATCGAATTGATTGTGACTAAGGTAGGTCTTATAGATTGCGTTAAGCAGTCTACTTATGTGCGTGGTACTCGTAAGACAACTAATAAATTGCAGGCAACACCGGCAACAATGGCATGGATTAAGGAAGCAGGAGAGGCTTCTGCGCTGCTTGCGCCTAAGTACACGCTTATGATTAGGCCACCGTTGGAGTGGACTAATAGCACATCAGGTGGTTATTTAACTGATTACCTACGTCCTATCAGCTTAGTGAAGCAGGGCAGCGTGAATAGAAAAGGTATGCGTAACTTCTTATCTGAGTTAGATAGCGTTGAGATGCCTCTGGTATATAAAGCAATTAATCAGGTACAGAACGTCAAATGGAAGATTGATACAGAGACATTAGAGTTGCTAGAGTCTCTCGCTGATACGGATTCAGAATTAGGGGGCCTACCTCCTATCAATGCGATACCGCTGCCTGTTAAACCTGATGATATTGAGGACAATGCAGACAGTCGATTGAAGTGGAGAAGGGCAGCAGCCAAGGTCTATGAGGAGAATACAGCGATTGCGAGTAAACGCTGTGCGCTGCTGACACGTTTGAAAGAGGCGCGACAATTTGCTAAGTATAATCAGGTATATATGCCTTGGACTGCTGATTTTCGATCTAGGTTATACGCGATTCCAACATTAAATTGCCAAGGTGCAGACTACACTAAGGCATTACTGAAATTTAGTGAGGGCAAACCTTTAGGCCCAACAGGCGCAAGATGGTTGGCTATTAACATTGCTAATCTCTTTGGATTCGATAAGCAGTCCTTTGATATGAGGGAGTTATGGACTCATTTACACACCGAAGATTTAGTGAAGTGCGCTGCTGATCCCTTCACCTATAGGATGTGGTGTGATGCAGATAAGCCTTTTCTTTTCTTACAGGCTATACGCGAATGGGCAGGGTATCTGAAAGAAGGGGAAGATTTTGTGTCTCATATTCCTGTTGCATTAGATGGCAGCTGCTCCGGCCTTCAGAATTTTGGTATGGCATTGAAGTGTGAAGATACAGGGAAAGAAGTTAACTTAGTACCGAGTGAGTTACCGGCAGACATTTATCAGTCTGTCATTGAGAAGGTCAAGATGAAGCTTGAGGCCATTATTCCAAACTGGCGAACGATGAGCCAACAAGATGCGGATTCAGAGGCTAAAGAACTTCTGAGGGATTCCTATGTCCAAAATGAAACACATCGGGAGATACATTTCACTTCTTTATATGAAGAAGCAATCGCGCCATTCTATGATGCTAAAGGTAATAAGGTGGAGAAGTCTAAGGAAGCATTGGATATGCATAAGAAGAGGGAAGAATACCTTTCAGCTTTTTCATGGTTGAAGTTCGGTCTTAACCGCAAGGTTGCTAAACGCTCAGTCATGACATTTCCCTACGGCAGCAAGGCGTATGGATTTCGCGATCAGCTGCAGGAGGATATTGTTGATAAGGCTAGACGAGAGCAGGAGTTACTGCTTGAGGCTAAGAAGATCACTAGGGCAGAGTTTGATGAGGCTTATCCTTTTATACACGTTACTGGCTATCAAGCATCAGGGCATATGGCACGATGGTTATATGAAGGTGTGACAGGAACTGTGGTCAAAGCTGCCGAAGCTATGGAATGGCTGCAGAAGGCTGCGAAGCTAGTGGCGAAGGGTAATCGTCCGGTACTTTGGACCACCCCTTTAGGTTTCCCTGTTCGACAGCACTATCATAAGACTAAGAAAGAGTTCATCAAGACTTCTTTCTTAGGAAAGCAGGATGCAAAGTTCGTAATGCGGAAAGCAACTAATGATGTAGATGCTCGTAAGCAGGCTGCTTCTGTCGCGCCAAACTTTGTGCATAGCCTAGATGCATCTCATTTAATGCTAGTAACTGCGAAGTGTAATTTAAATAACCTGGCACTCGTTCACGATTCCTTTGGAACGCTACCTAGTGATACTGATCATCTCTTTAAAGTCCTGCGTGAAGAGTTCTATAACCTTTATACACAGGTAGATGTCTTTGAGAACTTTAGAAATGAGGTACTGCAGCAGATAGCAGAAGAAGATAGAGATAAACTACCACCCATACCGGAGAAAGGTACTCTGGATTTAGAACTAATCAAGAAGTCGCAATATTGTTTTGCCTGAGTATAAACACATCGGGATGTATAAATATACCTAACGGCCTCCTTTAAGACTAACGAACAATTAGTCTACTTCCAATTCTTTGGCGCAGCTTCCGTTCAATCGGACTGCGTCTTTTTTTTAACCGGCAAAAACCTAACGGCCTCCTTTAAGACAACTTATGAAAACAACTTTATTCAACTTAGAACTTTTCACAGATGACACGCTGCTCACTCTAGAAGTAGAGCATGAAAGTGTTGTTGATAACCATGTAGGACTTCAAAAAGTAACTTGGCGCGATCTAGATATTACAGATGCTCTCAGTTTTGAGGAGAAATACACCATCGAAGACCTGATTGCAGATCAGGCTTAACTACACCAACTATAGGAAATCAAATGGCACGAACTAAATATATTACTCCTACCGGAGCAGCGGTTTACCCTTGGCTGAACACGCCTGATTCAAGAGTATTCAATGGGCAGCCTGCGCGTCCTGCGTACAAAGTATCGCTTCGCTTGGAAGGGGAGGATGTCACAAAACTTCAGAAGACAATTGATGTTCTTGTTGAAGAGTCGTATCAAAAAGCTTTAGAGGAAGCTAAACCGGCAGATAAGAAAAAGATAAAGAAAGCATACCCATACTCAGAAGAGTTCGATGCTGATGGAAATGAGACAGGTGCTTATCTATTTAAATTTAAGCAGAACGCTGAGATCAAGACACGATCAGGCGAGGTGATCAAGACAAACGTACCGCTCTTCGATGCCAAAAAGAAAGTCATGAAGGAGCCAATCTTCGGGGGCAGCGAGATCAAAGTTGCATTCACAACCAGACCTTACTATATGGCATCAACTAAGTCAGCAGGTATCTCCTGTGATCTAGCTGCTGTGCAAGTTCTTGAGTTAGGTAATGGTGGACAGGCTGCTTCTTCATTCGGATTCGGAGAAGAGGAAGGTTTTGAAGCTGTTGAAACTAAGGCAGAAGCCCTTGCTGAAGAAGCCTTCTCAGACGATGACGATGACGATGAGTTCTAGGTGAAGTGGATAACAACTTCCACTAAGCCTCTCAGCGCAAATGAATCCTACATCGGTAGGAAAATTAAGTCAGCAAAGTATAGGAAGTATGAAGATACGCTTCTTACTACTTTGCCTGACTTAGTAGTTTCAGAAGACGGCCTTCTCCACCTTCGGCTGCTCGTTAGATATTCAAATAAGCGCAGCGATATAGATAACTGTCTCAAACCTTTCATCGATGTGCTTCAAAAGAGATACGACTTCAATGACAACCGTATCTATCGTTTAACCGTTAAGAAAGAAATTGTCGCTAAAGGAGAAGAGGGCATTACTTTCAATTTAGAGGATTATGAAATTAAAAAGTAGAGAAACAACTGACCTTATAGTCATCCATTGTTCAGCCACTAGGCCGGAAATGTTTATAGGCTTAAAGGAAATAACAAACTGGCACAAAGAAAGAGGGTGGTTGACTTGTGGCTACCATTTCACTATTGACCGTGACGCACGGTTAGAAGTGGGCAGGCAGGAAGAAGCCATTGGTGCAGGTGTTAGAGGGCATAACACCAACTCAATTCACATATGCGTAATCGGAGGTATCGATGGTAAGAATAAGCCAGAGGATAACTTCACGATTGAGCAGTACAACACCCTAAGAAATACGCTGCTTCTTTTAAGGAGCCGATATCCAAACACAGAAATTGTGGCCCATAACGAACTTGATAAGAAGAAGGCTTGCCCATCATTTGATGTCGATGCTTTTCTTAAAGTTATCAAGCTAGATAAACAACCAACTAAACCAACTAAATACTTAACTTAAAGGAAAACTATGTCTATGTCTCAAGCAGAAATAACTCTTCAGCACATTGTTAAATACGGATCAATAACAAGTAAGGAAGGATTCGCTCTCTATGCTATTGCGCGACTGTCAACCATCATTAATAACCTCAAAGAAATTGGATTTGAGTTTACAACTAAAACAGTAGATGAAGGAATCATCGGTAAAACAGGTCGCAAGCCTGTCGCTTATTCATTAACCGAGGAGCAGCGCGAACACGCAGCAGACTTGTTTGAATACAATCGCCTCTACTCAAAATTGAAAATGGATGCGAAGTAATGACTCTTCTTTTGTAGGTCATGAGCCATGCCCTAAATGTTCTAGCAAAGATAACTTAGCTAGGTACACGGATGGGCATGGATATTGTTTTTCATGTGAGTACTTTGAGAATGCAGAAGGAGAAGTAAAGGTGTCTAGCAAAATAGAGTTTACACCTCTGAAAGGAGAATATCGGGCGTTAAAGAAACGAGGGATCACGGAAGAAACCTGCAGACTTTATCATTATGCCGTAGCAGAATCAGCAGCAGGTCTTGTACAGGTTGCTAATCTATATAAGGACGGCACACTAACGGCTCAAAAAGTAAGAGGGAAGGATAAGACTTTTACAACTAGAGGTAATCTCAACAATGTTCTATTTGGTAGTCATCTGTGGCGTAGTGGAAAGAAGGTTGTAATCGCAGAAGGTGAGATAGATTGTCTGACCATCTCGCAGATTCAGAACAATAAATATCCAACACTATCATTGCCTAATGGAGCAGCTGCAGTAAAGAAAGTTATTGCTGCCAATTTAGAATACCTAGATGCCTTTGAGGAAATCGTCCTGATGTTCGATATGGATGAGGCAGGTAGGGCAGCTGCGGATGAGGCTGCTTCACTCCTTCCTGCTAACAAGGTGAAGATCGCTGAGTTACCAGAGAAGGATGCTAATGAATGTCTGAAAAAAGGGAATACACAGGCAGTCATCAAGGCAATTTGGAATGCTAAATCTTATAAGCCTGATGGGTTAGTAGGGTTAGCTGCTCTTGCTGATGAAGTGCTTAAACCTGCCGAGGTAGGGATACCTTGGTTCTTACCTACATTGACAGACTTAACTTACGGTAGACGGTGGGGAGAGACATACTTCTTCGGGGCCGGTACAGGTGTAGGTAAAACGGATGTCTTCACTCAATCCATTGCTCATGATATTTCTGTACTTAAAGAGCAGGTAGGTGTGTTCTACCTAGAGCAAGGCACAGTTGAAACTGGTAAGCGTATAGCAGGGAAGCTGTGTGGTAAACGCTTCCATGTTCCTAATGCAGGGTGGACTGATGCTGAGTTAGCAGACTGCTTTTCAGATAAGGAGTTAATCAATCGTGTGACTTTGTACGATTCTTTTGGAGTTAACGATTGGGATAGCATGAAGCAGAAGATTATATATCTAGCTGCAAATGGTGTGCGCCTTTTCTACATCGATCACTTGACTGCTCTTGCCACAGCGCAGGATCAGAATGAGCGAGAGGTCTTAGAGAAGGTGACTGCTGATATGGCCTCTATGGCTAAGAAGTATCAGATTATTCTCCATGTTATTTCTCATTTAGCAACACCAGACGGTACTCCACATGAGGAAGGTGGCAGAGTTTCTATCCGTCATTTTAAGGGTAGCCGGGCTATTGGTTTTTGGGCGCACTTTATGTTCGGAATGGAGCGTGACCAACAGCATGAGGATATAGCACTTCGGCAGCAGACAACCTTCCGCGTTTTAAAAGACAGACACACAGGTTCTTCAACCGGCAAAACAATTCTTCTTGGATATAACGAGGAGAAAGGGATGCTCTATGAAGAGGATGAAGAACTAATGGCAGCACAGTTTAAAGCTGATGATCTTGATTTATTTTAAGGAGACATGATGAGGGAGTACTTAGATAGCGAGGGATGGAGCAGGCGATATTGCTTTGATGTTGAAACAGACGGGCTACTTTCAGAACTAACCAAGATTCATTGCATAGTTGTTGCGGATATAGATACAGGTGAGATAAAGCGTTTTACACCTACCGAGATTGAGGATGCTCTGAAGTATTTACTTACCGCAGATACTTTGATTGCTCACAATGGAATTGGGTTTGATATCCCTGCTATCCAAAAGCTTTATCCTTGGTTTCACTTCAAAGGTGAGTTCTTAGATACCTTAATCTATTCAAAACTTGTATGGAGTAATAGACGAGATTTGGACTTCGGGTTATTCCAGAGGAAAAAGTTAGAGGGTAGATATATAGGCAGCCATAGTCTGAAATCTTATGGTTACCGTTTAGGAATCTTAAAAGGTGAGTTTGCTGAGAGTACAGATTGGCAAACATATAGCGATGAGATGTTGGATTACTGTGAACAGGATGTTGCAGTAACCGTAGCCTTATTTAAGAAGCTTGAGTTATGTAATTACCCTGAGATTGCTGTCAATTTGGAAATGGATGTTGCAGGCTTGATGGCCCAACAGGAAAGGAATGGCTTTTGCTTTGATGTGCCTGCAGCTGCAGCGTTATACGCAGAACTAGGCAGCAGAAGAGATGAGATTCATCAGGCATTATTAGAGACATTCGGTTCTTGGTATGAAAGGGGAGTAGAAACAGTTCCTAAACGTACCTTGAATTTTAAGAATGTCACTAAGCCTTCGTATGTTGAGGGAGCCGTTTACACCAAGGTTAAACATATAACTTTCAATCCAGCATCTAGACAGCACATTGCTAAACGCTTGAGGGAATTATTTGGATGGGAATCTCCAGAGAAAACAGAAAGTGGGCAACCTAAAATAGATGAGACAACTTTAGCAGGGCTAGATAATGAACACGCTAAGTTGCTCAATGAGTACTTCATGCTGCAGAAGCGGATAGGGATGTTAGCAGAAGGTGATAACGCATGGTTACGATTAGCCAAGGAAGGAAAATTACATGGTCGTGTTAACACTAATGGTGCTGTCACAGGCAGGGCTACTCACCATAGCCCTAATATTGCTCAAGTACCCAGTAGTCAAGCCGTTTACGGTAAAGAGTGTCGTTCTTTATTTGTTGCTCCTGACGGTTGGCAGCTTTTTGGTTGCGATGCTTCTGGTCTAGAACTTAGATGCCTTGGTCATTATATGTCTGCCTATGACGGTGGCGAATACAACAAGGAGATTCTCGAAGGGGATATCCATACAGCGAATCAGAATGCTGCAGGGTTATCTTCTAGACCGCAGGCTAAGACTTTCATCTATGCCTTTTTATATGGGGCCGGTGATATCAAGATCGGGTCTATCGTACATCCTGATTCGGATGAAGAGACTCAACGCAAAGCAGGTAAGAGACTGAAGAAAAGGTTTCTAGCAAATACGCCTGCCCTTAAAACATTAAGAGAGAAGACTACAGCTGCAGCCGAGAGAGGGTATCTCCGAGGCTTAGACCGTAGACGGATTTACATTCGTTCTAAACACGCAGCATTAAATAGCTTACTGCAATCTGCAGGCGCGATTATATGTAAAGCATGGCTAGTTGAATTAGATGCCTTGATGTTAGAGCAAGGATTCAAACACTCATGGAAGGGTGATTATGTTTACTGTGCATGGGTTCATGATGAACTTCAAATTGCTGTGAAAACTGAAGCAGCAGCAGAGGCATTAAAAGTACTTTCAAGACAGGCTATAAAGAATGTCGAGAAGAAACTAAAACTACGCTGTCCATTAGATAGCGATTTTTCAATAGGCGCATCTTGGGCCGAAACACATTAAGGAAGCTATGAGTACAGAAGAAAGAATATTTGATTTGATATGGGGTTTAGGCCAGTTACTAGATAAGCATTACGCAGGAATTATTGTTACTGAGGAAGGCGAACTATCACTTATGCTCATTGATAACGAAGCAGAAGACCCAAATGATGCTGCTACAGAAGTTCCGTTTGAGTCCACAGTATTATCCTCCTCTGTTCTTATAGCAGCCCTTGCAGCTAGTAGGGAAGGGGATAACGAAACCGGTTCAGATGAGGACATCCAGAAAAGGATGCTTAATTAATGACGGTCTGTTCAGAGCGTTGTGCTAACAATCGATGTGATAAAAACTTTATCCACTATAAACCTACTTTCCCAATCACGCCTCTTTCGGTAGCCAACTTTTCAAAAGAGTGCGGTATCTACAAAAAGGCCGATTGGAATATGACAGCAACAAGAGACATTTAATGAACTGTAAGAAACTTGAACGAACACTTGAAGCAATTGAAAAAGATAGCCTTACCTGCGCCTTACGCTACAGAGTTATTGTCCGTGAAATGGCAGCCTTGAAAGCAGAGAAAGCAGAGAAAATAAAACGAGATAAACAATTTGAAAATTTATTAAGGAGTGGTAAATGAGTTGGTTAGATGATCTTGGGAACAAGGATGTTTTAGGCGATGGTATTGGTAGTGTTACTGCTATTGACAGCATGGGTGATGACTTGACTGTTGTTAATGCTGCCAGAGTTTCAATGGGCAAGGAAAGCTTTTGGGAACATGGGGCATTAAAAGAGCAGGATGCTCGTCTTATTCGTTACCTAGCAAAGCATCAACATTGGACTCCTTTCTCTCATGTCATGGTGACTATGCGCTTGAAGATGCCTATGTTCGTGGCGCGTCAATGGTTCAAGCATACGATAGGCTTCTCACGGAATGAGATTAGCAGACGCTATGTGGATGAGGCTCCAGAGTTGTACTCACCGATGACCTTGAGACTTCGGGCCGAGAATGTGAAGCAGGGTAGTAGCGATGAGGAAATTGAGACAGATGACTACAACAAAGAGGTCGAACAATCTGCCTTGAATCTATATCAGATGAATATTGAGGACGGAATTGCTCCAGAGTTGGCGCGGATGTACTTACCTCAATCTACCTATACAGAGTTCTATGAGACAGCATCACTTGCTGCTTATGCGAGGCTATTCTCATTAAGGACTGAGGCAACTTCGCAGGCAGAAATCATGCTTTATGCAGATGCTATCGGAGATGTCTGTGCAAACATTGCAGAGGAGAGTTGGGATGCACTCACAGCAGGTAAGTAAGGTGTTTATTGTTTACTGTATTTGGACGTTTAGTTTCTTCTTATGCCTCTTTAACGCTATCAATTTTATTTCCATTCCTTGGTCACTTGCGTTATTACCTTTCAGCCTTTCAGCAACTGCTTTAGTGGTTTTAATTCTTTATAGCAACCTAGAAGGGAGCAATTGGAAATGACTAGAACATTATTAATTGATGCCGATATTTTCTGCTTTCAAGCTGCTTCCGCAGTAGAAGAAGAGATTCATTGGGGAGATGATTTATGGACGCTGCACTCTGATTTAGGTAAGGCAAAGGCGAAAGTTCTAAGGGATTTAGATACGGTGGCAACAACTATTGGTGGTCATTGTGAATTTGTTATTTGCCTGACTGATAAGGATAACTTTAGAAATGAGGTGCTTCCTTCTTACAAAGGCAACAGGAAAGGTAAACGCAAGCCTCTGGCCCTCGCTGCTTTAAAAGAGTGGTTAGCCGGTGAGTATGAGTCCTTCACTAGACCTAATCTGGAAGCAGATGACTGCATGGGAATCTTAGCCACATGGGATGCCTATAAGCCGGATACGACTAAGGTTATTGTGAGTGAGGATAAGGATATGCAAACCATACCTTGTTACCTATTTAACCCTGCCAAGGATAAAGAGATCAGAGTTATTAGTGAGCATGAGGCTGATTATTACCACTTAAAGCAGGCACTAATGGGCGATACAACGGACGGTTATAAAGGCTGCCCAGGCATCGGTGAAGTTGGGGCTACAAGACTGCTAGATAAGGGCCTCTCATGGGATGCAATTGTTGCTGCTTTCGCTAAGAAAGGACTGACACAAGGTGATGCACTTACACAAGCAAGAGTAGCTAGAATCTGCCGAGCATCGGACTACGACTTTAAGAAGAAAGAGGTGATTTTATGGACTCCTTAAAAAGGCAAGTAGGTGGGAAGCATTATATTGATAAGCCTATTCAGCCGTTAACTTTCTGTGTTGAAAATAAGCTAGACCCATATCAATTCAACATAGTTAAGTACGCAACAAGAATGTACGACAAGGGCCAATGCTTATCTGATTTAGAGAAGATAATTCATTACGCACAGTTAGCCAAAGACAACGCAATTAAAAAGGGAATTAAATGAGAGATACTAGAGTTCGAGATTTTATGGAAGCAACGCTGCAGACGGTTGATTTAAACCTTACATCAAGCGATATGGATGCCGTTGATGAGACATTAGCACTTGAAGGAACATTGATCGCTGAAGAGTGTAAAGAGTTCTTGGATGAGTTGATCGCTTTACGCCAGACACTTTTTGATGGGCATGAAATAACACCAGAAGCTATTGGTAAGTTCTTAAAGGAATTAGCTGATCTTCAATATGTTATTAGCCATTGTGCTGTTGCTTTTGGTTTACCTTTTAATACTGCTTTTAATGAAGTGCATAGCAGTAATATGTCGAAGCTGGATGAGAACGGTGAACCCCTCATGAGAGCAGATGGAAAGGTATTGAAGGGCGATAATTACCATGCACCTAATCTAGATAACTTAGTGGAGATATATGTCGATAGAGATTAAGAGAAATAGAAATAAACTTTTATCGCAGCAAGCAACAACCCTCCTTACCGATTACTACACCCTCCCCAAAGAAGACATCCAAGAAGCATTCGCCAGAGCAGCTGAAGCCTACTCAGGTGGTGATGAAGGATTAGCACAGCGAATTTATGACTACGCCTCAAAAGGTTGGTTTATGTTCTCAAGTCCTATCCTAAGTAACGCGCCTAAGAAAGGAGAGAAGCATAAAGGTTTACCGATCTCTTGTTTCCTTTCTTATGTGCCTGATACCTTGGAAGGGTTAATAGAACATCAAGCAGAACTGGCATGGTTATCTGTAAAGGGTGGTGGTGTAGGTGGACATTGGAGCGATGTCAGAGCAGTAAGTGATAAGGCACCGAGTCCTATTCCGTTCATGAAAGTCGCTGACTCAAGTATGACAGCGTACAAGCAAGGTAAGACAAGGAAAGGTTCTTACGCAGCTTACTTAGATATCAGTCATCCTGACATCTTAGAGTTCTTAGATATCAGAGTTCCAACTGGTGGGGATGCTAACCGTAAGTGTTTCAACATGAACAATGCGGTGAACTTGACGGATGCGTTCATGGAAGCAGTTGTTGCAGATTCTGATTGGCAGCTTATCGATCCTCATGATTATTCTGTTAGAGATACAGTTTCAGCTAGAAAGCTTTGGGAGAAGTTGTTAGAGGTACGCTTCCGGACAGGAGAACCTTACTTGAACTTCATCGATGAGGCTAACCGTAAGTTACCTTACGCTCTCAAGCAAAGAGGGCTGAAAATTCACGGCAGTAATCTCTGTAATGAAATTCACTTACCTACTAACGATGAAAGAACTGCTGTCTGTTGCTTATCCTCTGTCAACCTTGAGAAATGGGAAGATTGGAAAGATAGCAATATGGTGGGCGATCTCATTCGTATGCTTGACAATGTACTGACTGCTTTTATTGAGTCAGCACCTGATGTTCTAAGTAAGGCCGTCTTCAGCGCACAGCAGGAAAGAAGTCTTGGATTAGGTGCGATGGGATTTCATGCGCTACTGCAATCTAAGCATCTTCCTTTTGAATCAGCACAAGCTGTTGGCTTGAACAATCTGATCTTCCTCAAAATAAAGAATCAAGCGAGGAATGCTTCTGTGAATCTAGCAGAAGAGAAGGGGGCATATCCTGATGGTTGGGATACTGGTATGCGGAATAGTCACCTATTGGCAATCGCGCCAAATGCGAACTCTTCGATGATTGTCTCTACATCACCTTCAATTGAACCTTGGAAGTCGAATGCTTTTACGCATAGGACTAGAGTTGGGGCGCATCTGATTAAGAATAGATATCTTGATTTAGAACTGAAGAAGATAGCTGCGATTAAAGGTAGAGACTTGGCATGGATTGAGGAGCAATGGCAGAGCGTTATTCACCATGAAGGCTCAGTTCAACACTTAGACTGCTTAGACTCATGGGCTAAATCTGTATTCAAGACTGCTTTTGAGATCGATCAGCATTGGGTTGTGCAACACGCAGCTGACAGACAGCACCATATTTGTCAGGGGCAAAGTGTGAACCTATTCTTTGCTGCAGGTGAAGATCGTTCTTACGTTAACTCTGTTCACTTAGATGCTTGGAAAAAGAATATGAAAGGATTGTATTACTTACGAACTTCCTCTGGACATACTGCTGAACAGGTAGGCCGGAAAGTGGAAAGGATTGCACTTAAAGATTTTGAGGAGAATGAATGTCTAGCTTGCGAGGGGTAACACAGGAAGAGTTGCATGAGTTATTTTATTACAGGGATGGGAAGTTATTTAATAATAGGTACAGATCATCCTGCTCTAAAAAGGATGAAGAAGCAGGGAAGAATGGGTATAAAGATGAGTATAAGAAGATAGGCATCCGAGGACATTACTATAAAACTCACCGCTTGGTTTGGATTTTCCATTATGGAGACATCCCTGCCGAGTTACAGGTAGACCACATTAACGGTAACAAATTTGATAACAGAATTGAGAATCTGAGGGTGGTTACGAGTCAAGAGAATAACTTTAACTCAAGGGCGAAAGGTTATTACTTTGAAGCGTCTAGAAGTAAGTGGGCTGCAAGAATAGGTATCAATGGGGAAAAGAAGTGGTTAGGACGCTTTAATACTGAAACAGAAGCAAGGACTGCTTACTTAAAGGCGAAGGCTGAATTACATATCATCAAAGATAGGAGTGCTTTTTTATGTCTGTAACTAAACCAAACCAAGTATATAAACCCTTCCAATACCCTTGGGCGATGGAGATGGCAGAAGACCATGAAAAAATCCATTGGGGTTCTTGGGAAGTAAAACTTCAAGAGGATGTGAATCAATGGAAAGGTAATGGATTATCGGTTCGAGAGAAAGACCACATCACGCAGATACTCAGGTTATTTACGCAGAGTGATGTACAGGTTGCAGCTAATTACTGTGACCTATTCATTCCCTACTTCAAGAACAATGAGATTAGAAATATGCTCTTGTCATTTGCAAATAGGGAAGGCACACATCAACGTGCCTATGCTTTGCTTAACGATACTCTTGGGTTAGATGAAGCGGAGTATTCAGCCTTCCTTGAGTACGATGAGATGAAAGAGAAGATTGAGTTCATGGCCTCTGGTGGTGGGATGTTCTGTGGAAACTCAGACATGGCAATGTGTCTGGCTCAGTCCACCATTAATGAGGGAATGTCTTTATTTTCAGCCTTCATCATGCTGCTTAACTACCAGAGATTCGGCAAGATGAAGGGTATGTGTGAGGTGGTTGAGTGGTCGATCAGAGATGAGACTAAGCACGTTGAAGGGATGACACAGTTATTCAAGGAGTATCTGAAAGAGAATCCTCGCCTTGTTACTGATGCTTTCAAGGCAGATGTCTATGAGATGGTCAGGACATCAGTTGCTCTTGAAGATAAGGTTATTGACTTAGCCTTTAGGATGGGAGATGTCGAAGGTCTGACCGCAGTTGAAGTTAAAGAATATATCCGCTACTTGGCAGATAGAAGACTGATCCAATTAGGGCTTAAAGCTAACTTTGGGGTTAAGGATAATCCGCTGCCTTGGGTAGATTGGATTATTGCCGGAGACTCTTTTAAGAATTTCTTTGAAGGTACTGTGACGGATTATAACGCTGAAGGCATGACAGGAGACTTTGGATGGTAATAAAGCTAACGGCCTCCTGTAAGGGGATACAAAATGAGTAGTAAATTAAAACCCAACGGTAACACTCTTCTAGATATAGCTTTAGCTTTAGATGAGATGTTTCCACTAAAGAATCCCTCTCCCTTTGAGACTCTTTCTGCTGTGCAGCGAAGAGCAGGTACAAGAGATGTAGTTGAGTATGTGCAACGGCTTCAAGAGGAAGAGGATGACCTTAATATTTTAAATAGGAGTATGTCTTAATGTGTATGGGAGGATCGCCTAGCGCACCACCACCACCGCCTCCACCGCCACCGCCTCCACCGGCCCCACCACCTGCCCCAAAAATAGCGAGTGCTACCAATAAGCCGAATGCTAAGAAAGCTTCTTCATCTCCCAGTTCAAGTCTGAGAATTAAGAAGAAAGCAGGCAGCGGAGGAACAGGTAAATTCTCAGTTAATAAGGGAGTGAAAGTGAGCGGTACAGAGGAAACAGGAGCGGTAGTTCCAAAATAGAAAAGGAGAAAAGTAAGTGGATAACAATGAAACTGTAGGTTCTGCGGAAGGCCGTTACACACAGTTAAAGACAGACCGAGAACCGTTTTTATACCGAGGTAGGAAAAGCGCAGAATTAACATTGCCGTTTTTATTGCCGGAAGAAGGTACAACAGGCAGCACACAGTTTCAGACCCCTTACCAGAGTTTAGGGGCAAGGGGTGTTGTTCACTTAGCCAGTAAATTATTGATGGCCCTTCTTCCACCGAATGCTCCATTCTTCAGATTAACTGTGGATGACTTTGATGTCATTCAGTTAACAGGAGAGGAGCAAAGAGGGCAGCTTGAAGAAGGACTGGCCTCAATTGAACGTGCTGTGATGACTCGCATTGAGACTGCAGCAGTTCGTGTACCTTGTTTTGAAGCATTGAAGCAGCTGATTGTAACTGGCAATTGCCTGATAAATGTCAACAAAGAGAATGGTACGCTACGAGTCTTCAAACTAGATTCTTACGTTACCTGTCGAGATGGATTAGGTAACTTATTAGAAATTGTTACGCATGAAAAAGTAAGTCCAATGATACTTCCAATAGAAGTACAAGAACTTATAGCGCAACGTGAGCAGGATAAGAATGAAGTAGAGAAGAACTTAAATCTCTATACCCACATTAAGTTAGTTAATGGACGGTGGGAGTTATATCAAGAAGTGAAAGGCATCAGGATTCCTCACTCTTTCAAGCATTACCCTAAAGATAAATTACCTTGGCTACCGCTACGTTTCTCAGCAACAAATGGTGAGTACTACGGCAGGGGTTTAGTGGAAATGTATATCGGAGACTTAAAGTCTATAGAACTACTATCACAGTCTTTAGTGGAAGGCGCACAAGCAGCTGCAAGAATACTTTTCCTAGTCCGTCAAAATGGGCAGACCAGAGCAAAGGTAATAGAGGAAGCACCTAATGGTGCAGTAAGGGCAGGGAGTCGTGATGATGTCTCAGTCCTTCAATTAGATAAGCAGGCAGACTTTGGTTTTGTTAAGCAAACGCTAGACGATGTCTCGTACAGACTATCTCATGCATTCCTTCTCAATAGTGCGGTACAGCGCAATGCTGAACGTGTTACTGCTGAAGAAATTAGATACATGGCTAATGAGTTGGAAGGAGCGTTAGGTGGAGTGTACTCAGTACTTTCACAAGAGTTTCAACGGCCCTTAGTTGAGTTGTTGTTATCTAATTTAGAAAGTGAAGGCAAGATGCCGAAGCTGCCAAAGAATATGGTTAGACCACAGATTACAACTGGTATCGAAGCACTAGGCAGAGGACAAGACTTAAACAAGCTTGCACTCTTCTTGGAGAAATTAGCACCTCTAGGTCAAGAAGTCTTAGCTGCTAACTTGAACGTAGATGATTACATAGATCGTCTAGGTGCATCTATTGGAATCGATACCTCTGGATTAATTAAGAGTGAAGAACAGAAGCAAGCAGAACAAGAAGCGCAGCAACAGCAGATGCAACAACAGCAGATGATGGACATGATGAAAAGCGCAGCACCATCTCTTGCTAAAAATATGGAAGGACAACCCTAATAAAAGGACAACATGGTAGAAATAATTAGCACCCACGAAGAAGAACCGGTAGACGGTAAAAATGATGAGGAAATGGCGAAGATCGGGGAACAACTGAGAGAGGATAACGTACCTGTCGAAGATAGACCCGAATGGTTACCAGAGAAGTTTAAATCGGCCTCAGACATGGCGAAAGCTTACAACGAGTTGGAGAAGAAATTCACCCAAAATCGTATGTCTCCGAAGGAAGAAGTTCCTGTGGATAATGCAGTTGAAACACAACCAGAAACTGAAGAAGTAAAAGAAGTGCTTGAAGAAGCAGGTATGGATTTTGATGCGATGACGCAGCGGTATATCGACAACGATAATGCATATACTGAGGAGGATTACGCAGCTTTAGAGAGCAAAGGTATCCCGAAAGAGATGGCAGATCAGTTTGCTGAAGGGCAAGCAGCCAAGGCGCAATTGCTTGAGTATAAAGTTTACTCTTCAGTTGGAGGCCAAGAGGCTTTTGAGAAGTTACAGAACTGGGCAGGTACTACGCTTTCTGAGAAAGAAGCAGAAATCTATAACAATGCAACTGAGTCTGGTGATGCAGATACCATCATCTCAGCCGTTAAAGGACTTCAAGCACGATTCGCAAATGAGTACGGTTCATCAGGTGAACCAATTACTGGACAAGCTGCAGCAGCAGCCCCAGACCGTTATAACTCTGTCTTTGAATTGAGGCAGGCAATGAGTGATCCTAGATATAAAAGCGATACTGCTTTTCGGACACAAGTTGAACAGAAATTATCAAGAAGTAGCATCCTCTAGAACCCTGTATTCACAGGACAATTCTTATTCCAGACCCAATAGGGTCACCACCCAAAATAATAGAAAGAAGACCCTATCTGAGGACAATCGGAAAGCTATTAGTTAAGGCGTTTCTACGCCATTTATATTTAATTTTAACTAATAACAAGGATTTCAAACAATGGCATTCCCAACAAACCAATCGGTTACTTTTGCAGGTCAACAGAACAATGCAGGTGATAACCGTAAACTATTCCTCGACATCTTTGCAGGGGAAGTATTAACCGAGTTCCATAACAAGAACATCATGATGGACAAGCATCGTGTACGTTCAATTTCATCTGGTAAAAGTGCAAGCTTCCCAATGATTGGAACAGCAAGCGCAAAGTACCACACACCCGGCACTTTAATTGAAGCAGATCAGTTCGCACATAGTGAGCGTAAAGTAACAGTTGATGATCTCTTGATCTCTCCTGTCTTCATCCCGAACATCCAAGAAGCGATGCGTCACTTTGAAGTACGTTCAACATACTCTTCTGAGTGTGCCTTTGCACTAGCATCTGTCGCTGACAGAAACATTCTTCGTACTGCCTTGAAAGCAGCCTACATTACTGATGCAGCGAAAGCTACAGCAGCAGGTTTAACTCCAGTTACCGGTGAGACATTTACTGATAACGTGAAGTTAGGCGCGGTAGGTGATGAACTCAAAGGTGACAAGATTGTTGCTGCTGTCTTCAAAGCTGTTGAAGAAATGGAAACTAAGAACGTGTCTGGCGATCTAGCCTTGTTCTTACGCCCTGCTCAGTACTACGCATTGTTCAACACTACTGATACATCTAAATTGTTCTACATGAATAAAGATGTTGGTGGTACTGGTTCATACGCTACTGCTCAGATTCCAATGATTGCAGGCGTTCCTGTTTACTTAACAAACAACCTTCCAAGTGCTAACGAATCAGCTGCACTAGCCCAAGGCGATCCATCACCTCTAGCAGATATTGCACTAGGTTCTGGCAGAGCAGGTGCTTACAAAGGTGACTTCTCTAAAGTTGTTGGTTTGTTGATGAACAAAGACGCGGTTGCAACCGTGAAGCTAATGGACTTAGGTCTAGAGAGCGAGTACCAAATTGACCGTCAAGGAACATTGATGGTTGCTAAGTACGCTATGGGCCACAATGTGCTGCGCCCTGCAGGTGCTATCTCTATTACTTGTTGCTAAGTAGTAGAAACAGCTGAATAAAACTAGAGGTTGCCCTAATCGGGTAGCCTCTTTTTTTCTTTTTAGAGGTAAGAATGAATTTATCACCAACAACAGAGTTAGAGGCAGTCAACGAAATCCTTACTTCTATAGGCGAATCACCTGTAAACAAATTAGGAAGTGGGTTAGCTGATGCAGAAGCAGCAGAAGCACAGTTGAAAGCAGTTTCAAGAAAGTTTCAATCGAATGGATGGAGTTTCAATACTGAGGTAGGCATGGTTCTATCTCCCGATATAAAAGGTATCGTAGAACTCCCAAATAATACTCTGGCCTTAGATGAGGTCATTGGTGAAGGTAATGACTTAGTCATGCGTGGCAATAAGCTGTACGACAGAGTTAGCCATACCTTCGCAATAGGCAGAGGGGTGAGATGTAACATTACAATTATGCTCGCATTTGAAGACTTACCCGAACCTGCAAGAGCATACATTATTTTAAAAGCAGCAAGAAGCTACCAAGACAGAATGGTAGGTGCTGCCGATCTTCATGGGTATCAAAGAGAAGATGAAGAAAAGGCATGGTTTGCCTTCGTGGAAACCGAAATCGAACAATCGGATTTCAATCTCTTCAATAACCCTGAGATACGAACCAGAACAATAAGGAGAGTCTGATGGCATTAATCTCAGCCTCAATTCCGAATCTAATTAATGGAATATCGCAGCAGCCTCATGAGGTGAGACAAGCTTCTCAATCCGAAGAGCAGATTAATGCGTATTCCTCAGTAGTAGAAGGGTTAATAAAACGTAAACCTTTTGAGGTGATGTCTAGTTTTGAATTGCTTCATGTTACAGATACCAAGGTGCATATCTACGAAAGAGATGCCAATGAGAAGTATGTTGTCGTAGCTATAAATGGGCATCTTAGGGTATTTGATTTTGAAGGTAAGGAACAGACGGTTACCTTCCCTGATGGTAAGCAGTATTTAGAAACAGCAACTCCAAGAGAGGATTTTAGACTCCTGACAGTTGCAGACCATACCTTTGTTTTGAACACGCAAAGAAAGGCTAGGGTCTTTAAACAGGGCAGTCCTTTAACTCTTACAGCAGTTGAAGAAGATGTAGTTGATGTAGCTATTGCACCGCTTCCTGCTCCTACTAAAACCATATATAACACGGCAGCAGGTGATTACCATACCGAGGTAATCTCACCCTACTACTCTGTTAGGGTCAACGATACGATTGTGAAGTTAAATGTACCTCACAGTATCCGCACCGATAAAGGACATCCTAATGCGTCTTACCTCATTGATACTGAAGATGCACCACAGATAAAAGCGGAAGACTTCGCTGTGTTACTAGCAAGTGAGATTGAAAGGGTTACTGACAATAAAGCAACCGCAGTAGGCAGTAAGGTAATCATTAGAATGGTAGGTAAGATAGGTCTGAATCTTACAGATGTCTCAGTAAAGCCTTTATTCGGCTATAACATGATCTTCCCAAATGGAGACAAGGTAGATAGATATCGTACTGAGCCGTTTAATGCTGTAACGCACACTACACGGAAACTAATAACTGATTATACGAGTGCTGCAGGGGATACAATTCCTGCGGTAACACCGGCTAAGAAGGAAGGTATTGTTTTTATCCGGATTGGAAACTATGGGTCAACGTATAAAGTATTTATTGATGATGTAGAGAAGGCATCTTATACAACTTCGGAGACTGAGGTAGCGACATTAGCAACCTCACATATTGCTTCGCAGTTAACTTCGCAGTTAAAAACGAATCTAGGTGCAGCGTATACCATCACAAACCAAGGTAGCTTAATCAAGGTAACAGCAACTACTACAACTGCTGATTTTAAATTAAGAGGCGAGGATACTGTTGGTGATACATCCGTAGTGGCCTTCCAAGATAAGATTGAAGATTTCCAAGACTTACCACCTACTTGTTTCGCAGATTACAGAGTCCTTGTTTCGGGTACGAATGGCAGCGGTAAAGATGATTACTTCGTTAAATATGATGATGCAACAGGTACATGGGAAGAAACGCAGCAGCAGGGGTTAACTAACTTACTCGCGCCAGAGACTCTTCCACATAAGTTGGTCAGGGAAGCAGATGGTACATTCACTTTCAAACAGATTGAGTGGGGTAGCAGAAAAGTTGGTGATTTGAAAACGGCTCCTGATCCTTCCTTTGTGAATAAAAAGATAAGCGATATATTCTTCTTTAAGAATAGATTGGGTTTCTTATCTGAAGAGAATGTCATTCTAAGTGAGGTAGGTCAGTACTATAACTACTATCCCACAACAGTAAGGTCTACTTTAGATTCTAGAGTACTAGACATTGCTGTGACTGATGACAAGATCGCTTTCTTAAAACACGCAGTTGTCTTTGATGAGGCCCTCATGGTCTTCTCTAAGTACTCTCAGTTCGCTATTACAAGTGATGCTACTTTTACTGCAGCTAATGTTGTAGCTAATGTTGCAACACGCTTTGAATCTTCAACCAGAGCAAAACCAGTTGGCGCAGGGAAGAACATCTTCTTTCCAGTATACAGAGGTGGGTGGAGTGGTATCAGAGAGTACTATGTTGATACTGACTACAACTCAAAAGATGCTGCTGATATCACAGCACATTGCCCAAGTTACTTGAAAGGTGAAGTGGTAGAAATGGCTTCTTCTTCAAATGAAGATATGGTTGTCTGTACTACAGAAGGATCGCCTAATTCCTTGTACATCTACTCCTACTTCTGGAAGGGGAATGAGAAGGTTCAAAGTTCGTGGTCTAGGTGGGATACGGATGGGGCAATTCAAGGCGTATCTTTTGTGAATAGCCACATTGTTGCAGTAGTTCTAAGAGGCTCAACGTACTCATTAGAGAAGCTATCAATAGCCGGTGATGATGTTGCTGTCCTTGATGGTTTTTCCTCTCCTATATATCTAGATAGAAGACAGTTTATTCGTGTAGGCACAAATCAGCTGCCTTATACGCATGACAATCTACAAGGCATTGCTAGGAATGGGATGATCTATACAGGCGCGAATATCTTAAAGCAAGCAGCACAACAAGACTTGTATATAGGCATTCCGTATCCCATGAAATACGTTTTCTCTCAGCAAAAAGTAAAGCAGACGAATACCAATTCACCTAGAAAAGATGGCAGGCTGCAGCTGCGTTCCTTTGCGATGTCTTTTAGTGATACAGGAGCCTTTGAAGCTTCAGTTACACCGGAGGGCAGAGATACTTCTACCTATAAATATACAGGTAGAACACTAGGCACAGCGAGTAACAAGGTAGGTGCTGTTTCTTTATCGTCAGGCATCTTTAGATTTCCAATTCTTTCTAACGCTGAAACGGTCAACATTCAAATAGAAAATAACACACACCTTCCTTCAGCTTTCCAAAGTGTGGAGTGGGAGGGTCTTTATAACAGCAGGGCAACAAGGATTTAAAATGACAACAACCAAGGATGCTTACTTTAGGAAAGCAAGGTTTAAGGACTGCCATATCTTAGCTAAGAAAATGCGGAAGGCAGATGTAATAGAAATTGATTTGCTTGCAGGCTTTACTCCGAAACAGGCGTTACTTCAGAGTTTTCAAGCCTCACCGTTAGACCGGCATACCATTATTCTCAATGGAGAAGTAATAGGGATGTTTGGAGTAGCAAGCGGTAATGGGCAAGTAGCTACTCCTTGGTTGTTAGCCTCAGACAAGATCACTACGATTCCGTTGTCCTTCTTACGACAATCTAAAAAGTATGTAGACCAACTGAAGTATCCGCTATTGCTTAATTACGTCCATGCAGAAAACACCCTTTCCATAGCATGGTTAAAACATCTTGGCTTCTCTTTTTTAAGGCAGGTTACAGGACAGAAAGGAAGGGGTTTATTTTACGAATTTGTGAGGATTAAATAATATGTGTCCAGTTACATTAACAGGGTTAGCTATAGCAGCAGGAACGATTTCTGCTGCAGCTGCACCTGCTGCCCTCGCTACTGCTGCAACAATCTCTTCGGTTATGACTGTCGTAGGGGTGGGCACGGCTTTAGTAGGGGGTATCTATTCAGCAGTATCATCAGCTGATACCCAAAAGAAACAGATACAAGAAAAGTATCGACAGCAAGAGGAAAAGAATAAGTTAGCTGCAGATGCCCTGCGGAAAGATTACGAGCAAAGTAATATCCAGAAGCTTGAAGAGCAGAAGAAAGCAGGGCAGAAGCAGGAAGATATAAAGCTAGAAACAGCTGCACACTTAGCGACTGCGAGGACATCTGCAGGAGAGGCCGGTATTACTGGTCTGTCCATTGATAATCTTCTAGATGGTATTTCAAGAGAAGGTCTATACGACAGCACAACTGTCAGTACTAATCTTGCAATGAATGTTGCTCAAATTGACAGGAATGATCACAACAATCGATTGAAAGCTAAAGGTAGACAAGATACGAGCAAATACTTTATGGAAGACAGCACAGGGTCAATCCTTAGTGCAGTAGGTGGCGCGGTATCCTCAGTAGGTGGCATGGGCGCATCATCGTCCGTAGGTAGCTTTGGGGCGCAGAACTACTCACCTGTTTCACAAGCAGCTACTCCTTTCGATAACTTTATGGCAACGGTGAATTAGATGGCAAGGAAAAGAGCAACTACACCAAGACTTGCTTCTTCAAAAAGAGTTCCAGTAGCTAGACAAGTACACGCTAAAGTCAACGATACCTTCTACCAGAATGTAACTCAGAACCAGTATGTAAAACAAGCAGGTACTCAAGAGTTAGTAGGAGCGATTACTGGCTTTGGAAACTCCTTGGCTAAGATGGAGGATGACTCTGTAAAGCAGATTGATTCACAGCAATTAGCTTACGCAAACCTTATTAAGAGTAAGGCTGAGACTGATGTCAAAGTACTGATGACAGAAAATCCTGGCATGACGCAAGCAGAACTTTTAAAACAAGATGCATACAAAAATGCAATAGGTTCACTTTCTAATATACAAGGCAAGCTGCAGGGTGCTTTTACGAATGATTTTCAAGCAGGTGTCTATGATGCCTTCAGCAGGCGAGATGCTGCTATAAATCACACTAATATGCTTAACCTAGCTTCCGATACCTTTGCATCTTCTGTTGTTAAATGGGGAGAGAATGGTATCGCTGCAGCTACGCAGAATGAGCGGATGACTGCCTCTCGTAAACTCTTTAAAGGTTGGGGTGCTTCAGATGAAGAAGTGACCGCTATCTTTCTTGGAGAGAATGAGGCGCAGGTTACTGCAGGCGGTCACAGTACGATTATAGCTGACAATGTCCTTGAATCTGGGTTCGTATCTTCACAAGGCAGGAGGCAGATAGCAAAGTTGAAAGTCGATGCTGCAAAGAAGAGTTTGTTAGAGAAGAATATAGATAAATACGCACTCTACAATGAGGCTACCGATCTTTTAAAAGGGAGATCAATAACCAGAGAGTGGACAGATTCTCAAGTTAAATCAGGTCGTATGACTGCTGCAGAAGCCTTGACTTGGCAGAATAAGCAGGAAACAGCAATTGAAGCTGACTTAGTAGACCTCGCTGTACAAGAGCAGAAAAGTAATGATTTAGCTATTATTCGTGGAGCAGGTGGAAGTACTCAGGATTTAAGTACGAAAGGTAGGAAGAATGCGTATGAGTACTTAAAGGAATATATCTATTCTGATGTAAATCATCCGCTTAATAAAGACCGTGACGAGAAGACTCCTATTCCTCAGAAAGATTTAGATGCTGTTATCTTTAAGCAGTTAGCTGATGCAGGTATTCAACATAGCGGTACTAAGACTGCTATGGAAGATGGGTCTAGAACTTTACTAAGTCTTGAAGATGGTGACAAGGCAAACCCTGCTTTCAAGGTTGCGTATGACCGCTTTCTGATCGCTCAGAATACTGGCTATCTACATACCTTAGATTTAGGCGTTGAACAACTTGCAACATTTGAAGCAGTAGATTCTTTCCTCAAGGTAGGTGGCGCGAAGAGTTTTGACGCTGCTGTTGTACAAGCTAATCATGCGCTAACAAATCCAAATGGGGCAGCAAATCTAAAGCATAAGTTCACTATTAAGCAGGGCGATTTGCTGAGAGAGATTAAGGCAACAGATATGCTAGAAGCATCATGGGGAGTAACTCAGAGTGTCTTTGGTGTGGCAAGCACTAAAGAAGCTTCCTTCTCCAATATGCTTTCAGAACTCAATCACTACCAAGACCTTCTTATCCGTGCAGGCGCGAATCCAGATGATGCACAGAAACAAGCCTTAGAAAGGGCTAAGAATTACGAGAACATTGGTGGTGTTATGTATCACAACAGAGGGATGGCATTAGCACAGCATCGTGGTCATATCTTGGCACGAAGCAATATCGTGGTAGAGGAGTATTTAAAAAAGAACCCTTCTTTCTCCCATGTAGCCGAGGACTTTGTTATGAAACCTTCTGCTAATCAGACCTTCACGCTTATTGATAAGGACACACGCTTACCGGCAACGGATCGTAACAATAGGATTGTGCGTCTATCTCTCCATGACTTTCTAGAAAGTGGAGGATCAACTGACAAGATTGTTATGGAAAGAACGAGAAATGAAATTAAAGAGAATCAAAAACAATAAGGGGCAGTAATGGAAGAAGAAAGCAGTTGGCTAGATGACGTTAACAGCAGCCCAGATATCAATTTTGGTAAGAAATATTTAACAGACGAAGATTTAGGAAAGGCTCAACGACACGCTGAACTGCTAGAAGAAAAGGTTGAAGAAAACACCTCATGGGCTACTGATGTTCTTCCTATAGCCTTTAGGCAGGAATCCGCTGCTTCTTGGTTATTAGTAGAGCAAGGAAACGGCAGCTTTATCCCTGACCCTAATTACTCACCGTCTGATGAGGATATTCTAACGTGGAGAGAAGGTGTAGAAGATCGCTTCCACGATAGTCTGGGTGAAGCTACAAGTGCTAGACACGCACAGGCAATTAAAGAGAGAGTAATACAGACTCAGGACAGAGATAAGATTATCAATTCTCATGGAGTAGGATGGGGAGTAGGGGCGCGAGTCGTATCCGGTATTCTTGATCCTGCTGCGTGGGCTGCAACAGCAGTAACTGACGGCATCGCTGCTCCACTTATCTTTGCAAGTAAGGTAGGCAGAGTTGCTAATGCGGTGCGAGGTGGTCTTGCAGGTGTGGCAGGTAATGTTGCACTTGATGCTTACCTTGTCCATGAAAGACCGGATATGGAAGTAAGTGACCTTATCTACTCCATAGCAGGGGGAGCAATTTTAGGTACTGGTGGTGGTGCTTTAAAAAGAATTGAAGTGCCAGAAGCCAAGTGGATTGTCGAGTCGTTAGAAGATATCCAGAACACTAGAATTGTAGGTGATCTGAAGGCTGAAGCCTTACCTCTTACTGAGAAGGGTGTTCGTAAGTTAGGGCATAACCGAAGGTACATGGATGATATTGTCCACGCCTCTGGCGAGAGATTGAGTAGAGGCCAACGCAAGAGTATTGATGGTGAAATTAAAAACCTTACCCATGATTTATCTAAGTTACAGAAAAGTGGTATGGCTAAGTTACTTAAAGGAAAATCAAAGGCGAGTCGCGCTTGGCTTAAACAGAACCCAAAGGAAAGATTCTTTCGAGGAACAGAGTTAAAAGATTTACCGTTAAGGATAGAAGACCTCAAAGAGTTACTAGCAGCTGATGAGGCTATCAGAGGTCTTGGTAAAAAGGCTTCTGCCAAGAAGATTATCCTTGAAGCGAGAATGAATCACATCCCACCCGAAGGTGCGCTGCGTATGCTAAGAGGGGAAACCCTTGAACAGGTCAAGCCAAGGGTGATGCCTAAAACTAAGGTAGCTGCATTGAGCGAACCTAAAGTAGGAATCAGTTCACCTAAAGCCCTTAAAGATAGAGCATTGGCCTCTGATGAGGGGTTAGGCAGACATAAGGTTGGTATTGAGAAAGATGCTGAAGTTTCCTATACCAAGGAAGCTGACGGTGAAGATGTAAGTACTGGGGATGTTCTGCACTCTAACGAGCAGATCGATGAGATGGAAAAGGGGATAGCAGGACAAGAGGTAGGGAAATCTTACGGCAGTAAGTACCGTATGGATCGTGCTTCTTGGGCAGGGTCTTCTACTATAAACTTGGCTAGACACGTTAATAGCATCATCTTTGAGGACGCGCCAGGATATACAAACACATCTCTTATTAGAGACGGATCTGCTGCGATCTATAAGAAGATAATGTTCGGCAGAATCATGTATCACCACAACAAGTCTTTTCAGACAAACTTTAAGGGTTGGTTAAAGGCGAAGGGTGAATCTGGACGCTTTATTAACTTTAAAGGGGATACAAGAAAACTCTTTAATGAGGAAGTATCTAAAGCAATACGCGGTACTAAATCTTCTGATGAGTTCGTGAATGCTCATGCAGCCCATCAAGCAGATGCTTATGCACAGATGTTACAAGAGGCTCAAAAGTTTGGAGTAACTGGTGTAGAGAATTTAGAGAAGAACTTAAATTACCTTCCTAGAATCTGGAGTGCTGAGAAGCTAACAGCAGCAATCAATACAATCGGTAGAGAAGCCGTTGTTAAGAAGATTGCCAAAGCATTAAAACCTAAGACTCAGAAGTTTCCTTCTAAGGGAGCAGCTAAGAATGCAGCCCCAACCGAGGCAGATTTACTGAGACTAGCAGCAGGCATCGTAAAAGTAGTACGCCTCGCTAAAGGTGGTGGCGTTGATATCCATAAGGTTATTAGCACAACCGATATCGATAGATTGAAATCTCACCTTAGAGACTTTCAAGTTCCTACTTCTGATATTGATGAGTTCGTTGAGACACTTAAACACGGTACGAAAAGTGAAGATAGCGGTGTTAATAGGCTGCAAAGGCGTATTGAAATGGACGAGACAATGGATGTAAGTGAGTTCTTTGATAACAACTCAGAAGGCTTATTCCATAACTACGCTAATGCTATGACAGGGCATATTGCTCTGGCGCGACAAGGTATCAGAGATGAGTCTGATATGAATATTATTCTCGCGCGCATTAAAGACCAGATGGAAAAGAAAGGTGAATCATTAGATAGTTTCAAGAATATTCATGTCATTGAGAATCTTAGAGATGGGTATGATCACCTGATTGGTAGACCTTTAGAGGATACCAACTCAACTTATTCTAGGGGAGCAAGACTCTTCCGGAAACTCAACTTTGCACGGTTAATGAACCAAGTAGGTTTGGCTCAGATACCAGAGGTAGGTGTTGCCGTAGGTCAGTTAGGTATGCGCGTGATGCTACAGCATATGCCAGAGATGGGTAAGATATTCAAGAGAATGGATGACGGTAAGTTTGTCGATGAGTTATCTGAAGAGTTGGATGATTGGTTAGGGGGTTATAGTTCAATGTCCTTAATGAGTCCACCTACCGATCAGATTGAAGAGGTAGGTTCTGCTATGCGAAGCGGTGGTAGCAGGATGAAGAACTTAGCTAATGCAAGTGAGCAGAAACTAGATAAGCTTAATTATGCTGTAGGCCATTCATCAGGCTTCTATGGAATCAACCAAGTTATTAAGAATATGACGATGAAGGGTATGGCGCAGAAGTGGGTCAACTCTATTGATTTTGAAGAGATCGGGCATAAAGCGAAGCACCTGACAAGCGAAGATAGACTGCATGATCTTGGTATTAGTGATGCTATGCAGGAGCAGATTAGAGGGCAGATTAAGCAGCACTCAAAGCTGAAAGAAGGTAGTACGAAACTTAAAAACCTTAACTTGGAAGAGTGGGATGAAGAGATTCGTGAGACTTTCGTGATGTCTATGCGTAGATGGGGTGATGGCATTATCCAAGATAATGATATGGGTTCATCCATAAAAGGAATGGACGATACCATTACAGGTAAATTGCTTATGCAGTTTAGAGGCTTTACCACTCAAGCATGGTCACGGCATCTAGTAAAAGGCGCGAAGTATCACGATCAAGCCTTTGCAGGGGAAGTGGCCTTTTCTATGCTGACAGCATGGTTGGTATACGAAGTACAGCAACGCTTAACTACGATGGGAAGAGATGATCAAGACGAAATCTTAGAAGAGCGATTAACTGTGAAATCAAGAGTGGCTAACTCTATTTCACGGTCAGCATTTGCTTCTTTTGTTCCGGCCATAATCGAACAGATAGCTTCTCCTTTCTTAGAAGACCCTATCTTCCACAGAACATCAGGACAAGGAACAGCTTTCTTTTCTCCTGACGGTACTCCCACATTCGATCTTCTCAATGATTTGGTGAAAATCTACGGATCATCCGCTGCACTATTTAATGAGGAAATTGACTACACCAAAGGCGATGCTAGGAATGCATTAGGTGTCCTACCATTTGCAAATAACTTATTTATGAAATCTTTCTGGGAAATGATGTTTATTGAAGACCTCCCAGATCAACACTAAAAGGAAATTATTACATGGCATATTCTAAAAAAGAATATCAAGGGGATGGGGCTAAGACCACCTTCCAAATACCGTTTCCTTATCTCAGGAATGAGGATATCGGAGTCACAGTTAATGGGGTAGTAACCTCATATACTTGGGCGAACTCAAGTGCTGTAACGCTATCCTCTGCTCCTGCGAGTGGTGCGGTAGTTTATGTAGAAAGGGCAACTGAGAAGGATACTAAGTTAATAGACTTTGTAGATGGGGCAATATTTAGTGAGGATGATTTAGATACATCCTTTCTACAATCTTTTTACATCATGCAAGAAGTTTTGGATGTCTTGGGTACATCTTTAAAGACAGACCCAGATGGGAAGATGGATGCACAGAATCGTGTAATTAAAAATCTTGCAGACGGTGTTTCTCCTAAAGATGCTGTCAATGTAGGGCAGTTAGGTACGCATTTACAGGAAACCAAATCTTGGGCCGATCATGCACATCACCATGATGAAAACGCTGAGAAGATGAAGGATGAGGCTACAGCAGTCAGGAATCAGTTGTACGACTTATCGACACAAGTTCATGCGTTACCTACAGGTAGTTATAGTCCTAAAGGTACTTACGATGCTGCCCAAGGCTTGTTAGAAATCTGGGTAGGTACAGGCCCTTCTGGTGCGACAGGTGCGACAGGTGCATTAGGGCCAGTAGGCCCAACTGGATTAGCAGGCCCAAGAGGCCCACAAGGTATTCAAGGTGATGATGGCGTTAGAGGCCAAACTGGTAACGATGGCCCACTAGGCCCAACTGGAGCAGTAGGCCCAAGAGGTATTCAAGGCTTGCTAGGAGCAGTAGGCCCAACAGGTTCTACCGGCCCGAAAGGAGAACAAGGTAATAAAGGGGATACTGGCAGCAGAGGCCCAACTGGACTTCAAGGGCCAGTAGGTACTCAAGGCCCAATCGGTGCTATAGGAAATACAGGTTCTACCGGTGCAACTGGTGCTATTGGTGTGACAGGTGTTAAAGGTGCAACTGGTTCTACTGGGGTTCAAGGCCCTGTAGGGCTTACTGGTTCTACCGGCCCTATAGGCCCTCAAGGTGTTAAAGGTGCTACTGGTTCTACTGGGGTTCAAGGCCCACAAGGTTTAACAGGTAATACTGGCCCTCTAGGCCCTCAAGGTATCCAAGGTACTAAGGGAGATAAGGGGGATTTAGGTAACCAAGGTACAGCAGGCCCAGTTGGTCTGAAAGGGCCTACAGGTAATATGGGAGCAACTCCTATGGCTTTAGCTTTCGGTAGATTTGAAGTGAATGATGCAGGTGAACTAGTTATAGAACACTACGGTAATGCTTCATCTAACGATTTTAAAATTAACAGCAACGGTGACTTAGAGGTGACAGTTTAATGGCAACAATTAATATAGGAAGAGTACGACTTGCTTGGAAAGGGGCATGGGATAGCACTACTAATTACAAAGCAATGGATGCTGTTAACTTTGCAGGTTCTAGTTACACAGCATTAGCAGATAACATCAATCAAGCACCTAATGTTCAGACAGCAGCATGGCAACTTATTGCTGAGAAAGGTGTAGATGGTGTAGCACAAACTGGCCCTACTGGCCCTCAAGGTACAGCAGGTGCTACTGGTGCTACTGGGCCAACTGGTGCTAAAGGAACTACAGGTTTTACAGGGCCTCAAGGGCCTACTGGAAATACAGGGCCTCAAGGGGCAACTGGTGCAACTGGTGCTAAAGGAACTACTGGTAATACAGGGCCTCAAGGGCCTACTGGAAATGTAGGGCCAACAGGTGCTATAGGTTCTACTGGTTCTACTGGCCCACAAGGTAATCAAGGCCCACAAGGTAACGTAGGCCCACAAGGGGTCAAAGGAAGTACAGGTTCTACTGGCCCACAAGGTTTAAAAGGAACTACAGGGCCGACAGGTGCTACCGGTTCAACTGGTTCTGCAGGAACTGATGGTGCTAAAGGAGCAACTGGTTCTACTGGGCCACAGGGCGCAACTGGGCCTAAAGGGAATACCGGATCACAAGGTATTCAAGGTGGAACTGGCCCACAAGGTGGAACTGGCCCACAAGGGCCTAAAGGTTCTGACGGTACTACAGGCCCTAAAGGGTTAACAGGTCTTCAAGGATCAACTGGTGCTAAAGGAAATA
>ENA-OSET01000785-OSET01000785.1-sediment-metagenome-genome-assembly--contig:-NODE-785-length-34763-cov-13.263680_pt1 | contig 34763 bp, 28 predicted proteins | sample MGYA00237882_ERZ534229 | MGnify/ENA primary metagenome ERZ534229 (study PRJEB26408, sample SAMN06266212) | sediment metagenome | isolation source: Hudson Canyon methane seep mesocosm | place... | reverse complement strand
AATGTCGATGGTGGTGCCATTGCTGCAAAAGTAGCAACGATTGGTGAATCTAGAACATTAGGTTATAAAGAGCATGGTCTTGATGGCTGGCTGACTATTTTCATTCGTGGCATGTTATGTAACTGGATGGTATCAATGGGTGTTGTTGGTGCAATGATTTCAACTTCTGCTACCGGAAAAATGGCAGCAATGTGGATGCCTATCATGTTGTTCTTCTTCATGGGTTTTGAGCATTCAATCGTAAACATGTTCTTATTCCCATTCTCAATGATCATGGGTGGTGATTTCACTGTTGTTGATTACTTGCTTTGGAATGAACTTCCAACAGTTTTAGGTAACTTAGTAGGTGGTTTTGTACTAGTTGGTCTACCACTGTATTACACACATGTAAGAACTACAGCTAAACGTTCACTTTAATTTGTAATCTCATAAATGTGTGGCATCTCAACTTATTCGTTGAGGTGCCTCACAATTTAAATATTAAGAACTTATAGTTACTTAGGATTATTTATGAATAAGCAAGAAATGACAGATGCAATCGTCAGCACCAAAGCAAGTAAAGGTCTAACTTGGGAAGTAATGGGCAGTGAACTAAGTTTATCGCCAGTATGGTTAGCATCGGCTTGTCTTGGTATGAATAGTGCGACAAAAGAGCAAGCAAAAGCTATTGTAGATTATCTTGGTTTGGGGGCTGAAGTGGCTTCTGCGCTTGAGTTATACCCTACAAAAATTTGGGATCAACAAATAGCGACAGATCCTCTTATTTACCGTTTTCATGAAATTACTGGGGTTTATGGTTCGACATTAAAAGAAGTGATTCAAGAAAAATTTGGTGACGGTATTATGAGCGCCATTGATTTCTCAATGAACGTTGAAAAAATTGAAGATCCTAAAGGTGATCGTGTATTGGTCACCATGAATGGTAAATTCTTACCTTATAGAAGCTGGTAGTACATTACTAACTTTTAATAGATACAACAAAAAAACCGATAATTATTTATCGGTTTTTTTGTTTCTGATATGCTTAATATTGAACCTTCAAAGGTAAAAATACAGTAATGGCGAAGCAACTTAAAGTAGTTCTAGGACAATACTCAGATAAAGGCCGTAAGGAGATTAATCAAGATTTTCACGGTGTATCTATTCCAGAAGAACCTTTATTAACCTCTAAAGGTGTGGCTATTGCATTGGCTGATGGCATCAGCAGTAGCAAAGTGAGTCAAGTTGCTAGCCAAGCAAGTATTCGTGGTTTCTTGGATGATTACTTTTGCACATCAGAAGCTTGGTCTGTGAAAAAGTCTGCACAACAAGTTTTAACCGCAACAAACTCTTGGTTATATTCACAATCTCGGAAAAGTGAATTTCGTTATGATTTAAACAAAGGTTATGTCTGCACATTGAGTGCTATCGTGATTAAATCAACAACCGCTCACTTATTCCATTTGGGTGATTCTCGAATTTATCATTTACGTGATAATACATTAGAACAATTGACTGAAGATCATCGACAATGGGTGTCGAAAGATAAAAGTTATTTAAGCCGTGCTATGGGCATGAAGCCGCAATTTGAATTAGATTATGAAACCCTTCAAATTAACAAAAATGATTACTTTATCTTAACCACAGATGGCGTGTATGAGTTTGTCAGCCCACAATTTATAACTGATTGCATCAATGAACATCCTGATGATCTAGATGCCGCAGCAAAAATTATTGTCGATGAAGCATTTGAACAGGGTAGTGATGATAATCTCACTATTCAAATTGTCAAGGTAGCAGATGTTCCAAGCCAAGATGCTGCAGAACTATACCAACAACTGACTGAGCAGCCATTCCCACCTATATTGGAAGCAAGAGAAACCTTTGATGGTTACACGATCATTAGAAGTTTGCATGCGAGTAGTCGTAGTCATGTTTATTTAGCTCGCGATAATGACACCGATACGCAAGTTGTTATCAAAACCCCATCAGTAACACTGCAAGGTGATCCGGCTTATCTAGAACGCTTTTTGATGGAAGAGTGGATAGCTAGACGCGTTAGTAGTCCCTATGTATTGAAACCCTGCTTACAGTCTCGTAAACGACATTATCTTTATATTGTGATGGAATTTATTGAAGGGCAGACCCTAACTCAGTGGATGAGAGATAACCCCAAACCTGATATGGCCACTGTTCGTGGCATTGTTGAGCAAATAGCTAAAGGTTTATTAGCTTTTCACCGCCTTGAAATGATTCACCAAGACTTACGTCCTGAAAACATCATGATTGATGGTTCAGGAACAGTGAAAATTATTGATTTTGGAGCCACAAAAGTAGCAGGCTTGGAAGAAGTTTCAAGTCCTATCGAGCATGCTGATATTCAAGGTACAGCACTCTATACTGCCCCAGAATACTTTTTAGGTGAAGCGGGAACAGCTCGGTCAGATCTTTATTCCTTAGCTGTGATTACTTATCAAATGTTAACGGCTAAGCACCCTTATGGTATTAATGTTTCAAAATCTAGAACACGATCTGCACAGAAAAAATTAAGTTACACATCAGCCCTTCATGATGATCGAGAAATACCTGCTTGGGTTGATTACACGCTTAAAACAGCCTTACATCCTAATCCCTATAAACGTTATGCTGAACTATCAGAATTCATCTTTGATTTAAGCCAGCCTAATAAAGCTTTTTTAAATAAAACTGCACCACCCTTAATGGAACGCAACCCTGTTCTTTTCTGGAAAAGTGTCTCTTTTATACTGTCCATTATTGTTGTTGTCTTACTTAATAGCTGACAGATCTATAAATAAAAAGAAGGTCCGAAAGGTGACCATATTGTTATGACAATGGGTGACAAGATTTTAGCTTATAAAGACTGGTAAGGCATACAGAACTTTTGCCCCCAAAATAGTCGTCTGACTCATACTGGTGCAGAGTGAGTAGGGTTTTGTAGGGGTGCATCTCATAAGATACTGATAAATATAGAGTTACATTCATGGCATAGTAGTTGCTATTGTATTTAAAATACTTGCAATGATGCAAACAATTTAAGTTTTAATGGTAATGAAGCCATATCCAAAATATTGGATATGGCTTTTTGTTTTTATATAGAAGGAAAAAGAATGAATTTCACTAGAAAACCTGTCGCATTAGCTCTACTGACTGCGGGTATGAGTTCAATGGTAGCTGCACCTAGCGTGATGGCCGATGATGACTTTTTTGAAGCCCTAAGCGGTGGTAAAGTCAGCTTCTCAGCGCGAGCGCGTTATGAAGCCGTTGATCAAGAGGGTAAAAAAGATGCTGATGCAGCAACACTGCGTACCACATTAGGCTATAAAACCGGTCAATTCCATGGTTTTAGTGCCTTTGCTGAAATTGAAGATATATCTGATTTAGGTCAAGATGACTATAACGATACGATCAATGGCAAAGCGGATTATGCTGTTATTGCAGATCCAGAAAATACCGAAGTGAATCAGGCTTACTTGCAATACAACGGTTTTGATACTGAATTCAAATTAGGTCGCCAAGAATTAACCTATCGTAAAGCCCCATTCCATCGTTTCATTGGTAATGTATTGTGGCGTCAAAACCATCAATCATATGAAGGTCTAAGTCTAACTAATAGTTCATTAGCCAATACCCAAATTAACTATGCTTATATCAACCGTCAAAACACTATATTTGGTGATGATAAAGAAGTCGGTACGTTTATCAAAGATGGCCAAATTGATATGAGCACTCACTTAGTGAATGTGCAATATTCTGGTTTATCATTTGGCAAATTAGAAGGCTACGGTTACTTTATCGACTATGATGATAAACCTGCCGCTTCTTCACAAACATTGGGTATCCGTTTAAGCGGTGGTGTCCCTGTTTCTGATGCATTTAAACTAATTTATACCGCAGAATTTGCTAATCAAAATGATTATAAAGACGGCACTATGGATGACCAAAATTACTATCTAGCAGAACTAGGTGGTAAATATAAAGGTTGGTTAGCTAAAGCCTCTTACGAAATGCAACAAGGTGATGGTACAGATAGCTTTAAAACACCTTTTGGTACCAACCATGCGTTCCAAGGTTGGGCTGATAAGTTTTTATCAACACCGGCACAAGGTTTAGAAGACATGTACTTCACCGTTGTGGGTAAAGTCTTAGGTGCAAAAGTAGTCGCTGTTTACCATGATTTTGAAACAGATAAAGGTGGCTTAGATGTTGGTACAGAATTTGATATTTTGGCTCAAAAAACGTTTAAAGAGCATTACACCGTAGGTGCTAAATATGCTGATTTTAATGCCGATAGTGACTTTGGCGGTGCTGACACTGAAAAATTCTGGTTATATGGCCAAGTTAAGTTTTAAGTCAGTCAGGATGATTTGACCAAGGAAGGCAATAAGTGACTATCACTTATTGCCTTTTTTATTTTGACGATAGATAAAGCGTGACATTACTACTAAAATCTAAATAGTGTGTGATGAGGGATGTGAATTGCGTATTTGTTTTTTAGGCTTGTTTATTGCAAGCAAGTACTGAAAAAGTAAGTAATTAAATGTGAAGTAAGGAAGTAAAAATATGAATCTCGCAGTCCTATTAATGAATAAGTTAAGTTATCCTAAAAAAATGCTACTGATTTCAGTCGTTTTTTTAATACCTATTATCATGTTAATTTCCTTACTTTTAAGCCAGTTAGGTGTTGGGATCGCCTCTGCAGAAAAAGAAGCGAGGGGCTTAGAATATATTAAAACAGTGCGCCAGCTGTACCAACATATGCCTCAACACCGCGGTATGACAAATGCATACCTGAATGGCGCAAGCAGTTTTAGAAGTAAAATTTTAGATAAGAGAAAGGCAATTGTTGCCGATATTGCTGCAATCGATGCCATTAATGACCGCCTAGGTGATGAATTTGGTACTAATACCTTGTGGGCAGAAATTAAGCAGGACTGGCAGGAACTTGAGCCACAAGCTTTTAATAACCCTGCTAAACAAACATTCAAACAACATACAACCCTCATTGCCAAGATGTATACATTATTTGAACATGTCAGTAATGAGTCTGGATTAGTACTTGATCCTGAATTGAATACTTTCTACATCATGGATGCAATTGTATATCGCTTACCTAATGTGACTGAAAATTTAGGCCAATCTCGAGGAATGGGATCTGGTATAGCTGCAGGTGGCGTGATTAGTTTGGAGCAACGAATTGCATTAGGTACATTATTATCTCGGATTGAGAGTAATGCTAAAGCTGTAAATGAAGGTATGGTAATAGCTCTGGCTGAAAATCCTGAATTAGAAACAGAACTAAGTAAATTATTATCAACTTCAAAAGTAGCGACTAATAATTTTATTAATAAAGTAAAACGTGAATTATTAACAGCTGAATTTATTAACAGTCAATCGTCTGATATATTTTCTGTGGGAACATCTGCAATTAAAGCCAACTATCAAGTTTATGACACCTTAGTACCTATTTTAGATAAATTATTTCAAAACCGTATCGATGAATTCTCCAATCAACGGTTTACTACCATAGTGACCGTATCGCTTACTCTTCTGTTAGCTATTTATTTATTCATTGGTTTTTATCAGTCTATGATTACAGCAGTGCATAAACTAAGAAAGGCAACCCAAAAAGTATCTGACGGTGATTTAACGGTGAATGTGGATTGTGGTACTGAAGATGAATTAAAAGAGATTGAAGATGCTTTAAACAGTATGGTTACACATTTGAATACAACCGTTAAAAGTCTTGGTTCTAATGCACATCTATTAGCAGCTGCATCAGAAGAACTCTCTGCCACTACCAATCAGGCACGTACAGGTGCTCAAGAGCAACAGCAGCAAACAGATCAAATAGCGACTGCTATGAATGAAATGACATCGACGGTACAAGAGATTGCTCGAAATGCAGAACTTGTTGCTGCAGAATCACATACTGCAGATAGCGAAGCAAAAGAAGGCAGTGATATTATTAGTACGACAATTACATCAATTACTGATCTTTCTGGTGAAGTAGGTGAAGCTGCAGGTGTTATTCATGAGTTAGAAAAAAATAGTAATGAAATTGGTACTGTTTTAGATGTTATTAAAAGCATTGCCGAACAAACTAATCTTCTTGCGCTTAATGCGGCTATTGAAGCAGCACGTGCAGGTGAGCATGGCCGTGGTTTTGCTGTGGTAGCAGATGAAGTAAGAACCTTAGCGAGCAGAACTCAACAATCCACTGAACAAATTCAAAGTATGGTGACCAGCTTACAGACACATACACATAAAGCCGTTGAGGTAATGGATACCGATACCAAACATGCAATGAAAATGGCAGGAACAACGCAAGGCGCCACAGATTCATTGGTACGAATTGTTGAGTCTGTGACCAAAATATCAGATATGAGCATGATGGTCGCCAGTGCATCTGAAGAACAAAGTCTTGTTTCAGAAGAAATTAATCGTAATATTGTTCGTATTGCCGATCTTTCTGCTGAGAGTTTGAACGGTTCGGATCAAATTGCATTGGGAAGTGACGAATTAGCTAAGTTAGCAAGTGAACTTGAACTTATCGTAAGTCATTTTAAAGTGTAATAAAATCATCTACCAAAAATGTTTGTTATTTAACAAATATTTTTGACACAAGAAACAATTAAAAGGGCTATTACTGTGACAGTAATGGCCCTTTGTCTATTTGAATTCTCGCCAGTAATTGAACCATTAATTAGCTATAGTCAGGTATACTGTCCTCCCTAGATTGTTACTTAGTTGATAGCACAGATAGAGATGCATTCCTTACTGAAAATATGATGTTAGAAGTAAAAAACCTAAACTGCTCTCGCGGTCATCGCTCACTTTTTAGCGGATTGAATTTTAAATTAAGTTCATCTGAAGTGCTATTAATTGAGGGGAGTAATGGCAGTGGCAAAAGCACATTATTAAAAATAGTGTCTGGATTACGTCGTCCGGATGCGGGTGAAATAATGTGGAATGAACACGATATCAATACTATTGCAGCAGACTATAGTCGACAAATGGTCTGGTTAAGTCATCGTAATGGTATTAATGATAGTTTGACTGCTAAAGAAAATATTCAAATAGCCATCAGTTTGTCTAAGTCAGCCGATATTAATATCAATGGTGTTTTAGACCGCGTGGGATTAAAAGCATATGCCAATACACCGGTGAGACAATTTTCAGCTGGCATGAAAAGAAGGTTGGCTTTATCACGGTTGATCACACAACACGCATCATTATGGATTTTAGATGAACCGCAAGGCGCCTTAGATAAAGCAGGGGTTGAGCTATTGGAAAGCTTAATCGCACAACATGTAGCCAATAATGGCATGGTGATGATGTCATCACACCATGATGTTCAATTTGAAAATATCACTGTCCAGACCTTGCGATTATAAAACATGACAACTTTTCATAGCCTATATTTATTAATTAGCAGAGAATTCTTGATTGCGTTTCGTCATCGTCATGAGGCCTTGAATCCAATCCTGTTTTTTGTGTTGGTTTGTCTATTGTTTCCCTTAGGTATTGGCCCTTCACCACAATTATTAAAAACTATTGCTCCTGGTATTATTTGGGCAGCGGCTTTACTGGCTATTTTAATGTCACTGACAAATGTATTTCGCAGTGAATATGAGGATGGCACGCTGGAGTTGATGGTATTGGCAAATCACTCTTTAGTCATTCTGAGCATGATTAAATTATTAGCGCATTGGTTGCTTAATGTATTTCCTTTGATTCTACTGGCGCCCATTATTGCTTCTGCATTGGGTATGGGCTTTGATGTGCAAATGACATTAATTATAAGTTTATTACTAGGCACGCCAGTATTGTTGATGGTGGGCACTACGGTGGCGACATTGACGTTAGTGATTCCACAAAACGGCATGTTACTCGCCTTATTGGTGCTACCTTTATATGTGCCAGTACTTATCTTTGGCAGCAGTGCAGTCAATGCGACTGCAATCGGGATGTCAGCTGCAGGACCACTTTATGTGCTCGCTGCTTTATGTGTTTTAAGTTTAACCTTAGCGCCTTTTGCAATTGTTGCCGCTATCAAAACAGGGGTTTCACAATGATGAAATGGCTCCATACCATGGCATCATCTGCCTGGTTTTATCGCTTTGCAGGAAAATGTTTGCCATGGTTAATCGCCGTGTTTACGGTACTTTTTTTAGCCGGACTTTATGGTGGTCTAGTACTCGCACCTGCCGACTATCAACAGGGCGATGCTTTTAGAATCATTTATATTCATGTGCCAGCGGCTTGGATGTCATTGTTTATCTATATTGTGATGGCGGTGTATGCGTTTATCGCCTTGGTATGGCGGATTAAATTAGCCGAAGTCTTACTCATCAGCAGTGCGCCTATTGGTGCGGCCTTTACCTTCCTTGCTCTAGTGACCGGTTCTTTATGGGGTAAACCTATGTGGGGAACATGGTGGAGTTGGGATGCACGCTTAACCTCTGAATTACTTTTATTATTTTTATATTGGGGTGTGATTGGTCTATATGCTGCGATAGAAGATAAACGTACCGCCTCTCGGGCAGTGTCGATTTTGACCTTGATTGGTGTGGTTAATATTCCAATTATTCATTATTCGGTCGAGTGGTGGAATACTTTACATCAAGGTTCAAGCATAACGTTAACTGATAAACCAAGCATGGCGACTGAGATGTTAATTCCATTATTAGTCATGGCGACGGCCTTTAAGCTGTATTACGCCATTTCACTATTGATTCGCACACGAGCAGAGTTAGTAGCAAGAGAGCCCAATAGCAAATGGCTGAAACAGGTGATTGAGGAAAATAATCATGACTGAGTTTTTTTATATGGGCGGTTATGCCTTTCACGTTTGGACCTCATATGCATTGGCATTTTTGGTGCTTATTATTAATATTGTCGGACCGAGCTTACGACACAAAAAGAACATTCAAATAGCCCGTGATATTCAGCAATTTAACGAGATGAAGTAATGACACCTAGACGCAAACAAAGATTGATCATGGTTGTATTTATGTTGCTGGGAATCAGCATTGCAACGGCATTAGCCTTAAAAGCATTTAATGAAAATATGATGTTTTTTTATTCGCCTACTGAAATAAAAGCGGGTAAAGCACCTGAAAATAGTGACTTTCGCCTTGGCGGCCTCGTGGTTGAGGGTAGTGTGAGAAGAGAAAGTGGCAAGCTAACGGTATTTTTTGACTTAACGGATAATACAGAAGTGGTTACCGTCAGTTATGAAGGTATTTTGCCAGATTTATTTCGTGAGGGGCAGGGCATTATTGCTCGTGGCCAACTCAATCAACAGGGTATTGTTGTTGCTGTAGAAGTATTGGCAAAACATGATGAAAATTATATGCCGCCTGAAGTGAGCGATGCATTGGCAAAAAGTGCAGGTGAACAACAATGATTGCTGAAATAGGTCATGCTGCACTCATCATTGCGTTCACATTAGCAGTGATTCAAGCCTTAGTACCCTTAGTCGGGGCACAAGTAGGCAAGGTGAGATGGATCAATCTAGCCACGCCGGTAGCACGTGGACAATTATTGTTTATTGCCATTGCTTATGCCTGCTTAACGTATTCATTTTTGATCAATGACTTCTCTGTTCGTTATGTTGCCACGACGTCAAACACTGCACTGCCTTTGCTTTATAAGATCTCTGGCGTATGGGGTGCTCATGAAGGATCGTTATTATTGTGGGCCTTATTACTGTCTTCTTGGACAGTCGTAGTGAGTATTTTTAGTAAAGGCATTCCGAAGATAATGCTGGCTCGTGTACTCAGTGTAATGGGTATGGTGAGTGTTGGTTTTATTTCTTTTATGCTGTTTACCTCAAACCCCTTTGTACGTTTATTTCCTGCGCCGGTTGATGGCCGTAGCCTTAATCCCTTATTACAAGATCCAGGTTTAGCGATTCATCCTCCTATGTTGTATATGGGCTATGTCGGTTTTTCAGTTGCTTTTGCTTTTTCTATAGCAGCGATGATTGATGGCAAATTAGATGCGGCTTGGGCTCGATGGGTGCGACCGTGGACCAATATTGCTTGGGTATTTATGACCTTAGGCATTGCTTTGGGTAGCTGGTGGGCTTATTACGAATTAGGCTGGGGCGGCTGGTGGTTTTGGGATCCAGTTGAAAATGCCTCTCTAATGCCTTGGTTAGTGGGTACCGCCTTGATTCACTCTCTTGCTGTAACTGAAAAACGTGCTGCTTTTAAATCATGGTCAGTGTTATTAGCCATTTTTGCTTTTTCATTAAGTTTATTAGGCACGTTCTTAGTGCGTTCAGGTGTCTTGACCTCGGTGCATGCCTTTGCCACTGATCCTGCTCGTGGTGTTTTTATCTTAGTCTTTTTGATTATTGTTGTTGGTGGTTCATTAGTATTATATGCATGGCGAGCGCCAGCATTACGCTCTGTAGGCCAGTTTTCAATTGTCTCGCGTGAAACAGGCTTATTAGTTAATAATGTGATTTTAGCCACCATGGCTGGAACCGTTTTATTAGGTACACTTTACCCATTAGTATTGGATGCTATGGGTGTGGGTAAGATCTCTGTTGGACCACCTTATTTTAATCAAGTGATGCTCTGGCTTGCTATACCACTGTATTTGATGATGGGTATAGGTTTTTTCTTACGCTGGAAAAAAGACACGGTGTCACGATTGAGTCGTAAGATAGTCATTCCATTTGCTGTTTCATTGGTGATTGCTGTATTACTGCCTTTGTTATTTGCACCTGAACAGCATGGTTTAACCTTTATCGGTTCGATCTTAGCCAGTTGGGTGGCATTAACCGCATTATTGTGGCTACTTAATTCCACCACCTCACCGTTTAAATTGCCAGCGTCTACATGGGGGGCGGTGATCGCTCACCTTGGTATGGCTGTCACTGTTACAGGGATCACTTTAACGTCTGTTTATAGTCATGAAAAAGATGTCAGTTTAGCGCCTGGTGAGTCATATGAAATCAGTGATTATCAGTTTAAATTCATTGGTGTCACAGAAGTAGGTCGTGACAACTATATTGCTTATCAAGGCATTGTTGAAGCCAGTGAGGCAGGCAAACATCTTGTTGTCTTACACCCTGAAAAGCGTACCTATAGTCAATCATCAATGCCGATGACTGAAGCGGCGATTGATGCGGGTTTATTTAGAGACTTATTTGTTGCTTTAGGTGAGCCTTTAGGCGGTGGTAGTTGGAGTTTACGAATTTATCATAAACCGTTTGTACGTTGGATTTGGATGGGGGCACTCATCATGTCTTTTGGTGGTTTATTAGCAGCAATGGATTCGCGTTACCGTCGCTCTAGAAAAGTAAAACTTGAGGGGGCAAATAATGAAAAATAGTCTGCCCTTAATCGCATTTGTTTTATTAGTTATTTTACTCGGCGTAGGCCTTACTTTAGATCCCCGGGAAGTGCCTTCTCCCTTTATTGGTAAACCAGCACCTACCTTTGATTTACCTAAATTGTATGCCAGTACAGACAGTATTAGTGTGGCAGAGATGAAAGGCAAAGTGTGGTTGCTAAATGTATGGGCATCGTGGTGTGGAGCGTGTCGAGCAGAACATCAAGTAATCAATCGGTTGGTGAAAAATCATCAGATTGAGATTATTGGCTTGAACTATAAAGATAATGCCGATCAAGCCAAGCAGTGGTTACAAGAGCTTGGAAATCCCTATGCCAGTATTGCCGTTGATCATGATGGCCGAACTGGTATTGATTGGGGTGTTTATGGTGTTCCTGAAACATTTGTTGTCGATAAAAAAGGCATTATTCGTTACAAAAATATTGGTCCTGTTTATCAACAAGATGTCGATAACACCTTATTACCATTAATTAATCAGTTGCAGCAGGAGTCATCATGATGACAAAGTGGATTGGCATTGCATTATTGATGTTGTCAGTGCAGTTACACGCTGCCATTGAGATGTATCAGTTTGAACAGCCTGAACATGAACAACTGTATAAAAAAATGATTGATGAATTACGCTGTTTAGTGTGTCAAAACCAAAACTTATCTGCATCAAATGCGGGCTTAGCTCAAGACCTACGCCAGCAAACCTATGAAATGGTGAGCAAAGGCCAGTCGCAGCAACAGATTGTTGATTATATGACCCAGCGTTATGGCGATTTTGTACTTTATCGTCCACCCGTTAAATTATCGACAGTGCTGTTATGGTTTGGCCCGATTATTATGTTGCTAATGGGGCTTATCGTGTTGATGATGAGCTTAAAAAAACGCAAACAAGCTACGGATGAAGCCTTGAGTGAAGAACAGCAGCTACGTATGAAACAGTTATTAGATAAGGGAGAAAAATAATGCTTTGGTTTATTATTACCGTGATGATTTTTATTGCCCTTGCGATCATTTTGTTGCCTTTAGTTAGAACGATGACAACACAAGCTGAGAATCGTAGTGAGCAGAATATTCAGATTGCACAGGAACAACTGGCAAAACTAAAACAACAACAACAACAAGGCACACTGAGTCAGCAAGACTATGATGTTGCTTATGCTGATCTAGAAAAAACACTTCATAGTGATCTAACACTGACAACAGATGAAGCCGTCATCGATTCTGGCACCTCTTATTTGATGAGTAGTATTTTCATCTTACTGCTGCCAATGACTGTAATTGCACTCTATTATTCATTAGGTAGTCCTTCATTAGTGGGGGCGGAACAGGCAGATGAAACCGTCGTAGCAAACACAGTAAAAAAAGATAAAAATGGTAAAGTAGCTGATATTGACTCGATGTTTGCCAGCTTAAAACAACGACTTGAAGATAATCCTGACGATGTGCAAGGCTGGATGATGATGGGGCTGACCTATATGCATTATCAACAATTTGACCAGGCTTTAGCTGCGTATAGAAATGCAGATGCCTTATTACCAGGTGATAGTGATATTCAACAAGCACTTGATCGTGCATTAGCAGCTATAACGGATAAAAGTGCTGCTGATACGATTGACAAAAAAATGGTGGCACCAAATGGTCAGACCATTGATGTGGGTGCAATGGTGATGAGATTAAGGACTAAATTAGAAAAAAATCCTAATAATTTGCAAGGTTGGTTAATGCTGGGCAGATCCTATACCAACCTAGGTCGCCATGCTGATGCTGTTGATGCTTATCAACAAGCATTAAAGTTAATTCCGACTGATCCAGAAGTCATGGCCTTATTAAATTCAGCAAAAGAAATGGCTAAATAATAAATTATTATAAATAAATATAAGAGCTGGACCACAATTAGTGATGATGTCCAATACAAGACTCTTTTATTGAAGTTATAATCCATAAAAAACAATAGGATATAACTGATGAAGAGTCGGATATATAGTTTATTTTTTAGTATTATATTGCTGTTTTTATTTATACTCCTTTTGTTCGGAGTTATAGTCCCTGAAGGTCCAGCAATTTTTAAAGGGTTTACGCCATTTTAGCGTAAGCCTTTTTTTCTGGGTGAAGTCTTATACGAAGGAGGATGTAAAATAATCACCTTAGGCACGTCACCTTTTCATCTGGACAGATCTTATTTACCCGTTCTCCAGTCGAATAATGTGATGTTATGGACTTACCAGCTTTTACTCGACAGCGTGTAGTCCTGAAAAATATGCAGCCTATGTACAGTATTTTATTAGTTGGGCAAATTAATTAACCTTTCTATATTGCTATGCTTATATTTAACAGGCAGAATAATAACTAATTTTAGTAGGCTAGGCTTCTGGTCTGCAATAGTATTTATTTTGAATAAAGTGGTGGTATGAATTTAAAATTAAAACATGTAAAAACCAAGCTCTATTTAGGAGTTGTTTTTCCACTTATTTTAATTGCTATTCTTTCGCTTATTTCATATAGCACTATCAATAGGTTAATAGAGACCATTCAGTGGGTTGAGCACACACACAATGTTATCCAGCAAGCTCAAAAGATTGAGAAATCAATTATCGATATGGAGACGGGAGAAAGGGGGTTCCTGATAACGGGGAAAGATGCTTTTTTAGAACCCTATTATAAAGGACTAGAAAACCAGAAAAAGTTTTTGTTAGAAGCCAAACAGTTGGTCAATGATAATCCTTCACAGTCTTTATTACTGGATAAAATTGAGCGGAAGGTTGAGCTGTGGCAGGATATGGCTGCATTGCCTGAAATCAATAATAGAAAGAAATTTGATCAAGGTTTAATCGCTCAATCAGAGATTCAGATTGAAGCTGAAATTGGTAAGGATATTATGGATTCATTACGGATATTATTAGATGAATTCAAAACTAATGAGTCAGACCTTTTAAAAACAAGGGAAGCTGAGTCTTCTTTGATGGTAGATAATGTTTTATTTAACCTTGTTTGGGGAACAATTCTTGTAGCCTTATTAATCATTCTTACTATGTCACGCATGGCGAAAAGTATAGTCAATCCATTAACTGATTTAGTTGATTTAAGTAGTAAAGTTAAAAAGGGTGATTTATCTGCACGAGGACAAGTCACGCGTGATGATGAATTTGGTATTTTAGTTACAACAATCAATAGTATGCTTGATAGCTTGCAAGCATACACCATAAAACAAGATAAAACAGAGTCAGAACTAAGAGAGCATAAAAATCATTTAGAAGATCTCGTTTCTAAAAAAACAAAACAACTACTGTTTCGTGAAAATGCCCTGAATGAACATGCGATTGTTAGCATTACGGATATTAAAGGGCGTATTACTTTTGCTAATGAGAAATTTGAACAAATTAGTCAATATAGCCAAGATGAAATACTAGGACAAAATCACCGAATAATAAAATCTGACTTTCATCCTGATTCTTTTTTCAAAGATATGTGGCAAACAATTGCAAATGGACATGTTTGGCATGGTGACATACAAAATAAAGCGAAAGATGGTTCTCTGTATTGGGTGTCATCAACATTTGTTCCTCAACTAAATGAACAAGGTAAACCTGAACAATATATTTCCATCCGTACAGATGTAACTAATATTAAAAAACTAGAACAACAACAGCTACAAGCTAATGATTTGTTATTAGCTGAACAAGAGATAACAAGTCAAAGTGCAAAGCGTTTAGATACGATTATTGAAACAGCAATGGATGCCTCTATTCAAATTGATGCTAATGGACTGATTATTGGTTGGAATGTACGAGCAGAAGAAATATTTGGCTGGTTAAAGGGCGATGCTATAGGACGTGAAATGCAGACCTTGATTATTCCTGAACAGTATAGAAAGCAACATCTTAAAGGAATAAAGCGCTGTCTAGTTACTGGTGAATCGTCATTATTCAATACGCCGACCGAAATTACGGCTTTAAATTCTAAAGGTATTGAATTTCCTATTGAAATTTCAGTATCTATTGTTAATTACAATAATGAATACCAGTTTTCAGCATTCATACGTGATCTTACACAACAAAAAGAGTACGAAAAAAGTATCTTAGACTCTCAAAATGAGGCTAATAAAGCCAATAAAGCCAAATCAGAATTCTTATCCTCTATGAGCCATGAGTTAAGAACACCGTTGAATGCTATATTGGGTTTTGGGCAGTTATTAGACAGTGATATCAAACAGCCATTAACTAAAGACCAAAAAGATAATGTTGGCACTATTTTATCAAGTGGCTATCACCTGTTAAATCTTGTCAATGACATATTAGACTTATCTACTATTGAAGCTGGACAACTCGACGTTTCTATTGAACCAATTCATTTGATTGAATTGATAGCAGATATTAAATCATTAATGGGGCCGATAGCCACTAAGGCTACTGTTCAGTTTAACATTGAGTCAAAACAAGATTTGCTGGTTTTAGCTGATTACACTAAATTGAAACAAGTGCTGATTAACCTCATTAGTAACGCTATTAAATATAATACGCAAAATGGCTGTGTGACTATTAACTGGGCAAGTACAAATCAAAATACGCTCAAGCTAAATATTATTGATACCGGTATAGGGGTTCCTACAGCTAAACAAGGTAAAGTTTTTAGCGCCTTTAACCGATTAGGACAAGAAATATCGGGTATTGAAGGAACGGGTATTGGACTTGTTGTTACTAAAGACTTGATTGAACTAATGGATGGAACGATAGGTTTTGATAGTACTGAAGGCAAAGGTTCAACCTTTTGGCTTGAATTACCTCTAGCAGAAAAGCAATCAGTAGAAGTTGTCAGATCAGTAGAGTCAGAGGCAAAAGATACAATATCAGAAATATCAAATGGCGACAGCAAACAGGTTCTATATGTAGAAGATAACCCTGCAAATAGGCGTTTAATGCAATCCATTTTTAAGAGACTACCTCATACATTAACAATGGCAGAATCAGGTGAAATAGGCATGCAAAGCGCCTTAGAGCACGATTTTGATTTAATCTTAATGGATATTAATTTGCCTGGAATAGATGGTAAAGAAGTAACGACACAATTAAGAGAGTCTGAATACTATAAAAACAAAGCAATTATTGCTGTAAGTGCGGCGGCAATGAGTCACAATATTCAGTCAGCGGAAGGTTTATTTGATGATTATATTACCAAGCCAGTCGATATTAAAGAGCTTATTAATTTATTGAATAAACATTTATCCTAACTGTGTCGAGTGCAATATATCAATACCAATAGAGTATTGATATATTGCATTAATTTTGCATAGAACTTTGTGCAAAGTTAGCTACAATGTTGATTTTTATTAATATTTAACCAAAACGCGATAAACTAAGGTTTCACTGCTTTTTGCGGGGATAGTCACTTGCCATTCTGCTGTGCCTGATGCGGCTTTTGTATGAGAGTGGTTTTCTTTTATTATTTTCCACTCCCCTGGCACAGGTTCACGCACAGTGACTGTCACAGGAGCTGATTTAGCATTTTTCAAGGTGATTTCATAACTACTTTCAAAGGCACTATGATGCGGTGCGTAGTGGGCTACTTTTTTGATATTGGTCTGTTTTTTTTGTGCCGTAATATCAAAGGCATCACCCAATTTTAGGCGAATATCTTCATTTTTAGGGGTGTGATCAATACGGTCTTCACCGACAAACTGAGCATTGCCTTGACTATCATTTTTATACACACGGACAATGCCTTTAGGTAAGGGCATGCCTAAGTTTGATTGTTCATTATTGTTAACTTCTACATAAACGGCAATTTTCATTTTTTGTTTACTATGGCGATAGCCACTGTTGTAGTAATAAGCATTGCCCTGTAATAGGAACTGTTTTGTTACTGGTACAGCATTTTCTGACAGTAGCGCGACTTGTTTAATCTGTTTATTGGCTAATGTGGTGGTGCGGTTTAAGCTGTAGAGATGATATTCAAAGAGACTTTCTTCAGCCATGGCACTGCCTGCTAGTGACATCATTGTATCTGGTGCTCGGGTCCTTGCTGAAGGGTATATTTTTTCTTTTACTTGATTTACATCGCCAGCCACAAGTTGCAGTTTGGCATTGTTATAGCGCGTACCACTTTGATTATTGAGTGTTACCCAACCGGTTAAATCAAGTGTTGAATCATCACTACTGAGTTCAGCTACATAATCTGCCTGCCATGACAGGCCGCTAGTAAGATAAGCCAGCTCTACTGTTTGAGCTTGGTCAGACGAGCTGTTTACTTGGGTAACAAGGGTAGGGTGATCACGTAAATTATCAGGTACATTATCAAAAATATATTCACCTTGTGGATTGGTATAAATTTTGTCAGCTATTTTAAGCACAACGCCACCTTGTGTGCTGAGTACGGTGCCTGTTTCAATGGTCTTTTTACCGGTGGCAATATTGGTGCGAGAAAGACGCACTTGTTTACCAGTATATTTTTCCAGTAATTTTTGTGGTGTGAGTAAGTCAAAATCAAAATTCTGCTCTAATACATGCAGTTGATAATGTGGGTTTAAGCTACGTAATAAAGCGGTTTCTGGGCGCATTCTGGCACTGACACCACGAAAGGCAAGATGATTAAGCCCTTTGTCTAAGGTGATGTGACGTTGATCTTTGATCAAGGCTAGATTTTCATTATAAATAGTAACGGCAACCCCAGTTTGATCGTCGAGGCTTGTCCGTTGTTCTTGTTCACTAGCTGATGCAGAAAGGGCTAACAGCATAGACAGTGTAAATAGTGTGAGTGATGATTTCATCCTGATGATCTCCTTATTAGTGATGATTTTTTCTCAAAACCATGCTGACATAATACATCGTGGGTACATAACAAATGTTAAATATTTGTAAAACATTGGCTAGTTAATTAGTCTTTGCTAATATAGTGGCTTATTGCATCAATAAGGTAGTTGATGCACAGTAGTCATTAAACACTATAATCAAGGCATGTGCTATGAAGCAACATTCAATTCGGACTCTTATTTTAAGCTTGTTAACTAGCTTATTTTTGATCAGTTTTACGCCGAGTAGTGCTGAGTCCCTTATCGCTGTGGCAGAGGTTGAAGATAAATCTTTTGCTCAACGTGAAGTGTTTGATTCGGTGATTGAAGCTATTCATCATTCGACTGTCTCCTCTCGTATTGCAGCTGAAGTTATCGAACTCAATTTTGATGTGAATGATATGGTGCCTAAAGATGCGGTTATTATGAAATTTCGTGATGAGGAGTTTCAAGCCAGAGTTGCCCAAATCGAAGCAAGTTTATTGGCGGATAAAGCACAAAGCAGTGAAGCGGTGGCACGACAAAAAGAAGCAAAATCAGAATCCAAACGTGTTAATAATTTATTTGAACGCAAGCTACTGTCACAATCAGCATTGGATAAAGCTAATGCCGATTTAAGTGCTGCTAATGCTCGAGTTCAAGCACTTCAAGCACAAACGAAGTCACGCCAAGCACAGTTGCAGGAAGCAAAAGTGCAACTGTCCTACACTACCATCATTGCACCTTATAGTGGGGTGGTCACAGAGCGTTTTATTGAGCTTGGTGAAATGGCCAGCCCAGGTCAGAATCTAATGACAGGTGTGTCATTAGAGGCTTTACGTGCGGTCGTCAATGTACCGCAATATTTATTATCAGCGATTCAATCGGCGACTAAACCCACGCTTAAACTAACAGATGGACGTGACATTGAGGGCACAAAAGTCACTGTGATTCCTCAAGCAAATATATCTAGTCATAGTTTCCAAATACGTATTGATTTGCCGAAGAATATTAACAATGTATACCCAGGTATGTTTGGAAAAGTTCAGTTTGACGTGGGACAAGAGCAAATTAGAGTGGTGCCACAATCAGCAATCGTACAACGAAGTGAAGTGTCTGGTGTTTATGTTCGAACTCAAAATAAGTCATTTACATTGAGGCAGGTTCGTTTAGGTCGAGTGCTTGCTGATGAAAAAAGGGAAGTATTATCGGGTTTGTCGACAGGAGAATACGTCGCTTTAGATCCATTGGCTGCAGCAAGGTCATTAAAATTAAATAGTGTTAGGTCGCAGCTATGAAAGGTGAGAAATTAGGCATATCAGGACGTATTGCCAAGCAGTTTCAAGATACCGAGATAACCCCTTTATTAGCTTTACTTGCCTTATTATTGGGTCTATTTGCTGTATTAGTGACACCACGTGAAGAAGAGCCACAAATTGATGTTACCTTTGCCAATATATTTATTGCTTATCCTGGTGCCTCAGCGGGTGAAGTCGAGCGACTTATTTCAACACCAGCAGAACAAATCATTGCTGAGATTACTGGCTTAGAACATGTTTATTCTGTTTCTAAGCCGGGACTGTCTATTCTCACCGCCCAATTTGAAGTGGGTGAGCCACGAACCGAAGCAATAGTTCGTTTATATAATAAGATTTATTCCAATAGTGATTGGCTACCAACACAGCTTGGCGTTTCTCAGCCTATTATTAAACCTAAGGGGATTGATGATGTACCTATTGTCAGTTTAACCTTGTGGACAGATGACCCCAAGCGTGGTGCTCATGAGTTGCAAAAGGTCGCTCATGCTGTTGAAGCTGAATTAAAACGGGTACCAGGCACACGAGATATATACACAATCGGCGGCCCTGATAATGTGATTCGTATTCAACTTGATGCACAGCGCTTAGCTGGTTATGACATTGATTTAGCAGATTTAAAAAATTCATTATTAGCTGCCAATACCTCGGCTGAGTCAGGAATATTAGTTAAACAAGATCAACAAACAACAGTACAGGCAGGTGTTTTTTTAACAACAATAGAAGAAATTTCATCACTCGTTATCGGGCTTAAAAATGATAGCCCTGTTTATTTACGAGATGTGGCTACGGTGCTTACAGGAGCTGATCAACCCAAGCGATATGCATGGTTTGGCACTGGTCCAGCAGCGCAATCAAAAGGCATAACAAAGCAAGGTGAGTTCCCAGCGGTGACCATCGCTATTGCTAAACAGCCCGGAATGAATGCTGTTGATATTGCCAATGCAGTGATTAATCGTTTTAACGATCTTAAAGGTGTTGTTGTACCTGAAGGTGTTGAGGTGACGGTGACACGAAATTACGGTAAAACAGCCGATGATAAAGCACAAACATTGATTAAGAAGCTTGTGTTTGTAACGCTTGCAGTGGTTTTCCTCGTCATGCTTGCTCTAGGCTGGCGTGAGGCCATCATTGTCGGTGTCGCGGTAGTTGTCACCTTAATGTTAATGTTGTTTGCTTCTTGGGCATGGGGCTTTACGCTTAATCGTGTGTCACTATTTGCCTTGATATTCTCGATTGGTATTTTGGTTGATGATGCCATTGTCGTGGTGGAAAACATTCATCGCCATCATCAACGTGGTGGGCAATCCTTGCGTGAGATTATTCCGCTTGCGGTTGATGAAGTCGGCGGACCGACCATTTTAGCTACCTTTGCTGTTATTGCCGCCTTATTACCGATGGCGTTTGTGACCGGATTGATGGGGCCATATATGAGCCCGATCCCTATTAATGCCAGTATCGGCATGTTGCTATCATTACTCGTTGCTTATATTTTAACGCCGTGGATGGTATTGAAAATGATGGCTAGGCAACGTCATGACAAGCCACATTCTGATGCAGAAACCGTAGACAAAGACAATATCAGCTATCGTTTTTTTCACAACACGATTGGTTTATTTGTCATCCATAAGGCTGCTCGTTTTTGGCGGTGGATTTTGCTGTTAGTTATGATTGTATTAATAGCGGGTTCAGTGGGTTTAGGCATGATGAAATTGGTGGTATTGAAAATGCTGCCATTTGATAATAAATCAGAATTCCAAGTGGTGATTGATATGCCAGAAGATGCCAGTTTGGAACGCACTGCCGGTTTATTACGTGAGTTAGGTGCTTATATCGCCACCGTGCCAGAAGTGACGGATTATCAGGCTTATGTTGGTACTGCAGCGCCGATTAATTTTAATGGTCTGGTGAGACAATATTATTTACGCGAAGGGGCAGAGGTTGCCGATATTCAAGTGAATTTATTAGATAAAAGTCTACGTGATCGTAAAAGCCATGAGATTGCGGGTAGCATCAGAAAACCGCTACAAGCCATTGCGAAACGTTGGAGCGGCAATGTCAAAGTGGTTGAGGTTCCCCCTGGTCCTCCAGTGCAAGCACCAATAGTTGCTGAGGTTTATGGTTTGGATTATGACAGCCAGTTAGCCCGAGCTAAGCAGGTTAGAGCGGTATTTGAGCGCACCGATGACGTGGTTGATATCGATGATTCGGTTGAAGTTAAAGCACCACGTAATATCGTAAAGGTAGATCGAGAAAAAGCAGCGTTATTAGGATTATCTCAAGCCCAAATTGTGACTGCGATTCGCATGGCTTTAGCAGGTGAAGATGTGGGTTATTTACATGACTCTGCAGTGAAATATGCTTTGCCTTTACGTCTGCAATTTCCTGTTAGTGAACAAGGCGATTTATCAGCTATCTTGAAATTGAAATTAAGAAATCAACAGGGTCACTTAATTGCCATTGGAGATGTGGTTGATGTAGTTGCCAGTGAACGTGAACAAACTATTTTTCATAAAGATTTATTACCGGTAAGTTTTGTCACAGCCGATATGGCAGGTGACTTAGATAGTCCACTTTACGGTATGTTTGATATTTTCAGCAGTTTGCAGAAACAGGGCGTTGATCAATATTTTATTAATGCACCGATTTTACCTGTTAACGACAGTATTAAATGGGATGGTGAGTGGCAAGTGACCTATGAAACCTTCCGTGATATGGGCTTGGCCTATGCGGTGGGTATTATCTTGATTTACCTATTAGTGGTTGCTCAATTTAAATCTTATTTAGTGCCATTAGTGATTATGGCACCCATCCCTTTAACAATTATTGGTGTAATGCCGGGACACGCTTTATTAGGAGCTCAGTTTACCGCAACGTCGATGATCGGCATGATTGCCATGGCCGGAATCATCGTGCGTAATTCTATTCTTTTAGTCGACTTTATTAATCAGGCCGTGGCATCAGGAATGAAATTAGAAGAGGCGGTTATTCAAGCGGCAGCGGTTAGAGCTAAACCTATTATATTAACGGCTGTTGCAGCAATATTAGGTGCGTTATTTATCCTTGATGACCCCATATTTAATGGTTTAGCGGTCGCTTTATTATTTGGTATATTGGTTTCTACGGTACTGACTTTATTAGTTATTCCGGTGATGTATTATGCCTTTGTAAAAAATAGAGCTTAATATGCTGTTTAAATTGCGTAAACAAAGGGATTTGGCCATAATAAAGATCTGATTCTTTTGTTGGAATATTCATCAAGATGGATGTTTTATTAGTATTTTTAATATTAGCGGTAGTCATCACATTAGTATTTGATTTTACTAATGGTTTTCATGATGCCTCTAATATAATAGCCACCATTATCGCTTCAAGAGCGATGACACCCACACAAGCAGTGTTGGTTGTGGCAGGGTTTGAATTTCTTGGCCCAGTATTAGGGGGCACTGCGGTGGCCAATACCATTGGTAAGTTTATAGATCTAGGTGATGTTGAGGCAGTCAAAGCACTGTTAGTGATATTAGCGGGACTGTTTGCAGCGACGTTCTGGAATTTGTTTACTTGGATGCGGGGGATTCCATCTTCATCATCTCATGCCTTAGTGGGCGGCTTGATCGGTGCCGTGATTGTTTCTGTGGGAGCTGAACATGTTGTCTGGGGTTTTGCACAATTAGCTCACGGTGAGTTTACCGGTGTCACTAAAGTATTATTAGCATTGGTATTATCACCACTCATCGGTTTCACCGTTGGTTTTTTTCTGCAACGTTTTTCAATGTTTTTATTGCGGGCGGCAAAACCAAGCATCAATAAAACCTTACGCCGAGGTCAGTGGGTGACGGCGGCTGGTTTAGCTTTTTCTCATGGTGCTAATGATGCCCAGAAAAGTATGGGTATTTTAACCCTTATTCTTTTATTATCTGGTCATATTAGTGAGTTTATTGTGCCAATTTGGGTGATTGCTGCTTGTGCAACAGCGATGACTTTAGGTGTGTTATTGGGCGGCTGGCGAATTGTGCGAACCTTAGGTTTTTCTATTTATAAAATTCGTCCAATCCATGCCTTTAATTCACAATTAACAGCCTGTAGTGTGATTTTTACCGCATCATTGATTGGTGCACCGGTGTCTACAACACATGTAGTTGGCTCATCGATTATGGGTATTGGTTCTTCTGATCGCCCTAAAGCCGTGAAGTGGAAAAAAGCCAAAGAAATTTTAACCACCTGGGGCATAACCATTCCTCTTTCTGCTTTAGTAGCTGGACTGACTTATGTGTTAATAAATAGTTTATATCATGCTATGCCAGCATTTTAATGATAATGAGAGAATAGACCATGATTGCAAAACTAATTGATCGCGTTTTCCCTAAAACACCTGACTTTTTTGAATTGCTTCATCTTCAATGTCTGCAGGTATCCTTGACGGTAGATAATTTAACCCTGTTTATGAATACGGGTGATGAGCAAGCAGGCAAGTTGTTAAAAAAAGATGAACATGAGGCGGATAGAATTCGCATGCAGAGTTTGAATCAACTCAATCAAGCCTTTTCTACTCCGATGGATCGCGAAGATATCTACCGTGCGATTGCGGCTTTAGATCGTATTGTCACCTATACCAAAAGTACCTATCATGAAATGCAGGTATTAGGCGTGCAGGCGGATAACTCTAGCCGCAGCATGGCGATTGAATTACAAACTGGGGTTCAAGCCTTGGTAGAGGGTTTTCGTCTATTAGCTATCGATCCTGTTAAGGCTGTGGACTATGCGGCCAAAGCACGCCATACAGAACGACGTGCAGAGAAGAAGTATCGGTTAGCGTTAGGGGAGTTGTTTCAGGGTGATGATTATTTAAATATGTTTAAACACCGTGAATTGTATCGCCATATATCAAATGCAACAGACCGTGTTCACGCTACTGCTAATGTATTACAAGATATTATTGTCAAACTAAACTGATGTAGACCTAAATTTGAGCTGGCTGTTGAGCTGCTTTTATACGCAGTTCTTCTGCTTGTCTGCTTAAGGTATGGCGCACTAATAGGTTTCTATCAATTTCACTCATATGGGTAAATGCGAGGCGTAAAAGATAAGGGGTTTCAGTCGGTGCATCATACAGTTTATTACAGGCAATAACATTTGCTATGACATGAAGTGTGGTGCCGGAAGGACGTAGTTCAATACGCATCTCAATATTGCGTTTTGCTTCATATTTATCGGCTGACAAAAAAGCAATACCGCCACCACTCAAATTTGCTTCTATTGCTTTACTGTCATCTTTTGTATTGTGTAAACGTTGCAAAGAATGCGCAATGATATTTATTTTTTCATCTAATAAACGTAATGCTCGAGCAACTTCACGATCCGATTGATTTATTTGATCGATTAGGTGGGTGATGGATGTTTGTAATGTACTGAGCTGTTGTTTTTGCTGGCCACTTTCATCACTGGGCGTATTGTCAATTGAGCTGGCTAAATTTTCTGCTTGATTATGATCAATCAGTGAAAATTCTATGTAAACAGTATCGTTGATGCGAAAAAAATCTCGACGATCACTGTTAAATTCAGGCATGTTTTCCATGTGATAGAACTCCAGAACATGGGATGCCATAGTCTTGCATCCCATGATTGTATTTAAGAATAAATATAATTATTGATATATTATGCCAGAATTATAGATTCTCAGATGCAAAGTCCGCTAAACGTGATCGTTCACCACGTAATAAGGTGATGTGACCACTGTGATCCCATTCCTTAAATCGATCGACAATATAGGTGAGTCCCGAAGTGGTTTCACTTAAATATGGCGTGTCGATTTGGGCGATATTACCGAGGCAGACAACTTTTGTACCCGGACCTGCACGGGTGATCAATGTTTTCATCTGTTTTGAGGTCAGATTTTGGGCTTCATCAATAATCAGGAAGCGGCTTAAAAATGTTCGGCCACGCATAAAGTTAAGTGAACGAATTTTAATCCGACTTTGCAATAAGTCATTGGTTGCTTGTTTGCCCCAATCACCTTCCGAAGTATCCGTTTTATTAAGCACCTCCAAATTATCCATTAAGGCGCCCATCCACGGCGTCATTTTTTCTTCTTCAGTGCCTGGTAAAAAACCAATATCTTCACCAACTGGGACGGTGACACGTGTCATGATAATTTCAGCATAACGTTTGTGTTCAATGGTTTGGGTAAGTGCTGCGGCTAGAGTGAGTAATGTTTTACCGGTACCGGCTTGACCAAGAAGACTAACAAAGTCTATCTCAGGATCCATTAGTAAATTGAGGGCAAAATTTTGTTCACGATTACGAGCAGAAACACCCCACACAGCATGACTTTCTTTACGATAGTCATGGATTAATTCAATGGTCGCCGTGGTATCGGAAACACTTCTCACCACCGATTCTATTGAATTAGTGTCGCCTGGCGAATAGACAAGTTGATTGGGATACCAATCTTTTACCACATCACCTTCAATTTCATAAAAGGTTCGACCTTCTTCTGTCCATGACTCTAAACGGTTCAGATCATCCCAGAAGTCGGCGGCAAGCTCGGTGGAGCCAAGATAGAGTAGATCGACATCATCCAATACTTTGTCATTGAAATAATCTTCAGCATTAATGCCTAATACTGAGGCCTTAATACGTAAATTAATATCTTTAGAAACAAGAATTACCGTGGTATCAGGGCTGTCTTGTTGCAGACTGATCGCAATACCTAAAATATCATTGTCAGCTTTGGAACCGGGCAATTCTTTAGGCAGATTTTGTGCAACTTGTGTTGTTTGAAAAAACAAACGGCCATGAGGCTGATCATCTGAACCGACACTAGGCAGCGGGATCCCTAATGAAATATCTTCTGGATCGTCGATTTGTAACATCAGTTCATCTAGGAATCGACTAACTTGTCGTACATTTTGAGATACTTCTGACAGGCCTTTTTTACCGTGGTCAAGCTCTTCTAATACCACCATTGGTAAAAATATATCATGTTCTTCAAAGTGAAATAAGGCAGTAGGATCATGCATCAATACATTAGTATCAAGTACAAATAAACGTTTTGCTGAGTTCGTTTTCTTGATCATAACAAGGGACTCCTGTTCATTGGTCTAATCTGAAGATAACTCGATTATGAGTTAATTTTCACACTGTGGGAAGGGCTATTTGACTTATAAAACTTGAGCTTAAATAGCACACAATCATCTGTTATAATTAATGGTTAATTTCAATATAAATGCCAATTAGGAAGACTGATTTTGACTGTCTCAACTCACGATATTAAACAGCTATTACAACAACGCATCCTCATCCTTGATGGCGCGATGGGTACAATGATCCAGAGCTATAAGCTGGAAGAAGCTGATTACCGTGGCGAACGATTTTTCGAACATCCTTGTGATGTAAAAGGTAATAACGACCTTTTATCGCTAACTCAACCTAAAATTATCAGTGATATACATCGCGCATATTTTGCAGCGGGTGCTGATATTGTTGAAACAAATACCTTTAACGGCACATCGATTGCGATGGCTGATTATCAGATGGAAGAACTGGTTTATGAACTCAATAAACAATCAGCTCAATTAGCACGAACGGTTGCTGATGAATTTACGGCAAATGAACCCGATAAACCGCGTTTTGTTGCTGGCGTCTTAGGTCCAACTAATCGAACTGCCAGTATTTCACCAGATGTGAATAATCCGGGTTTTCGTAATGTTAGTTATGACGAGTTAGTTGAATCCTATTTAGAAGCGATTGCTGGTTTAGTCGATGGTGGATCAGACCTATTATTAGTTGAAACGGTATTTGATACCTTAAATGCTAAAGCCGCCTTATTTGCCATTGAAAGCTATTTTGACCAGCATGATGTGCAATTACCTATCATGATCTCCGGTACGATTACCGATGCTAGTGGCCGAACATTATCCGGTCAAACGGCAGAAGCATTCTGGAATTCATTAGCGCATGTACAGCCAATCAGTATTGGTTTGAACTGTGCTTTAGGTGCTGAGCAATTACGTCAATATATTGAATCCTTATCAGGAATCGTGACCTGCCATATTAGTGCTCATGCTAATGCTGGTTTACCGAATGAGTTCGGTGAATATGATGAGTCGCCAGAAGTGATGGCCGCACAAATGAACGAATGGGCGACATCAGGCTTCTTAAATATTGTCGGTGGGTGTTGTGGTACTTCACCTGCTCATATTAAAGCGATCGCTGAAGCGGTAGCGGGTATTGCTCCTCGTGTACCTGTTAAGAATAAACATTTTTGTAATTTAAGTGGCCTTGAACCTTTCACTATTACACCAGAAAGCCTGTATGTGAATGTGGGTGAACGTACCAATGTGACGGGGTCTGCTCGGTTTGCCCGCTTGATTAAAGAAGGTGATTACGACGCTGCATTAGCGGTTGCTCGTCAGCAAGTTGAAAGTGGTGCTCCCATTATTGATATCAATATGGACGAAGGCATGTTGGACTCGAAAGAGGCGATGGTTACCTTCTTGAACTTGATAGCTTCTGAACCTGATATTAGCCGTGTGCCAATCATGATTGATTCCTCTAAATGGGAAGTGATTGAAGCCGGACTGAAATGTATTCAGGGTAAAGGTATTGTTAACTCGATTAGTATGAAAGAGGGCGAAGAGAAATTCATTGAACAAGCTAAATTAGTTCGTCGCTATGGTGCTGCAGTTATTGTCATGGCCTTTGACGAAGTCGGCCAGGCGGATACACGAGAACGCAAACGTGAAATTTGTACTCGTTCATATGAAATTCTGACTGAACAAGTTGGCTTCCCGCCAGAAGATATTATTTTTGATCCCAATATCTTTGCTGTGGCGACAGGGATAGATGAACACAATAATTATGCCGTTGATTTTATTGAAGCGGTAAAAGATATCAAACAAGCATTACCCCATGCGATGGTCAGTGGTGGAGTGAGTAATGTATCGTTCTCATTCCGAGGCAATAACCCGCTACGTGAAGCGATTCATGCAGTATTTTTATATCACGCTGTTAAAGCGGGTATGGACATGGGTATTGTTAATGCTGGCCAGCTTGCTATCTACGATGATTTGCCAGAAGAATTACGTGAACGTGTTGAAGATGTGGTGTTAAATCGTCGTAATGATGCCACTGAACGTTTATTAGATATTGCCGAAAAATATCGTGGTGATGGCAAAACTGTCGAAGTTAAAGAAGATTTAGAATGGCGTTCATGGACGGTCGAAAAGCGTTTAGAACATGCCCTGGTTAAAGGTATCACGGACTATATTGATGAAGATACAGAACTAGCCCGCGAAAATGCCGAGAGGCCACTACACGTCATTGAAGGTCCATTAATGGACGGTATGAATGTGGTTGGTGACTTGTTTGGTGACGGCAAAATGTTCCTGCCACAAGTGGTTAAATCAGCCCGTGTAATGAAAAAAGCCGTGGCCTATTTAATGCCTTTCATCGAAGATGAAAAAGAAGATGGTGAAGAGGTCAGCAATAACGGCAAGATCTTAATGGCGACGGTAAAAGGCGATGTCCATGACATCGGTAAAAACATTGTCGGCGTGGTATTGCAGTGTAATAACTTTGAAATTATTGATATGGGCGTGATGGTATCGTGTGCTGATATTCTTGCCAAAGCTAAAGAAGAGAATGTCGATATTATTGGCCTATCAGGTCTTATTACACCGTCGTTAGACGAAATGGTTCATGTCGCTAAAGAAATGGAACGTCTAGGTTTTGAAATTCCAATAATGATTGGTGGTGCAACGACATCGCTGATCCATACTGCAGTGAAAATTGAACATAACTACCATGGCTGTAGTGTCTATGTGAAAGATGCTTCACGTGCTGTAGGTGTAGCTCAAAACTTATTGAGTAAAGACCGACGTGATGACTTTATTGGCAAGATTAAAGCGGATTATGAAGATAAGCGTGCTCGTCATAAAGGGCGTAAGAGCACACGTCGTCAACTTAAAATTGCTGCTGCACGTGCTAATAAAACGAAAATTGATTGGCCTGCCTATAGTCCAACTATACCTAAGAAATTAGGCGTACAGATATTTGATGATTATCCATTAGCAGAATTAGTTGATCGCATTGATTGGACACCCTTCTTCCAAGCATGGGAATTGGCTGGCAAATACCCACGTATTTTAGAAGATGAAATTGTCGGTGAACATGCCACCCATTTATTCCGTGATGCTAAAGAAATGTTAACAAAAATTGTTGATGAAAAATGGTTAACAGCACGAGCAGTAATGGGGCTGTTTCCAGCTAACAGTGTTAATGACGATGATATCGAAGTGTATACCGATGAAAGTCGCAGTGAAGTTCGCATGACACTACATAGCTTACGTCAACAGGGTGAACGTCCGCCAGGTCGGCCTAATGCTGCTTTAGCTGATTTTATTGCGCCTAGTGACAGTGGTGTGAAAGATTATATCGGTGGTTTTGCTGTAACGGCGGGTATTGGTATTGATGAACATGTAAATCGTTTTGAAGACGATCATGATGATTATCACAGTATTATGCTGAAAGCCTTGGCCGATAGATTGGCTGAAGCCTTTGCAGAACGCATGCATGAAAAAGTGAGAACCGAACTTTGGGGCTATGTCACTGATGAATCTTTTGACAATGAAGATTTAATCGATGAGAAATACCAAGGTATTCGTCCTGCACCGGGTTATCCTGCTTGCCCAGACCATACTGAAAAAGGGCTGCTGTGGGCGTTATTAGAACCTGAAAAGAATGCCGGTATGACCATTACTGAAAGTTATGCAATGTTACCAACCGCGGCTGTCAGTGGTTTTTATTTTGCCCACCCGGAATCTCGTTATTTTGGTCTAGGTAAGATTAACCGTGATCAAGTAGAAGACTATGCGATACGTAAAGGCTGGACAATGGATGTGGCAGAACGTTGGCTTGCACCTGCTTTATCATATGATAGTGATGACTAATGGCTGAAAATATGCAAAATGCGATTGATGACTTGCAAATGAAACTTGCGTTTCAGGATGATTTATTAGAACAGCTGAATCAAGTTGTGACAAATCAGCAGCAGCAAATCACCAATTTAGAATTGGCACTTGAAAACATGAAAGTGCAAGTTAATACCATGCAGACGAGTAGTCAAGAAGGTGGCCAGCAGCATGAGTTGCCACCGCATTATTAAGTGCAAAAGTCTTATTGATTTGCCTTTTCTTTAAATATATATACCATAATATACCAATATTAGGTATAAAGAGGCGATGAAAATGAGTAAAAATACGAGTATGACCTTGGGCACTCATTTTGATGATTTTATTGTTTCTCAATTAACGGCTGGACGGTATAGTTCTGCCAGTGAAATTGTTAGGGCTGGACTTCGGCTACTTGAAGATGATGTGGCAAAAATGGCATCACTTCAACAACTGCTTAAAGAAGGTGAAAACAGTGGTTTTGAAGACTACTCATATGATGAGTTGATTTCTGAATTAGATAACAAGAGTCAGTGAAGCATTCCTTTAAGCTTAGTGTCAAAGCTAAGGTCGATTTAACAAAGATTGCAGTATTTACTGAACAACGCTGGGGACGAACTCAGCGAAACAACTACCTTTTCCAACTTGATCAGAGTTTTCACCAGCTTGCAGATAATCCAGATATCGAAGTAAGTTGTGACTATATTATGCAAGGTTACCGCCAATTTCCATTAGCTAGCCATATCGTTTTTTATAAAGTGAGCAATGTGAATATTGTTGAAATCATAAGAATATTACATAAAAGCAGGCTTCCAGAAGCTCAGTTTTCTGGAGAGTGACTAATGAATCAACGCCAATGTATCATCCTGCAAGGAAACAAAGATTGGTGCCGAATGGCATCAGCCACACTATTGGCAGATTATGATCTCAGCCAAACTTTATGGTTAACTGACAATGCACCCGAAAATTCGCTAAACACGACGCAGAAAAAGGCTCAATCTCAGTTAGGTAAAGAGTTTGATGCTGTTGTATTTGACGCTTTAGATGAATTTAATCCTGATAGTTTTGGTGCTGTTGTAGGTACTGTAAAACAAGGTGGAGCATTAATTCTATGGTTCGCTGAGAATAGTACTCATAGTCGTTTCATGCAGCGTTTCATGCAAGTTATTGAAGACTTTGAACAAGGACATGATAACTTTACGATTGTCCAACAGAGCCAAACAGATCAATGGGGTCAGACTCGATTGATTTGTGAGAAAGGGTCAGAAAATGAAGTGGAATCAGACCCCGTTGATTCTATAACGAGTGACCAGCAACAGGCTGTTAAGGCTATTATGAAAGTGGTGCATGGTCACCGAAGACGACCGCTTGTCTTATCTGCTGATAGAGGAAGAGGTAAATCGTCCTCCTTAGGTATTGCCGCAGCTCAGCTGCTGAGAGAAGGCAAACAAAGGATCATCGTTACAGCACCGAGATTGGCAACAGTTGAAGTCGTTTTCGAACACGCTCAGAGATTACTCACTGATGCAGACGTTTCAGCTGGTTTGATTTCAGTAAATGATGCTGAAATACGGTTTGTAGCGCCCGATCTGTTAATTGAATCAGAACAAAAAGCAGATTTATTGCTGGTAGATGAAGCAGCTGCAATCCCAGCCTCAATGTTAGAAAAACTATTACAGAAGTATTCTAGAGTAGTGTTTTCAACGACTTTGCATGGCTATGAGGGAACGGGTAGGGGCTTTGCCGTACGTTTCCAGAAAACACTTGATAAGCAGACGCCTAACTGGAATCACTATCGAATGGAAACCCCAATTCGATGGTCTAAAAATGATAGTCTAGAGGCCTTTAGCTTTCAGGCTTTATTATTAGATGCATCCCCCGTTAATGATGAGTTAATCAGTGATGCGAATGTTGAACAATGCCATTTTGAGTGCATAGATAGGCAAGCATTAATTAATAATGAACAAGAGCTTAGAGACTTGTTTGGCTTAATGGTGTTGGCACATTATCGGACTCGACCTTCTGACTTACAGATGATGTTAGATCGTGATGATGTCTCTGTTTATGTCATGCGTTATCAAGGACACATCATTGCTAGTGCATGGTTGGTCAAAGAAGGACAATTAGACGATACACTATCAGCGGCTATATTTTCTGGTCAGCGACGTTTAAAAGGTCATTTATTACCACAATCATTATTAGCTCATGCAGGCATGTCAGCTGCTGGCGGCTTGAACTATCAACGTATCATTAGAATTGCTACCCATCCCGCTATACAACAGCGAGGTATTGCTAAAGCCTTAGTTGGTAATATTAATTCTCTACACGAATGCGATATTCTGGGAGTAAGTTTTGGCGTGAGTCATGATGTGATTAGCTTTTGGTCGCAGTCAGGGTTTTCGGCAGTCAGATTGGGTCTTCATAAAGATGATGTAAGCGGTAGTCATTCAATAATGATGTTAAAAGTTAATTCACCGCCAGGTGAACAGTTATTAGATGCTGCAATGAATCGCTTCCAACAACATTGGCCTCATTTATTACTCAATCAGTTTAAACAATTAGATACGGGCTTAGTGATTCAATTATCTCAGTTGTTAGCTACTTGTGATATTAAGACCTCAGAATGTGAGCAGCAGGAAGTGAGAGCATTTTCTACTGGGCAAAGAGGGTATGACTTTAGCCAGATAGCACTATGGAATACAGTCAGTAGTATTATTCGAAGCACTGACTTTTTAATGCTTAGTCCTGAACAGCAGCAGCTTTGTGTGATGGTTATAGTGCAACAAAGAGATTGGGCAGATGTTTTAAAGCAGAGTAAGCATAGTGGGAAATCACAGGCAATAACCGCTTTACGTGAAGTAATTTCTATTTTATTACGTGGTTATTAATAGACCACATTTGTAGCTTGGACTTTAGTCCAATAGCGTCGGGTTGAAACCCGACCTACAGTCTTAGCGAGTAAAAGTATAGATGCATGGGTAGCTTGGACTTTAGTCCAATAGCGTCGGGTTGAAACCCGACCTACAGCTTTAGCGAATCAAAGTGTAGGTGCGGGTAGCTTGGACTTCAGTCCAACAATGTCGGGTTAAAACCCGACCTACAGCTTTAGCGAATCAAAGTGTAGGTGCGGGTAGCTTGGACTTCAGTCCAACAATGTCGGGTTGAAACCCGACCTACAGCCGAAACAAGTCAATTTTAATAAACTTCTCGGCGGAAAATTAACCTATCACTGCCATTGTATAAACCAAAGCTTGCTCTTCCTGATGGATTCTCAGAAAAAACACCATCACTATTCCAATCAAACTGTAACCAGTCGAATCCAGTTAACTCGCCTTTAATATCGATATAGCCTTGATTATCTTCACCAGGGGCCGAGAAGCTAAGGTTCCCTTGTCCAGAAGAAAATGTCGTATTGAGTAAAGTTGCTGAACTGGTCGAACTTTCAATGATCATGACAGTATCTCCCGGGCGATTATTTCCGGATGCAGGGTTACTCAGTAGAATATTGCTTGTTAAAGCTAGGTTTGTGCAACTGTCCAAACTATTTAATGACCAATTGCTACCATTAAAATACTCGGTGATAACAGGTACGGTGAGTGGAGCGAGCTCTGAACCATGAGCATTCTTAATGTTGAGTCGGCCAAAACGTATTGATGCGCCTGAAGGTGTGACTGACTGAGGTAAGTTAGTGCTTGCAACATTATCACTATCGGTAATGTCGGTAAATTCAAATGCAACAGCATTGGTAAAAGGAGCAACGAGAGAGTTCGTTTGTTGTAGGTAAGTAATATCATCACCACCAAAAGTATAGGTATGACTGCCATTACCATTATCAACAAGATCTGCTGCTGCTTCAGTCCAAGTTAAGTTAACCTTATTAAGTGCATCAGAGCCTAATTTATTGGCATCAGTTGTTGGTGCTGTAATGGTAAAGTCACTAATAGCTAGTTTGGCATAGCTACCCGTGTAATTTTGAGTGATAGATTGAGGTGATAATGCATTATAGGCCGTCACTTTTATTTCAGGTTTAGAATTATAAGTGAAAGGTTGACCAACATAATTAAAGTTGCTGCAGGCATAGCTTGTACAGCCGAAATTTCGCCGAGTAACATTCGAACTAAGTCCACCAAATGTGTGGCATAGTTAGCAATTCCGTTGCCGTAGACGCCGAAACCACACTGCACTTGACCAATACGTTTCTCCAATCCGCCATATGCTAGATCGATCATGACGGCATCAGAGCGCCGAGTCAGATTGACTTGTGTAATTAACCCTCGTTCATCGCACGCATCTTTGAATTGTTCAGCCTCTGCATAGGTCTGACCCAAAGGCTTCTCCACAACAACAGCCTTGAGATTGGGCAATGCCTTGATAACA
>ENA-OSET01000784-OSET01000784.1-sediment-metagenome-genome-assembly--contig:-NODE-784-length-34835-cov-14.357040_pt1 | contig 34835 bp, 34 predicted proteins | sample MGYA00237882_ERZ534229 | MGnify/ENA primary metagenome ERZ534229 (study PRJEB26408, sample SAMN06266212) | sediment metagenome | isolation source: Hudson Canyon methane seep mesocosm | place... | reverse complement strand
AAGCTGCTAGTCAGGTAGCTCCCTCTCCTGCTGGAGAGGGCTGGGGTGAGGAGAATAAAATTAAGGCTTTTCTTATTCCCCCCTTATCCAACCTTCTCCCCCTGGAGAAGGCTTTCGCCGAGAGATAAAGTGAGGGTCTCTGAATACTTACAAAAGGACGACTATTTAGCTATTTGCTCTTTTTGCGTAACATCAATTATATAATAACGACAACACTTCCAATGCTGAAAATCAGGGATGATTTTCGGTTCTGGAACAGCATTCGCAACATGAGATCCACCTAAGCAGCGACTGACTTTTTACTTTATCGCTGATAACAATACACTCATTAGCTGTATAGTTTCACCGTATTTGTAAGCATTCATCGGCCATTATCAACTCATTTCATTCAATTTAAAATTTAAAGCCTATCAAGACACTCATTAAGCATGTAAAATTGTAAAAATTTATTTTCTATTAATGGGTAGGTAAAGTGGACTTTAGAGGTACAACAATTCTTTCAGTACGACGTGGTGATAAGGTCGTTATCGGCGGCGATGGTCAGGTTACTTTAGGCAATACAGTTATGAAAGGTAACGCACGTAAGGTGCGCCGTTTACATCACGGAAAAGTCATTGCTGGCTTTGCTGGCGCCACTGCTGATGCATTTACACTCTTTGAACATTTCGAAGGAAAACTAGAAAAACATAACGGTAATTTAACGCGTGCTGCTGTTGAAATGGCAAAAGATTGGCGTACCGAACGTGCATTACGCAAACTCGAAGCACTCCTTTCTATTGCAGATAGTAAAACCTCTCTCATTATTTCAGGTAATGGTGATGTTATTGAACCAGAGCATGACCTGATTGCAATTGGTTCTGGTGGTCCATTTGCACAGTCTGCTGCTCTAGCTTTATTAGAGAATACAGATTTAAGCGCGCGTGAAATTGTTGAAAAATCTTTAAATATTGCCGCTGACATTTGTATTTATACTAATCATAACTTACGTATTGAAGAGCTAGACACTGAACAAAAAAGCTAAGGAATAGACAAAAAATGACACAGATGACACCTAAAGAAATTGCTCACGAACTAGATAAACATATTATCGGTCAAGCAAGCGCAAAACGTTCAGTTGCTATTGCACTACGTAACCGATGGAGACGTTCTCAAGTTGATAGTTCGTTACGTGACGAAATCACACCAAAAAACATTTTAATGATCGGCCCAACAGGTGTGGGTAAAACTGAAATTGCTCGTCGTTTAGCGCGCTTAGCAAATGCTCCGTTTATTAAAATTGAAGCCACTAAATTTACAGAAGTGGGTTATGTGGGCCGTGATGTTGAATCAATCATTAGGGATTTGGTTGAAACAGCTATTAAACAAACACGTGAAACAGCTACTGAAAAAGTACAAAACCGTGCTGCAGATGCTGCAGAAGAAGCTGTTTTAGATATTTTATTACCTCGTGCTGACAGCGGTATGCTTTCAGACACTGAAGAATCTACGCGCCAAAAAATGCGTAAAAAATTACGTGAAGGTGATTTTGATAGTAAAGAAATTGAAATAGAAGTTTCCGCTTCTCGCATTGGTGTTGAAATTATGGCACCCCCAGGTATGGAAGAGATGACTAGCCAACTACAAGGCATGTTCCAAAATCTGGGTAATGAGAAAACTAAAACACAAAGACTAGCGATTAAAGATGCACTTAAATTAATGACTGAGGAGCATGCTGCGAAGTTAATTAATGATGATGAAATTAAATTGTCAGCGGTTGAATCTGTCGAACAGCATGGCATCGTATTTTTAGATGAAATTGATAAAGTCTGCAAACGCTCTGATACCGGCGGTGATGTTTCCCGTGAAGGCGTTCAAAGAGATTTACTACCTCTCGTTGAAGGCAGTACGGTTAGCACTAAATATGGCATGATTAAAACTGATCATATTTTATTTATTGCTTCAGGTGCATTTCACCTCACTAAACCTTCGGATTTAATCCCTGAACTACAAGGCCGCTTCCCTATTCGTGTTGAGCTAGATGCATTGAGTAGTGCTGATTTTGTTCGGATCTTAACTGAGCCAGATGCTTCTCTAACAGAACAGTATGAAGCTCTATTAGCGACTGAAGGTGTTAAGCTAACTTTTACAGAAGAAGGCATTAACCGTATCGCAGAGCTTGCTTGGGAAGTTAATGAAAAAACAGAAAATATCGGCGCTCGACGATTACATACTATCTTAGAACGTCTATTAGAGGCCGTATCTTTTGACGCTCCTGATTTGCCTGATAAAGAGATTATTATTTCATCTGAATTTGTTAGCGAGTGTCTTTCTGAATTTGTTCAAGATGAAGACTTAAGCCGTTACATTTTATAATTATGCGTATTAAAGCTGAGCCCATCGATACTTTTCCAACGGATATAAAGCTCCATAAGCTATCTAAAATACTGGAAATATTTTTTGATAATGGGCAGACCTTTCAACTACCCTGTGAATACTTACGAGTATACACGCCTTCAGCTGAAGCTTTAGGTCACGCTCCTGGGCAAGAAACACTACAAATCGCTAAGGAAAATGTCTCTATTGAATCAATAAGGCCAATTGGTAATTATGGTATTGCGCCTGATTTTAGTGATGGTCATAATAGCGGCATTTATACATGGGAATTACTTTATAAATTGGGCAATGAATACGATACTCTATGGCCAAACTATTTAGAAGCATTAAAAGCGGCTAACCATACTCGTACGACACCCATTAAAAATTAAACTAAGTGGCGGGCAGTTAATATTGCCTCCTTTTCATGACTGCTAGCCTATTATTGCTAGCCCTGATATTAATAAAATTATGACAACTGAAAATACAACCCATTTCGGCTTTAAGCAAGTTGATGAAAAAGATAAGGTTAACTTAGTACGTGGAGTTTTTGATTCTGTTGCGAGTCAATATGACGTTATGAATGACCTCATGTCACTTGGTATCCACCGTATCTGGAAGCGTGTTGCCGTACAATTAAGTAATGTTCGTGAAGGTGAAAAGGTACTTGATTTAGCAGGTGGAACAGGCGACTTAACAACACTTTTTGAAAAGCGTGTTGGCAAAAAAGGTGGCATTGTTTTAGCTGATATTAACTCTGAAATGTTACGCACAGGCCGTGACCGTCTAATTGACCGTGGCTTAATTGGCAATATTGATTATGCTCAGGTTAATGCAGAATGTTTACCTTTTGAAGATAATACTTTTGATTGTGTATGTATTGCTTTTGGTTTGCGTAATGTGACCGACAAAGATGCCGCTTTACGCTCAATGTACCGTGTTTTAAAGCCTGGTGGCCGAGTGATTGTTCTAGAATTTTCTCACCCAACGGATAAAATCACAGAAAAAGTATATGACTTTTATTCGTTCAAGCTCTTACCAAAAATCGGTAAGTTTGTTGCTAAAGATGAAGAAAGTTACCGCTATTTAGCGGAGTCTATTCGCATGCATCCTAAGCAAGACGTTCTTAAAGATATGATGGAAAATGCGGGGTTAGAGCGTTGTGAATACTTTAATATGTCACAAGGCATTGTAGCCGCACATAGAGGTTATAAGTTTTAAATATTGCTCAAGCATAGCGTAATTTTATAATTACGCTATGCAAGCTTCTTAACTTGTCCTTTCCTCTCTTCATTTTTGCTTATTAAGTCTATGACAATCAAACCTTTACTTATTAACGCTTTTGAAACTGCACTCAATCAATATCTTAGTTTAGATGAAGATAGCGGTCTCTTTTTACAGCCCTTATCCGGTAAAGTGATTGCCATCACCCTACTCCCGTTCAATGAAACGATTTACTTATGCCCTACAGCTAATAGCATTCAAATCATTGATCAATATACGGATGCGGATACGACACTCAAAGGTTCGGTTCCTGCCTTCGGTTTTATGGGCTTAAGCTCCACACCGGCACGCTCATTTTTCTCGGGTGAAGTCAGTATTGAAGGTGACTTAAACTTAGGACGTCAATTTCAGCAATTATTTAATCAATTAGATATAGACCTAGAAGAGCAACTTTCACATTACACTGGGGATGTGATTGCTCATAAAGTAGGTAATCTTTTTCGTGGCCTGCATGACTGGCAACAAGAAAGCACACAGACATTAAAACTCAATATTACTGAGTTTTTACAAGATGAAAGCCAAGACGTCCCCCCTGCTCCAGAAATCAACATTTTCACTCAAAAAGTTGATGACTTAAAAGAAGATTATGACCGGCTTGAAGCACGAACTACACATTTAAACGACTTATTAAATGCTAAAGCTTAAAAGGAAAATTACGTGAAGCATCCAAAACTAATTCTAAGATTACTACATATTAACTGGGTTTTAATTACTCATGGACTTGATGATCTTATTTTAAAAACGCATTTATTCAGGCCCTTACGCTTTCTTGCTGTTTTTTCACCCAACTTCTGGCGTAAAAAAGATTTTGGTACACGCGGCGAACGTATTCGCCGTACTTTAGAAGACCTCGGTCCCATTTATGTAAAATTTGGCCAAGCACTTTCCACGCGTAAGGACATCTTACCTGATGATATTGCTGATGAACTGGTTAAGTTACAAGATAAAGTTCCTCCTTTTTCAAATGAACAGGCACGAGAAGTTATCGAGCAACAGTTAGGGTTATCTATCACAGAAGCCTTTGCTGAGTTTTCACCTAACCCACTAGCCTCTGCTTCAGTTGCTCAAGTGCATACAGCCACCTTACACAGTGGTGAACAAGTTATTGTTAAAGTCTTACGTCCTGATGTTGAAAAATGGATTCACTCAGATATTGGGCTACTTTATGAGCTTGCTTATTTTGCTGAAAAATTCTGGGCAGATGCTAAGCGCCTACATGCTAAAGAAATTGTCGCAGAATTTGAAAAAACATTACTTGATGAATTAGACCTCGTCAGGGAAGCGGGCAATGCGGCAAAATTAAGGCGTAACTTTGAGAACTCTGATGCACTGTATGTCCCCGAAATTCACTGGGAATTTACGCGCCAGAAAATATTGGTTATGGAGCGAATTCATGGTATTCCCGTTGGTAATATTGATGAGTTACGTGAACAACAGGCAGATTTTAAATTACTTGCAGAACGAGGCGTAGAAATATTTTTTACCCAAGTTTTTAGAGATAATTTTTTTCATGCCGATATGCACCCTGGTAATATTTTTGTTGAAGTTCCTGGAAAATATATTGCAGTTGATTTCGGTATTGTCGGAACTCTATCCTCCTCTGACCAGCGCTATTTAGCAGAAAACCTACTTGCTTTTTTTAACCGTGATTACCGTCGTGTTGCTGAAATGCATATCGAGTCTGGGTGGGTACCTGCTCATACGCGCGTTGAAGAATTTGAGTCTGCTATTCGTAGCGTCTGTGAACCTATTTTTGATAAGCCTTTAAAAGATATTTCTTTTGGCTTGTTATTGTTGCGTTTATTTCAAACTGCACGCCGCTTTGATATGGAAGTTCAGCCACAACTCGTTTTATTACAGAAGACTCTACTTAATATTGAAGGGTTAGGCCGCCAGCTTTATCCTGATTTAGATTTATGGCAGACAGCAAAACCCTTCTTAGAATCTTGGTTCAAAGAGCGTTTAAGCCCAAAAGCTAAAATCAAGCAAGCCATTAAAAAATTTCCGGAATTAGCCGAACAGTTTCCTGAGGTCCCTTCATTACTGTTTCAAGTACTTGATGATGCCGCGCATACGAGCCAACGCTCTGAATTACAACGCAAACAGCTAGAAAACTTAGGTACGCAAATGCGCGATAACCATAAAAGTACCCTCTATGCACTGTTGGCCAGTGCAACTATGATCAGTGCGGCCATATTTTTCAACTAATATGCTAGTTAATATCGTTCCTAAGTCGGAGATATCTGCTAAAGAGAATTTACAGTGGTTGTTTATTCTTAGAAATTTAATGATTGGTGGTGAGTCTCTCCTACTACTCATTTCAATTGATATTTTAAAAATTCCACTACACCAAGAAGCTCTATGGTTAACCATCTTAGCGATTGGTTCTGTTAACTTATATACATGGATCCGACTTAAAACAGATCTACCTGTGACTGAGATGGAGATTTTTTCTCAGCTAGCATTAGATGTATTAGCCATTGCGTCACTTTTATATCTAACAGGTGGAGCGACTAACCCCTTTACGTGGATTTTCTTACTCCCTGTTATTCTTACTGCCATCACCCTACCACATACCTATACATGGTACATGGTGATTCTAACAACCACCTTATATACATTTTTAATTCCTTACCACGCAACCTTATTAACTGTTGAGCCCCACCTCATACATGCAGACATGGCTCATATGACGCCAGATATACACAGTCAAACTGATCAGGAATTTTTTAACTTTCATATTTTTGGTATGTGGTTTGGTTTTGTGTGTAGTGCTGGCTTAGTTGCTTTCTTTTCTCTAGAACTATCCAACACCATTAAAGCCGGTGAACGAACCCTTGCTGAGGCAAGAGAGCAAGCTTTACAAGATGAGCGAATTATTGCTTTAGGAACTTTAGCCGCAAGCGCGGCACATGACATGGGCACTCCCTTAGGCACCATGGCTATTGTAGCCCACGAATTAAAAAATGATACTGCGCCAACCTCGCCTACTGAACTACATGAAAAAATGTCCATCATGTTAGATCAAATTAATCGTTGTAAACAAGCTTTATCAGTTATGTCTGCCTCTGCGGGAGAGTTAAGAGCAGATTCAGGGCATATAACAGCCTTTACTGAATATTTGGATGACGTCATTATGCAGTGGCGTAGTCAACAGCCGGGGGTTAAATTAAACTTTATTATTAACCCTGAAGCCCCACTAAACTCCCCTATCTTAGCTGAGCTCACTTTAACCCACTCTTTAATCAATATTTTAAATAATGCAGCTGAAGTCTCTCCACAAGAGAAAGGAATCGATTTATGTATTCATCGCTGCACCTTAGAAAATTTTATTGGCATACAAATCCGTGATTATGGCCCAGGTTTTCCTGATAAATTAATCAATAAAATTGGTAAAGCCCCTATTGAGAACAGTAACCAAGGTTTAGGCGTTGGGTTATTTCTTGCTCATTCAACTATTCACCGTTTAGGTGGTACTATTGAAATTAGCAACTCACCCGAAGGTGGTGCTTGCATTGACCTATTTCTACCACTTGTTTCTAGTTAACATTACCCTCTATGTCAGAAATACCTGAAGAAAACCAAGCACGCTTATTATTAGTAGATGATGACCAAACCTACTGTAGCGTACTTAAATCAGCATTAAAAAAACGTGGCTTTGATGTTTCAGTTGCCTATGATGTAAAAACTGGCTTAAGCTTAGCAGAGCAATTTGAGCCGGAATATGCAGTGATTGATTTACGTATTGGCTATGAATCTGGCTTAGAGTTAGTGCAAAAGTTAATCTCACTCGATGATAATACTCAAATTGTTATGCTCACAGGTTTTGCCAGCATCGCTACTGCTGTCGAAGCGATTAAATTGGGTGCTAAACATTATTTAACTAAGCCCGCCAATGCAGATGAAATCTTACAAGCCTTACGTAAAGACACTGGGGATAGCTCGGTTCCTATTAATGAAAACCCTCTCTCAGTAAAACGCCTAGAATGGGAGCATTTACAAAAAGTGTTAATGGAGCATGACGGTAATATCTCAGCGGCAGCTCGTGCATTGCACATGCATCGCCGTACTTTACAACGTAAATTAGACAAACGCCCCGTAAAAGAATAATGACAATAGCTAATACTGAACACCCTTTTGCCGAAATTATTCGTATTTTAGGCAAGGGGAAAAATGGTTCCCGCCCCTTAACTCAAGATGAAGCTTATCATGCTATGCGTATGATCTTAGCGGGTGAGGTGGAAGATATACAGTTGGGGGCTTTTTTAATGCTAATGCGCATTAAGGAAGAAACTCCAGAAGAATTAGCGGGCTTTGTTCTTGCTGTTCGCGAATCCTTAACGACATTTAATCAAAACTACTCTGTCGATTTAGATTGGTCTGCTTATGCAGGAAAACGCCGCCATTTACCTTGGTTTATATTATCGTGTTTAGTTCTTGCCGAAAATGATATTAAGATTTTAATGCATGGCTCTGCCTCTCATTCTGAGAGTCGACTTTTTGCTCAAGATATGTTGCCGCTATTTTCTATAGCACCTGCGCAATCTAGCCTAGAAGCAGAACAACAACTTAAACAAAGAAATTTTTCTTATTTATCACTTGAGCAGCTCTGCCCTAGTTTAAATAAAATGATTCACTTACGGTCTTTAATGGGCTTACGCTCCCCTGTACATACATTAGTCCGCTTAATTAACCCATTTCATGCAGAGTATAGTATTCAGGGCATTTTTCACCCCGGGTACCGCCCTGTTCATCAAGAAGCTGCGCTCTTATTACAACAAGCTAATATGGCTGTTTTAAAAGGGGAAGGCGGGGAAACTGAGCGCAACCCAGATATGGATTGCTTAGTGCAAAGTGTACATAACAATGAGCTTGTAGAAGAAAACTGGCCCGCACTATTTACGCGCAGGCATATCAAGCCGGATATATTAGACCCTAAACAATTAATTCGAGTGTGGCGAGGTGAATCTCAAGATGAATTTGCTCAAGCCAGTGTTATTGGAACAATGGCTATTGCTTTAAAATTACTTGGCAAGGCCAGCTCTCAAGAGGATGCGCAGCGTTTAGCTACGCAGTTCTGGAACCAGCGTAATAAAAACACTTATTCACCTCTATGATAAAACTGAGGGATTTCTTTTAAACTCCCTTTTTCCATATGCTGATACTCAAGGCCGACCAAAGTCCCTTCATTATTATCATGTTCAAACCATACAACTCTAGCATCGCCTAGCAAGTGAAATCTATCAAATTTAAACTCAATAACCAGCCCCATACGAAGGTCAACAATCTCAGGAATACGTATCAATAATCCATCAACGGATACATTTCTAGTCATAAATTCATAAACACTTTTATCAACCAGCACTTCCCCTGGTGATGCCATACTTTTTCGGTAAGCTTTTCGTTTATATAAAAAGCTATCTGCATCATAGGTGATTTGCTTAAACTCTAGAGCAATAAGAATGGTGTTACCATCCATTTCCACTCTAACAATTTCAGCTTCACCTGCTAGATTTAATTTCTCTATATAAATATCAATTAAATTAGAGCCTTTAATTAATTCAAAAACATCACTTTCGCTATGGATAGTATCAGTCACATCAATCTGTACTAACAACCCCGTAATTGAGAGGTTTAGCACATGCATCTCATGCTCCTCCTCGCCAATAAATAAAAAACCCATGAGCGAAAAATTTTTTCGATAATTTTGTCGTGAATTTGTCATATTAATATCATTTATTGTTCTCTGAACAGTATAATTCTATACCCTACTTATATATTATATTACTTAACTCTTATAGGTTATATTAATTTCAAATAAATTCAATACACTATGAAAAAACCTTTATATCTAAAACCGAGTTAATCAGCCGCTACCATAAAAAATCATGCGCAAACAAACCGTTACCTTTCTTTTGTTATTTTTTATTTTTATGACTTTACCGGCCTGCACTGCCACTCAACCCAAAAATACTAATAATATTTGTGCCATATTTAACGAAAAAGATGACTGGTACGAATATAGCAAAGATAGTTTCCTTAAATGGGGAGTCCCTATTTACATACAAATGGCATTTATTCACCAAGAATCACGATTTGTAGCGGATGCTCAACCTCCAAGACCCACCGTTTTAGGCTTTATTCCTTGGTTTAGACGTAGCTCAGCTTTTGGTTACCCTCAAGCTCAAGACAGTACTTGGGAGTGGTATATCGACGACTCAGGTAACTGGGGGGCAGATAGAGATGATTTTGAAGATGCCGTTGATTTTGTTGGCTGGTATGGACATATAAGTCACAAAAAATTAGGCATTTCAAAGTGGGATGTAAAAAAACAATATTTTGCCTACCACGAAGGGCACGGCGGATTTAAACGAAAAACCTATTTAAAAAAACCCTGGTTGATTAAAGTAGCAAAAAAAGTAAAGGCACGTGCACAAACATTCAAACAACAATTAAATGCTTGCCAAGCAGATTTAGAAAGTTCTCTCTCATTTTTTTGGTAAAATAAGCTTCTTAATTTTTTTAAGGAATACAGGTGAGCAAAATTCAACTCATTATTATTGCAATTTCCATTCTCGTACTTATAGGACTTTTCATGTTTTCAAAAAACAACTCAGAACTTTCACAAAATAATATTGCTGAAGGCGCAGCTTTTCTTGCCGAAAATGCAAGCAAAGAAGGCGTTATCTCAACTGAAAGTGGCTTACAATATACCGTCCTAACTGAAGGCGAAGGCGAAAAGCCAACGGCTAAAGCAAATGTAACCGTCCACTATAAAGGGACAACTTTAGATGGCACTGAATTTGATAGCTCATACAGCCGTAACGCACCTGCTACCTTTCCTTTAAACCGTGTTATTGCAGGTTGGACAGAGGGGGTTCAACTCATGTCTATTGGTTCTACTTACCGCTTTTTCATTCCTTCTGATTTAGCTTATGGCACGCAAGGCGCAGGTGGAGACATCGGCCCTAATGCAACACTAATTTTTGATGTTGAACTCATCAGCATTCAATAGCCCCCCCCAAAAGCGCAGTATCGCACCACTGCGCTTTCTATCTCATTCAAGCCCCTTCCTTCTAGACTTTTAAAAAAATAATCACATGACCGACTCTCGTTTTTTTGCTACCTGCCCTAAAGCAATGGAAGATATCCTTGCGACTGAATTAAAACAGCTAGGTGCTCAACACGTTAAAACAGCTCTAGCAGGTGTTTACTTTGAAGGGGAGTTAAAAACGGCTTACACCATTTGCTTATGGTCCCGTATTGCGAACCGTGTACTACTCGTTTTAGGTGATTTTAGTGTCACGAGCCAAGAAGATTTATATGACGGCATTTACAAGGTCAATTGGTTTGACCACATGAAACCAGATGATAGCTTTGCGGTCTCATTTAATGCAAAAGGCTCTAAAGCGATTAATAATACGCACTTTGGAGCTATCAAAGTTAAAGATGCAATTGTTGACCAAATGCGTAAAAAATTCAATAAGCGCCCAGAAGTCAATACGACCCAACCTAATATTCGTATTAACGTTTATTTGCAGCAAGAGCAAGCAACGCTGAGTTTAGATTTATCAGGTGAAAGCTTGCACCGTAGAGGCTACCGTGATGTTAGTATTACCGCACCTATCAAAGAAAATCTTGCTGCTGCCATTCTTTACCGCAGTAATTGGCCAAAAATTGCGAGCCAAGGAGGGAGCTTAATTGATCCTATGTGTGGCTCCGGTACTTTATTACTTGAAGCTGCAATGATGGCCGGTGATTATGCCCCAGGGCTACAGCATAAACATTTTGGCTTTATGCACTGGAAAAAACATGAACCTTCTGTATGGCAAGCATTACTAAAGGATGCTGAGCAACGCAAACAAATAGGCCTAGAGAACTTACCCACGATTGTTGGTTTTGATCAAAGCCGACGTGCGATGAATGCGGCATTACTCCATATTGAAAATGCTGGTTTACAAAACTACATCCATGTTGAGCGTAGAGATATTACTGAAGCCACAGCCGCTGAAAGCTGGGCACCCGGTCTTGTTATGTGTAACCCTCCTTATGGCGAGCGTTTAGGTGATAGTGAAGAAACGGCTCTTTTATACCGTAGCTTTGGGGAGGTGCTAAAAGCAGAATTTAAGCACTGGCAAGCCGCGATGATTATTAGCGACCCAGAATTAGGTTTTCGCCTTGGCATACGTTCGCAAAAACCAATTACTTTTTTTAATGGCGCCTTAGAGTGTAAATTATTACGCTTTGCCATTGAAGAAGAAAACTTTTTCATACCTAAAGCTAAAACTCAACAAGAACGCATTGAGCGTGCTATTGAGCACCCTCCAGAAATAGATAGTGCAGAAACAGAGCACGCGCAAATGTTTGCTAACCGCTTAAAGAAAAATATTAAAAAAACAGCTAAATGGCTAAAGCGTGAAGATATTCATTGTTACCGTATTTATGATGCTGATTTGCCTGAATATGCTCTTGCTATTGATGTTTATCAGGGTAATAAAACTTGGATTAATGTCCAAGAATACCAAGCACCAAAAACTATTTCTCCAGAAAAAGCTAATGCCCGTCTAAGTGCTGCCGTTAATGAAATCCCTAAAATTTTCAATATCCCCAAAGACCAGGTTTATTTAAAAGTACGCAGCAAACAAAAAGGCATGGAGCAATATGAAAAACAAGATCATTCCGAACAGTTTGAAATTATAGAAGAGCAAGGTGCGCGTTTTTATGTGAACTTTACAGACTACCTAGATACAGGGATTTTTTTAGATCACCGCCCTATTCGTCAACATATTCGGCAGCAAGCAAAAGATAAACATATATTAAATTTATTTGCTTATACCGGCACGGCTTCTGTGCATGCCGCTATTGGTGGCGCCAGCTCAACTACAAGCGTAGATATGTCTAAAACTTATTTAGAATGGGCACAACGCAATATGCAGTTAAATAATGTGAGCAATGATAATTATTTTATTCGTGCAGACTGCCGTGAGTGGTTAGAAGAACAAACTAAAAAACCTAAGCGCGACCAAGCCTATGACTTAATTTTTCTAGACCCTCCTACATTTTCTAACTCCAAACGCATGGAAACTACCTTGTCTATTCAAGAAGATCATGTTGCTTTAATTAAACAGGCGCTTCAATTATTAAATGAAGGCGGAGTACTCTATTTCTCAACTAATTTCCGACGTTTCAAACTTGATACCGAAGCCTTAGAAAAATTTAATATCGAAAATATTAGTGCTGATACGATTCCTGAAGACTTTTCTCGTACGCCCAAAATTCATTACTGCTGGGAAATTACCCGCTAATAGTTATGCAACATTTCAAAATCACCGCCAAAGGTAGAGTACAAGGTGTTTACTTTAGAGCATTCACTCTAAAAGTTGCTAACAAGTATTCTATTTTTGGCACTAGCAAAAACTTAAATAATGGCGATGTAGAAATCATAGCATCCGGCTCAGCTCAGAATATGAGCAGCTTTATTCAAGCCTGCAAATCGGGGCCGTTACTTGCTAATGTTAACAAACTAATCGTTATTGAACACCCTTGCTCAACACCGGTTTTTACTGACTTTAAGATTATTTCCTAATAGTTAGCAATCTAACCTCAAGAAAAATAACCCTATGCCGACTACCTTTACATGCAACCAATGGAGTAACGGTAATGAATATCAAACTAATCAAGCAGCTTATTATGCTAGTACTACTCAGTATCAGCATTTTTGCTTGCGCACCAAAAAGAATTGCGCGTATTCAAGTTCCACCTATTAAAATCCTTACCGCAATAGGCTATGGAACATCAGATATTTTTAAAAATTATTCACCTGCACAACAGCGATTATTAGGCATGCGTGCATCAAAAATGGATGCTTATCGTAACCTTGCAGAACAAATTTATGGTGTAAAAATTCAAGGGCACAGTACCATTTCAGCCATGATAGTCAGAAATGATAGCTACAGAACTTATGTTGATGCATTCCTAAAAGGCGCTCAAGTTAAAAGCATTACCGCTATTGATGCAGATACTTATGAAACCGTACTTGAAATCACTTTAACCCCTAAATTTTTTACGTGCTTAAGTGGCACAGCAGCAATTCATAGCCAATGCCTTAATGGCGTGAACTCAGGCAGGTATTATAGTGAAAACCTTAACACCAATCCTGCAACCACACTTGCCGCTTATAACTGCAATTCAATCGATTGTTATAAGTACCCTGAAGTTTCAGGTTTTTATAACAAAGAATACTAAGAAGGGGTACGAACAATGAATTTTTTACTAAAATCAGTATTTATCTCAATCTTACTTACTTCGCTAAGTGCTTGTGAATCAGGAATGTTTATTCGTGGCAGTCACTCACATTATTACCATGAAGATAATCATAATCAGCCTATCCGCTGGGGCTATACTGTAGGTGATCCAGTATTAGAGGCCGGTTACTATGGTAATTTTTACCCTCTTAATTCACCTTATGGGCCTATTATTCGTCAAGGAGAAGGTGCTGTCGCACCTTAATAAAATACAAAAATTATGCGATGCCTTAAATATCTTTTTTTCACACTGACCTTCTTACTGCTCCAAGCCTGTAACTCAGCTAAAGCACCCATTAAACTTCCCAGCGAACAAATCGCAACCGTTGAAGGTCAAGCAATAATAAAAGATGGCGCCCAGCTTCTTGCCCGAAAAATGGCAATACGAGATGCAATTCGCCAAGCGTCACTACAGAATAATAGTCAAATCAATAGTCGCACACTGGTCAATAGGAACAGTGTAATGCTTGATTCTTTTACACTTAGAACCACCGCCCTGATCAACAATACAAAAGTCATTGATGAATGGATAGAAGAAGGTATTTATCATGTCCGCGCAATGGTACGTTTATCAGCCGGAACAATGTGCACCCCTCAGTATCGTAAACGCATTGCAGCTACCGCATTTCCGCTAGTTCAGGTTAGCCATTCCAGCATGAATGAAAGCCCAGACCTAATGCGCGGTATTCCACGAGAAATTAGTAATATGCTCACTCAATCTGGGGATTATTTAGGTCGCGATATTACCCATAGAACTCTATATACAGAGCTAAGTAGAGCGCCTGAAATTACAGGAACACACCCTTATGATGTCTCTAATGATATAAATTTAGCAAAAAGAAACCGAGTACAATTTGTTCTATCTGGGGTCATAAGAGATCTAGAAACTTCCCCTAGTCATTACAACCGTGGCTCAGGTTTTTTTTCTTGGCTAAAATCATTTACTCGGTATTTTCACTCCACTCGTAGCATCACAATCGATGTCTACGTTCATGACGGATACAGTGGCGCTCTCTTATTTCAACACCGATATAAAGACCAAGCTTCAGGTGATACCTCTATTCCAGCAGATGTTATGGTCGGCAGCATACCATTCAAAGATACTGATACAGGCAATAAAATCACAAAAATCATTAACCAATCAGCCCTCGATATCCACGAGTCATTAAACTGCTACCCTTTTAATACACGCATTATAAAAATAAAAGAAAATAAGGTTTTTATTGATGCAGGTGCGCAGGAACGCTTAAATGAGGGCGACCAGTTAGTGGTCTATAGCAGCTTAGGGCCAATCAATAGGCCTGGAGGTGGCCAAGAAGTTTTAGGCCTGCATAAACGACCAACGAGCGTTTTAACCATTACAGAAATAACCCCCTTATTTGCTATAGGAGAGCTAGAAGTCCCCCCCCATATGCTTGGTATCAGAGCTGGGGATTGGGTGAAATCTTGGTAGATTAAAGTATGTATTCGCCCTAAAGCTCTCCCTTGCTGGAAAGGGCTTTAAGGCATTAACTTTTAAGCTTCAGCTGACAATTCATGTTGTTCAGCAATAAAGGTATATTCAGTTTTTAAACAATGGTCCAACCACTTTTCAAGAAAATAGTTTAAGCGCCATTTATAATCCATTATTTCTTTACTCTGACTTATATCTGTAATGGCATGAGCCACCTCTATTCGCTTATGATCACGTAACACTTCAGCAATACAAACATCAAAATAAACTCGGATCTTAACCGCCGGCTCCAATAAAAGCTCAGACTTATCACTAAAAGAATGGCTTAATTGTATCGTCTGCGTATAAGGTGTTTGTTCGAGAACCTGAACATGTAGCATGGGTTTTCCTTGCGAATACCCTTGGGATGACCCTGAAATATACCTGAGTCCCGGTACCAAACGAATTATTTTATAGTAATTCGCTTCACAAATAGTTTGTAAGCAAAATGATTTATTTAACGGGGCAACCTTAAACATAACGTCAATTAAATTTCTCTGATACCTTTGATTTCTGTTGCAACTTCAAACACACCTGGTTCAATTTCTTTAGAACGAATCACTTCAACATAAGATTTCATAGGGGGGGTCAATGAATTCTCTGGTGCAATGGTCACTTCCAATGCAACACCTGAATCCAGTGCACGGTCAGCTGAAAATAAAATACCAGAACCACTCAAGTTTAAACATTCACCCGCAAATTCCTGTTCAGAATCAGGGAATTTATAAGTCATTTTACAAGACACATCCATACGAATAAATGTTCTTGATTCAGCATGATCTAACATTAATTACTCCAAAATATAACTTAAAAATAAAATACCATGACATTAGTTTCATAGCGCAAAGAATAACGTAAAATACTCTGCTAAGAAGTTTAGCTTAAAATGATACTACTATTTCAATCCAAACACCCTTTCAAGGCCACATATTACGTCAAATAGATTAATATTTCACATAAATACGTAAAAAAAACGAGACCTAATTCACAATGAATAAATCTACCATACTTACAGGCATTACGACGACAGGCACACCCCACCTAGGTAACTACGTAGGTGCTATCCGTCCAGCAATCGAAGCTAGCAAAGACCCAAGCGCAACCCCTTTTTATTTTCTTGCTGATTATCATGCGTTAATCAAATGTCAAGACCCTGAAAAAGTACGTCAATCAAGTTTAGAAATTGCAGCAACATGGCTTGCCTTAGGGTTAGATACCAGCAATGCAACGTTTTACCGTCAATCAGATATCCCTGAGATTATGGAACTGAGCTGGATGCTCACCTGTTCAGCATCAAAAGGCCTCATGAACCGAGCTCATGCTTATAAAGCAGTGGTTGCTGAAAATGAAGCAACACCTAACACTGATCCTGATAAAGGAATTAATATGGGACTCTTTAGCTACCCGATATTAATGGCTGCAGATATGTTAATTTTTAATGCGAATAAAGTTCCTGTCGGTAAAGATCAAATCCAACATATCGAAATGGCTCGTGATATAGCTGCACGCTTCAATCACGCTTATGGAGAACATTTTGTACTACCAGAGGCAATTATTGATGATAATGCTTCCACTTTAGCTGGCCTAGATGGGCGCAAAATGAGTAAGAGCTACAACAATACGATTCCTTTATTTTCAACAGAAAAGAAACTTAAAAAGCTCATCAATAAAATAAAAACGAATTCTTTAGAGCCTGGGGAACCAAAAGATCCTACTGACTGCACTCTTTTTAGTACTTATAAAGCCTTTGCCAGTGAACAGGAAGTTGCTGATATTCGTAAACAATATGCAGAAGGCATTGCTTGGGGAGAAATGAAAAAAGTCTTATTTGAGAAAATAAATACGCAAGTTGCCCCTGCTAGAGATCGTTACGAAGCTTTGATGCAAGAGCCGGCACATATAGAACAACAACTACAAGAAGGTGCTGAAAAAGCTAGAGCTATCAGTATGCCGTTTATAGCCGAGTTACGTAAAGCAGTGGGAATTCAGAGAATGGTATAAATCACTTACATAAGTGAAAGTCCCACTATGAATTTAATACCTGAACCCTTTCAGTTCAGGTATTAAATAATCAAACTTTACAGATCTAATGAATTCGTAAAGCTTTAACTTTAAACAGACTACTCAGCTACGCCATCAGCATCTGCCAACATTTTCTGTAACTCACCTTTTGTGTATAAATCCATAATAATATCGCAACCACCGACTAACTCACCTTTAATATAAAGTTGCGGATAAGTTGGCCATTGCGAGTATTCTTTTAACGCTTCACGCAACTCTGAATCTTCAAAAATATTAAAAGAACCGAACTTAGCATTACATGCTTGCATCACTTGCGCAACTTGACCTGAGAACCCACATTGTGGAAAATCAGGTGTCCCTTTCATAAATAAAACGACATTATTGCTCGCCAATTGTGCCTTAATTCTTTCTATAACTTCCATTACATTTACTCAATAAAATAAAAACCAAGTGATCTTATCAGGATTTATCAAGCAAAAAAAGCACAAACAAAACAATTAGTGCTTGCCCATTGAAAATTAGAAAACTATAATTTGCGCTTTTTTCAAAAAGGTAGGTGTACTTTAATACCTTCTTTTTGCTTTAAACAAATAGATTATTATGAGCAGTAACATCATGCCTACCTACGGACGCCTACCCGTTACCTTTACTAAAGGTGAAGGCGCATGGCTCTGGGATCAAGACAATAAGCGTTATTTAGACGCACTTTCAGGCATTGCAGTATGCAACCTCGGCCACGCACACCCAGCTGTACATGAAGCCATCTGCAAGCAAAGTAAAACCTTACTGCACACATCAAACTTATACAATATAGAAAGCCAAGAGCTGCTTGCTACAAAATTATGTCAGCTCAGTGGCATGGATAATGTATTTTTTGGTAATTCTGGCGCAGAAGCAAACGAAGCCGCTATTAAAATCGCACGCTTATTTGGGCATAACAAAAATATAGCCAACCCTGCCGTGATTGTTATGCATAAAAGTTTTCATGGGCGTACCATGGGCACTCTTTCAGCAACGGGCAATCCAAAAGTACAAGATGGCTTCTCACCTTTGTTAGATGGTTTTATTCATGTTGACTATGATGACATTAACGCTATTGAAACAGCACTACAGCAACACTCAAATATCGTTGCGATTTTTGTAGAGCCCATACAAGGAGAGGGGGGTGTTAATATTCCTAGCCCTGACTACCTTAATAAAGTTCGCGCCTTATGCGACCATCATGACCTGCTCATGATGCTAGATGAAGTACAAACTGGAATTGCCAGAACAGGCGCCTGGTTTGCATTTCAACATAATAATATTATTCCAGATGTCTGTACGCTTGCAAAAGCACTGGGTAACGGTGTTCCCATTGGTGCCTGCATGGCTAAAGGTAAAGCTGCAAACCTACTAACCGCTGGGAAACATGGCTCTACTTTTGGCGGTAATTTCTTAGCGAGTAGCGCCGCACTGGCAGTTTTAAAGACGGTAGAAGCTGAGAACCTTTGCCAATTAGCCATTGATAAAGGTAATGCAATAAAACAAGCATTCACTAAGAATTTAGCTAATAACCAACATATAGTAGAAATACGTAATAAAGGCATGATGATTGGTATTGAGTTAGACATGCCCTGCACTCAGCTAGTCGTAACTGCATTAAATGATGGACTGCTCATTAATGTAACCGGAGATACCACTATTCGTTTACTGCCTCCCCTCATTATGGATGAACACCAAATTGAATTACTCGCTAGCAAATTATCAGCTTTAATTGATCTTCATACACAACAATAATAAAAATAATAATGCTATGAATCCAAGACACTTTATCAGCTTACTTGATTTATCAAGTGATGAGTTTCGTACTCTTATACAGCGTGCTATTGAATTAAAAAACAATCGTGATCCTGACTTTCAGCCCTTAAAAGGCCAAGTTCTCGCCATGATATTTGAGAAGTCCTCAACACGTACCCGTATTTCATTTGAAACAGGCATGGCAAATTTCGGTGGTAGTGCTATTTTTCTATCGCCTAGAGATACCCAGTTAGGCCGCGGCGAACCCATAAAAGATAGTGCGATCGTTATATCTAGCATGGTTGACGCCATCATGCTACGCACCAATGACCATGTAACTGTCACTGAATTTGCAAAGCACTCAAGTGTTCCTGTTATCAATGGTTTAACTGACGTATTACACCCTTGTCAGTTACTTGCTGATATGCAAACCTACTTTGAACATCGTGGCGATATTGAAGGCAAAACGGTTACTTGGATTGGTGATGGCAATAATATGTGTCACTCCTATATCAATGCGGCAATACGCTTAAACTTCCAATTAAATATTGCCTGCCCAGAAGGCTACTTAGCTGATAATGAACTGGTTAAATCTGCCGGCAATCAAGTCCAACTATTTGATAGTGCGCTTGATGCGGCTAAAGACTCTGATTTAATTGTCACTGATGTGTGGGCCAGCATGGGCCAAGAAGAAGAGCAAAAACAACGTGAAATTGCCTTTAAAGATTTTCAAGTCAATCAAAGCATCATGAATAATGCACATGATGATGCTCTATTTATGCACTGCTTACCGGCTCATCGCGGCGAAGAAGTAAGCACTGAAGTCATTGATGGTCAACAAAGCGTCATTTATAACGAAGCAGAAAACCGCTTACATGCACAAAAAGCACTCCTAGAATTGCTAATGAGTGCCTAAGTTAGTTAAACTGCATACAATTAACCATTTTGTAATAGGACCTTTTTGTGAAAATTATTGTTTGTTTTATTTTATTACTCAGTAGCCATATTGCCGTTGCGCAATCCGTTTATGTTACTGACAGCATGAAGTACACGCTACGTACCGGTGCAAGTAGTACTCATAAAATCATCAAAATGGTTCCCACTGGCACTCGACTTACCTTACTAGAAACTGATAAAGACTCTGGCTACAGTAAAGTACAAACAGCCGCGGGGGTTATCGGTTATATCCCTACACGCTTTACGCTAAAACAACCTATTAGCCGCTGGTATTTAAATAAAGCCAATAAAAAATTAGAAATTCTACAAGCCGAAAATGAGCAGTTCAAAAAGACCCTTGAAGAGCTAAGAAAAAATAATTCAGGCGCTTTAAATAATAACGAGGAACTCACTAAAGAGCGTGATGAACTCAGCACTGACCTGAACAACTTACGTCAAACAGCATCCAATGCAATCCAGCTAAAACGTCAGCGTAATGATTTACAAGAACGTGTTGTCCATGTTGAGCGTGAATTGCAACAAGTCAAAAGAGCTAAACAAGCTTTAGAGGATAGCACTAGCCAAGACTGGTTCTTATATGGTGGCATCTTATCTTTTGTAGGTATTTTCTTTGGCTTATTGATCCCTAAAATTAGCTGGCAGCGCAAACATACTGGTAACTGGGATACTTTCTAAAGCCCAAGACTAAAACTTACTCATTTAAAAGTGCGGATTTGAAAAGCTCCGCACCTTGCGAAATATTCGCAGCTCCCCTTTAATCTCATTGCAACGAAAACACTAATCACATGGCAAACGACAATAAAACTCGTAATTTTTCTTCTCAAGTTGTTGATGGTATGGAACGCGCACCTAGCCGTGCAATGCTTCATGCAGTAGGCTTTAAAAATGAAGATTTCAAAAAACCACAAATTGGTATCGCCTCAACTTGGAGCATGGTGACTCCCTGTAATATGCATATTAATAAGCTAGCTGATGATGCAGCAGCGGGTGTCGATGCTGCTAATGGTAAAGCCGTCATTTTCAATACGATTACAATTTCTGACGGTATCTCTATGGGTACTGAAGGTATGAAGTACTCTCTAGTCTCTCGTGAAGTTATTGCCGATTCAATTGAAACAGTCACTGGCTGCCAAGGTTTTGATGGGGTTGTTGCGTTAGGTGGTTGTGATAAAAACATGCCTGGCTGCATGATTGCCATTTCACGTCTTAACCGCCCTGCTATCTTTGTCTACGGTGGTACGATTTTACCAGGCTGTCATAAAGAGAAAAAACTTGATGTTGTTTCTGTTTTTGAAGCGGTCGGCGCACGTGCTAATAATAAAATTGATGATGCTGAATTAGCCGCCATTGAAGAGAAAGCTATTCCAGGCGCGGGTTCTTGCGGCGGTATGTACACAGCAAATACGATGGCATCAGCCATTGAAGCGATGGGCATGAGCTTACCTGGCAGTTCTGCTCAAGCAGCTGTTTCAGATGAAAAACGTAAAGACTGCGAACGTGCAGGCGCTGCAGTATTAGAGCTACTAAAAAATGATATCAAACCTAGCGATATCATGACTAAAAAAGCCTTTGAAAATGCAATTACCGTGATTATTGCTTTAGGTGGTTCAACTAATGCTGTTTTACACATGATTGCTATGGCCAATGCTGCAAAAGTTGATATTCAATTAGATGATTTCACTCGTATTGGCGCTAAAGTCCCTATGGTTGCAGACTTAAAGCCAAGTGGCCGCTATCAAATGGCTGAGCTAATTGAAATCGGTGGCATCCAACCTCTGATGAAAATCTTACTTGATCGCGGCTTATTACACGGTGACTGTTTAACGGTCACCGGTAAAACTTTAGCTGAAAATTTATCAACAGTTAAGCCTTACCCTATCGATCAAGATATGATTTTGCCACTTGATCACCCTATTAAGAAAGACAGCCATTTAGTTGTACTTTACGGGAATTTAGCGAATGAAGGTTCTGTTGCAAAAATCACCGGTAAAGAAGGTTTATTATTCACAGGTACCGCTAAAGTGTTTGATGCTGAAGAACAAGCATTACAAGGTATTTTAAATGGCGATATTGTCAAAGGTGATGTTATTGTCATTCGTTACGAAGGCCCTAAAGGCGGCCCAGGTATGCGTGAAATGTTATCGCCCACTTCAGCTATTATGGGTAAAGGTCTAGGTAAAGAGGTCGCACTCATTACCGATGGTCGCTTCTCAGGTGGAACACATGGATTTGTAGTAGGTCATATCACTCCAGAAGCTCATGTGGGCGGACCATTAGCCATTGTTAATAATGGTGATAAAATTACTATCGATGCAGAAAATAAAAATCTTACACTGCATATAGATGACGCTGAAATAGCCGCTCGTTTAGCAAAATGGCAACAACCTGCACCTAAATACACACGCGGTGTTTTAGCTAAATATGCGAAATTAGTTAGCTCTGCATCAACAGGTGCAGTGACTGATAACTAAGCACACCACACAATAATTAAATCAACAAACCTAAATATTCACATATTGTGAATATTTAGGCTTCATGCTAAAGTTCACATAATGCAACCTTCCCTCAAAGCATTATGCATATAATTTCAAAAAAGCCTTTTAGTGATGCTACTAAAAAATTCCCTAATGATAAATTAGCTATTGAATCTACCTATAAATTATTACGTAATGGGCGCTTTTCAAACCCAAACGAATTAAAGTCCCTACTCCCTAGCTTAGACAATTTTAAATATAAGAATAAGTGGTGGGTAATCGATATTGGTGGGAATAATTTACGCTTAATTGCTTTCATTGAATTTCGTGATAATCGAATGTATGTCAAACACATAACAGCACATTCTGAATACGATAAGTTATGCAAAAAATATGCAAAGGAGACAAAAAAATGACCTTCTTAGAAGTAAAAGAACAGGCCAATGCTTTATTTTCCCACGCTGAATTTCTTGTTCACATTAAAAATAACGATGAGTATAAAAAAGCGTTATCTTTAATGGATGAATTAATTGAAGAGTATGACTTATATAAACCCCTCATCGAGATTCTATCGAATTCAATTGAAGAGTGGGAAAATTCAGCAGAGGAATTTACAGCATTTAACCTGCAAATAAAACAAATGGACAGTGGTGTTGCTGTTTTACGTACCCTCATGAATCAATACGGACTAAAAACAAATGACTTTAAGGAGGAAATCGGTGGAAAGAGTATGGTTTCAATGATTTTACATGGTTCGCGAATGCTGTCTCGTAACCATATTCAAGCACTATCAACTCGATTTCATATTAGCCCATCTATATTTTTTGAACACGTATAACGACTAAGTATGTACGATCTTAATTCTTTCGTTAATTGGTTTAGGGATTCCAGTCCTTATATTCATGCCCATCGCAACCGAACTTTTGTTATCTACTTTGGTGGAGAAGCAATCTTAGATGCTAGCCTCAATAATCTCGTCCATGATTTTGCTCTTCTAAATAGCTTAGGCATACGCTTAGTTTTAGTTCACGGCATACGCCCGCAAATTGATCTAGGTCTTGAAAAACAAAATTTAAGTTCCTCATTTCATGAACAATTACGCATTACTGATACAGCAGCCTTACAGTGCGTTAAAGAATCAGCTGGCTTAGCTCGTGTAGAAATAGAGTCTTTACTTTCTTTAGGCGTTGCGAACTCCCCCATGGCTGGGGCTAAAGTTCGTGTTATTTCAGGAAATTTTATAACTGCCCAACCGCATGGAATCATCAATGGTGTTGACTTACAATTCACAGGAAAAGTTAGACGAATTGACAGTGATGCCATTCATCAACAACTCGATTTAGGCCATGTACTATTAATTTCACCCGTAGGTTACTCCCCTAGTGGAGATTTATTTAATTTATCAGCCGAACAACTAGCAACTGAAATTGCTATCGCTTTACAAGCAGAAAAACTGATACTAATGACAGAACAAAGTTGCCAGTCCTCTGAATCAGGACAGCTGATTGCACAAATCACCACAGCCGAAACACAAGAACTGATTGAGCATGACACTCAACTTGCATTAAGCACAAAATATGCTTTACAGTCCGCTATTCAAGGTTGCCAAGCCGGTGTAAATCGTGTCCATATTTTAAATAGGAAAATCGATGGCGCCTTACTCATCGAGTTATTTAGCCGTGATGGCGTAGGAACTTTAGTCAGTTCTACTGAATTTGAAAGCATACGCACGGCACAGTTAAGTGATATTCCTGGCATTCTTGAGCTTATCACCCCCCTTGAACATCAGGGACTTTTAATTGGCCGCTCGAAAGAACATTTAGAAAATAATATTAAAGACTATATCGTCATTGAACGAGATGGCTTAATTATTGGCTGCACGGCTTTACACACAATAACAGAAAGTCACACTGGCTTGATTGCTTGTTTAGCTATTCACCCAGATTATCGAAAAGCTGAGCGTGGCAACCAACTTTTAGAACAACTATTAGTAAAAGCCGGACAGGAATCACTACAGCAATTGTTTGCTCTATCCACACAAACCATGCACTGGTTTAAGGAGCGTGACTTTCAAGAAAGTCACTTCACTGAACTACCCGCTACATTACAAAAAAATTACAATCATTTACGTAACCCTAAAGTGCTTAAAAAGAATCTGCCTTAATATTCAACACTCCACAAGCCCGACCTGATCACCCACAAACTTCAGCTACCTTTTAAAAGCTCACACAAGATATAACACTGGAATACAGGAATTTCTGCCATGAATGCCCCGTATTTCATAAGTTCCATAACGGTCTACAAGTTGTGACTAATAATACGGCTACCGGTTATAAGAAACCAATAGAATAATGCAGCTTCAATCACTCGAAGTATCGTTGTTCATTAGCTTACATTCGCGTAAAATCGAATCCTTGATTCACTTTAATTTACATAACACCATGAAAAAAGCACTACTGCTCATACTCTGCGCACTTTCATTACAAGTTATTGCCAAAGAAAAAACTCAGCCCTCAGGCGAAACATGGACTAACTCTAGCCTTTCCGAAAAAACAATCAAACAAGTACAAACTGATAAATACAAATACACACAATGCATTTATAAAGAAGCCCAAAAAAAAGGCTACCAAAAAATTGATTCACGCGTTGCTACCGACGCAGTGATGAAACAATGCGAACAAGAACTCGCAAAAATCCGCGCAACCTTTATTAATGATGGCGTACCCGCTGTCATTGCTGATCGTTACTTAAAAAAAGCACGTATAACGATGACGCGCAAAATACTAAAATCCTTAGTATTTGCAGAAGCAGCACGTAAATCTGGCGCAATACATTAACAAACGACACATTAAAAACTCATGAACAATACCCAATTTCAAATAAACCTCGAACTAATACCCACTACTTTTGATGCCATTCATGCTTATTTAGCAGCAACTGTTTTTGGTCTAGCGCTTACAGTCATTATCTTATTATTTATGCTATTGATTGGCGCAATGCGTAAAACTAAACAACCCGAACAAAAAATAGCTGACAATTCAGAACAAGCTATTTCAACTAAAATACCTAAGCGCGAGCCAGAAGTTAAAATCGTTGAAAAAATTGTTGAAGTAGAGAAAATTGTAGAAGTTGAAAAAATAGTCCAACAACCTGCTCCAGAACCCATCATATTAAAAGAGGCGACACCTGATGCCGCTTTACAGCTCTTAAGCTTATTACAAACAGAAGCGCGTTTTATAGATTTCATTAAAGAAGATATCAATGCCTACAATGATGCTGACATTGGTGCCGCTGCACGCGTTGTTCATACGGGCTGCAATAAAGCTATCAACGAACACTTTACTTTAACAACCGTACGTAGCGAACAAGAAGGTAGTAAAGTCACATTACCCGAAGGTTTTAATGCGGCAGAGATTCGCCTAACTGGAAATATTGTAGGCAAAGCCCCCTTTACGGGAACATTGGTTCATAAAGGCTGGTTAATCAAAAATATTAAATTACCTAAATTAACCCAAGGTCATAATGCAAATATTATCGCAGCAGCGGAGGTTGAGCTATGAAAGGTCTATTCAACTCAACACAATCATCAGAAAATACAAACGATGAACATTCAGAATCAGTGACTGAAACTGATAATAGCACTGAACCTACACCACCTGAACCAGACACTAGCAGCTCTGAATTTATACAAAGCCCTACCCCACAAAATGAAAATACCGGCACTCATTTCTCTATCGGTATTGACTTAGGGACAACCCATTGCGTTCTTTCTTATGTTGATATTAGCGACCTAGAAGCAGATGAAAGAGAACAGCATGTATTACAAATTCCACAGCTAACGGCTCCGGGTACGATTGAAGATAAGGATCAACTCCCCTCCTTCTTATACCAAGCCCATGAAGCAGAAATCAACGAGGGTGATACTGCATTACCTTGGACATCTCAGCCTGATTTTTTAGTGGGTGAAATTGCACGTAATTTAGGTTCTAAAACGCCGATACGTTTAGTCTCTAGCGCAAAAAGCTGGCTATGTCATGCAGGGGTAGACTGTAAGTCAGCGATCTTACCAACAGAGTCTCCTGAAGAAGTTGAACGCGTTTCTCCATATCAAGCTAGTGTTGCGTATTTACAGCACCTTTGTGACGCTTGGAATCAACAACACCCAAACACACCTATCCGTGAACAAGAAATAACCATTACAGTACCGGCTTCTTTTGACCCTGCGGCACGTGAATTAACGGCTGAAGCAGCAAGAGCTGTTGGCTTATCCAATGCAACCTTATTAGAAGAACCCCAAGCAGCACTGTATAGCTGGATCGAAAAAAGTGATGGTGACTGGCGTAATCATGCCAATGTAGGCGATATTATTCTAGTCATTGATGTTGGTGGCGGTACTACCGATTTATCCCTCATTGCAGTCACAGAAGAAAGCGGCAACTTAAGCCTCACACGAATCGCTGTCGGCGATCATATCCTTTTAGGAGGAGATAACATGGACTTAGCTTTAGCCTATACGCTAAAAGCTAAGCTAGAAAAAGACAGTAAACGTCTTGAGCCATGGCAAATTCAAGCACTGACCCATGCTTGCCGTGATGCCAAAGAAAAAATCCTCAGTGACAATGATGCAGATAACATTCCTATTGTTGTTCCTAACCGAGGCTCTTCATTAATTGGTGGTACTTTACGCACTGAATTAACACGCGATGAAGTAAATAGTGTACTCATTCAAGGTTTCTTACCTGACATAGCAAGTAGCGAACACCCTGTTACTCGTGCTCGATCAGGCTTACGATCTACGGGTTTACCTTATGCCCAAGATGCAGGTATTACACGTCATTTAGCCGCTTTTTTAACACGCCAACTCAATGCAGTCGATGATTTAGCGGGTATTTCATTACCTGAAAATGCAAGCTTCATCCACCCAACAGCCGTATTATTTAACGGTGGCGTTTTAAAAGCATCGCACTTTTCTGAGCGCATAATGAACGTTCTTAATTCATGGCTAAGTACTGAACAAGCTCCAGAAGCTCGATTATTAAGCGGTTTAGATTTAGATTTAGCGGTGGCCCGTGGCGCCGCTTATTACGGCTTTGTACGTAAAGGTAAAGGTGTTCGTATTAAGGGGGGGACTGCCGCGTCTTATTACGTGGGTGTAGAAAGTGCCATGCCTGCTGTTCCGGGCATGCCTCCCGAACTACAAGCGCTTTGTATCGCACCTTTTGGGATGGAAGAAGGCTCAGAAACAGATATGCTTGACGATGAATTCGGCCTAGTTGTTGGAGAACCCGTACGTTTTCGTTTCTTTGGTTCTAAAATTCGCCGCGAAGATACTGTAGGTACTCGCTTAGATTACTGGACAGATGAAGAGCTTGAAGAGCTTGATGAGATAGAAATCACTTTAGCCGAAGATGGCCGTAAAGCCGGCGAAGTTATTCCTGTCTACCTTTGCGCCTCGATCACCGAAGTTGGCACGCTTGAATTACAAGCCGTATCAACCAAAGATGAAGGCCAATGGAAGATTGAGTTTGATGTACGTGCGGGGGATGAAGACTAGCGAGTCTCGTAGGTTCGAATTTATTCGTCCCCCCATAGGAATATATATCGTTCAAATGCTAAAGTACGCAATGCGATACCCTACATGAGATAAAGCCTCAATGTAAAACAAAGGTCCACGAAAACACGAACGTCACAAAAAATAACTTTTAGTGTCTTTCGTGGATAAAATAAAATGAGTTATAGCAGCCAGTTACTCCCTCTCTTGTTGGAGAGGGCTGGGGTGAGGAGAGTAAATTCAGGCACTTATCTATTTCCCCTCATCCAACCTTACCCCTCTGGAGAGAGCTTTAAAATTTGTATAGATACCTAATCTAAAAAGCATATAGTAGGTTCGAATTTATTGGCTAGGTCAGCGTTACCTGTGGATTTTTTTAAGTACTTTTGTTCTTAAGAGCCCTCTCCAAAGGGGCAAGCCCGACAGGATCGGATTTGCATTTACCCGCAGGGTTTTGGGCAGGGATAGCCCAACATGACTGGGTTGGGTGAGGGGAAATAGAAAGCATGTTGTCAGCATTTTTTTCATGCCTTTATAAGCCATTAAGATAAGCTAAAAAACTTTTTTTAACGTCTCCCCACCCAAGCCTCCCCAGCAAGGGAGGGCTTTAAGAGCTAATTTATTCGAACCCATAAAACATACAAACTAAACATAAGCTTTTTATTTTAGAAATTATTAATATGCGCCCACATAATAAGGTGAAAAACCGACACACTTTTACCCTATGCATATCCACCTTATTTCAATTAATTAATAAAAATCCCGGTGAATAAAAAATCCGCACAATTCCATATAGGTATTGACTTAGGTACAACCCACACAGTTGTAGCCTATGCCAAAATTCAACAAAAAAACTCGCCTATTCAAATTTTTGAAATAGAGCAGCTTGTTGCGCCAGGGGAAGTCGCATCCCGCCCACTTCTACCTTCTGTTCGTTACCATCCTGCACAGGGTGAACTTTCTGATGCGGATATGGCGTTCTCTCCTTCAGGAGAACAAGCGGTTATTGGTCAAGCAGCTCGCGTACTTAGTGCTAAAACCCAAGGCCGTTTTGTTAGTAGTGCAAAAAGCTGGTTATCTCACCCATCAATTGATCATACAGCAGCCATTTTACCTTGGGGCAGCGCTGATGATGTCGACAAAATATCACCACTTGATGCCAGTGCTAGTTATTTAAAACATGTGCGCCAAGTGTGGAATCATAAATTTCCTGATAGCCTATTAGAAAACCAACAGATTGTTATTACGGTTCCTGCTTCATTTGATGAAGGCGCCCGCTCGCTGACCTTAGAGGCGGCTAGAAGTGCTGGTTTACATCACATTCATTTACTCGAAGAGCCACAAGCCGTTTGTTATGACTGGTTACGCCGTCACCACGACCAACTTAAAACTAGCTTAGACGATATTAAATTATTATTAGTCTGTGATGTCGGCGGCGGAACCACAGATTTAACTTTAATCAAAGTTGAAGCAACAGATACTGAACCTAAATTATCGCGTATTGGTGTTGGCGATCATTTAATGCTGGGTGGGGATAATATTGACCTTGCCCTTGCTCATCTAGCCGAATCACGACTTAGCACAGATAATAAAAAACTATCTGCCGCTAATTTGTCGCATTTACTCGAGCAATGCCGTATCGCAAAAGAGCGCTTATTAGCAGAAGACGCACCTGAACAGTTAAATGTTACTTTATTAGGCGGTGGCTCTAAACTTATTGGTGGCACACGTTCAGTCAGCCTAACTAAAGAAGAGGTTAAAAAAATTGCATTGGATGGCTTCTTCCCCTTATCAAAGCTAACCGACCTACCTGATAAAAAACGTAGTGGTGTCGTTGAATTTGGCCTTCCCTACGCAGCTGAACCTGCAATTAGTAAGCATATTGCCGCATTTTTAAACACCCACAGCCAAGCAGCACAAGAGGCACTTGATGGGAAATCTATCGTTCCTGATGCTTTATTGTTAAATGGTGGGGTTTTTCGTAGTCAACCCATTAGCCAACGTACACAAGAATTACTCAACTCTTGGAGTAATCAAGCCCCGACTCTTTTAGAAAATCAACATCCCGAACTTTCAGTAGCTTATGGTGCTGTTAGCTATGGTATTGCTCGTGAACAAAAGAAAATTAAAATTGGCGGCGGTGCCTCCCGTAGTTACTTTTTACTTATCGGCACCGGTACAGATCAACAAGGTGTTTGTATTCTGCCTCGTGGCAGTGAAGAAGGTAATGAAATCATTCTTAAAGAACGTCAATTTTCTTTACGTTTGGGTCAGCCTGTCAGTTTTCACTTAGCCTCGTTAACGGGTGGTAATGAATATAAAGCAGGAGAAATTATCACTATCACAGATGATTTTCACCCTCTTCCTCCTTTAGCTGTTGCCTTTGATCAAGATAATAGCAATGAACAAAATGAAGTCATCGTTCAATTATCTGTCACTTTGTCAGAAGTCGGTACATTACAAATTCAGTGTGTATCTACTAGAGATACCCAACAACGCTGGGATGTACAATTTCAAATTAGAAAAAAATCAGTTCAACAAGTCTCTAAACAACTACCGGATAACTTCCCTAAAGCCCTCGAACAAATTGAGTCTATTTTTGGCTCAAAATCCAAAGACATCAACCCCAAAGCCGTAAAAAGTTTACGCGCCGATTTAGAGAAATTATTAGGCTTACGCAGTGAATGGTCGAGCCATTTACTGCGCGAACTGTTTACCGCCTTATTAGAACTTCGTAAAAACCATCGGCGCTCAGCGAACCATGAGCGTGTTTGGCTTAGCTTAATAGGTTTTTGTTTGCGTCCTGGTTTTGGTTATCAGCTTGATAATTGGCGAATTGAACAGCTCTGGAAAGCCTATCAGCATAATATTCAGTTCGTTAATGAAACTCAAAACTGGACAGAATGGTGGATATTATGGCGCCGTATATCTGGAGGCTTAGATACGGAAGCCCAAGAAAAAATCCTTAAAGACTTAACGAAATACTTAAACCCTGCTTCTGCACGCCAAGGTAATACTGCAAAATTAGGAAAACAACGTGGTTACGATGATATGGTACGTCTTGCCGCCGTACTAGAACGCTTACCAACCAACCAAAAACAACAGTTAGGTGAATGGTTTCTAAAACGATTACAAAAAGCGAGTGAACCCGCACATACATGGTGGGCAGTAGGCCGTATTGGCGCGCGCGTCCCTTTTCATGCCAGCACTCACTTTGTAGTCTCTGCCGACACCGCCTCTCTCTGGTTAGAACAAATTCTAAAAGTAGACTGGAAAAAAATCCCACAAGCTGGGTTTGCTGCAACGTTAATTGCTCGAATGAGTGGAGACCGTGTCCGCGATATTGATGATGAAATGCGCGCTCGCGTTATTAGCCAATTGAAAGCAACTAAAGCGCCTGCATCATGGTTAGAAATGGTGGAATCTGTTAAAGAACTCGACGCTTCTGAAGAGCAGCAAATTTTTGGTGAAGCTTTACCGCCAGGGCTTACGTTGATTAATAATTAAGTGCCTCATAGGATGAGCAAGCTGCTAGTCAGGTAGCTCCCTCTCCTGCTGGAGAGGGTTGGGGTGAGGAGAATAAAATTAAGGCTTTTCTTATTTCCCCCTCATCCAACCTTCCCCCTCTGAAGAAGGCTTTCGCCGAAAGATAAAGTGAGGGTCTCTGAATACTTACAATACATATGTTTATTGGAAGGTTTTGCGAGGCGCTTAAAGCAGGCTTTTATTCCCCTCATCCCAACCTTCTCCCGCTGGAGAAGGGGTTTTATTGTTTTGTGGGTATTGTGTGCTTTTGTACACAGTGTTGATATGTTGTTTATAAGGTACTATTTATGAATATTAAACAGCTTATACTCATTATTCTCCTCTCTGCTTACCTGCCTTGTGCTTTTTCGATTGATAGCCTGTCTATTTCAGCAGCGAGCATTAAAGCTAACGGCTGGCACCTATCAAATACCACACTAACTCTATCTGAATTAAGCAGACCCACAGCAAAAGTTTCATTAAGCGCTAAAAAATTAAACCTCCCTGCTCCACTCAATAACATTCGCTTATTAAACATTCGTTGCCAACAATTTTCTTGGCATGATAATTACCTAAATTGCCAACAAGGTAAGCTACAATTACAAACTGCTTTATTTAAAAAACAAAGCGCTATTTTTTCTTTGCGCGTTAAAAATCAACAAGCCCAACTGACACTCAATGATTTAGCTTTATTTGGCGGTACCGTTAGTCTTTCTGCTCAAGAAAAAAATGGCAACTGGGTGGCAGAACTAAAAGCCACACAAATCAATCTAGAAAAAATAAAGGCCTTTTTAAAACAAAAGAAATTAGAAAGTCTATCCGGCAACGCCAATATTGCTATCAACCTTCAAGGTAACATGACGCGCATTGATCAACTACTTATCAATGCATTAACGACACAGCTCTCTGTACAAGATACGCAAGGCAAGCTAGCAACTGAAGATGTTAATTTAAAAAGTACTCTTAGCTTAAAAAAACAAAAGAATGGCTGGCAATGGCAAAGTACACAAATTATTGATACGGGTGCTATTTATGCTGAGCCCGTGTATTTAGAAATTACCAAAGATCAGCCCATCCATTTATCAGCTAACGGACAATTACTCGCCCAGCAACAAAAAATTAAACTACACTCAGCCAAACTAATTCACAGCGGTGTTGCGATGATCCAAGCACAAGCAACTATTTCATACCAACAAAACCTGCAAATCCAAACGGCAGAAATCCATACAAAACTATCAAATTTAGAACATTTCTCAGCTATTTATTTAGCACCCTTTATCGCTGAGAGTGCGCTTGAAGGTTTTAATTTACAAGGTGATTTAACTAGCAACGTTACTATCAACAACAATACCGTTAGCTATTTAACAGCACACTTAAATGCCATCACCATTAATGATACTAAACATCGATTTCAAGCTAATACCCTTAAAGGTACGGTTTTCTGGAGCCCTTTTATAGACCAACAAAAAACATCGACTCTGGAGTGGGACTCATTAAAAGTGAAAGAAATTCCCTTTGATGCGGGGTCTTTAAACTTCTCAATCACTGAAAAACATATCAAACTATTAGACTCCCCCAACATAGTTTTATTAGACGGCTTACTTGCCATTGAACAGTTTGAATTTAACTCAACTCCAGACATGGGTACTTCAGTTAAGCTTCGTGCTCGTATTAGTGATATTTCTCTAACAAAATTATCTAACGCAATGCACTGGGAAAATACATTAAGTGGAACCATGAGCGGCTACATTCCTTCCGTAACCTATAAAGATGACACGCTTAATTTAAACGGCAGTTTAAAAATGCAACTATTTGATGGTGAAGTAACCATCAACAAACTTGCTTCTGCTGGTATGTTTAGCGATTTTGCACGCTTACATACTGATATAGAATTTAAAAACCTTGACCTAAATGAAGTCACTAAGCAATTTAAAGTGGGTAATATACAAGGTCGAATATCTGGATTTATGCAAAATGTTTATTTAGAAAATTGGCAACCGGTTAGCTTCTTTGCTTGGCTAGGAACCCCAGAAAATGATCAATCAACTCATAAAATTAGTCACAAAGCAGTTCGTAATATTGCGAGCTTAGGGGGGGCTAATGCCGCTGATATTATTTCACGTGGCGTATTAAGTTGGTTTGATGATTTTGGCTATGAAAAACTGGCACTCGGTTGTTATTTATATAATGGTGTTTGCCAAATGATGGGAGCCTCAGCCGCAGAAAAAGGCTATTACCTAATCAAAGGCAGAGGAATCCCTAGAATAGATATTATCGGATTTAATACTAAGGTAGACTGGAATACACTCGTCAAGCGACTAAAACGAATCACAACACCCACTGACATAACTATTGAACCTCTTCATTAACAATTAGGAAATTACTATGAAAAAAATATCCGTTATCAGCGCATTATTTTTAACTGCCTGTGTCACCATTAATATTTATTTTCCTGCAGCTGCCACAGAAAAAGTAGCCGATGAAATAATTCAAGGTATTCAAGAAGAAGCCAGCCCACAAACTAACAATCAAACGCCTGCCTTATTACCTGCATGGCAAGTAAGTATCTATCAAGCTATTGACCGCTCATTGTCTGTATTTATTTCTTCAGCACATGCTGAAGCCAATTTATCCGTTAATAACCCAGAAATCAGACAAATTAGAACACGTATGAAAACACGATTTCCTTCTTTAGCACCCTATTATCAATCGGGGGTTATAGGAGTTAATGCCAATGGTTTATTAACAAGCCGCGGCAATGTCCCTTTAAAAGAACGCAATAAGGTCAAAAAAATTATTAGTGCTGAAAATGCAGATAGAAAAAATTTATACCATGCGATTGCTAATGCTAATAGCCACCCTGAATGGGCAGGGCAAATTGAAGCAACGTTTGCCAGAAGCTGGATAAAGCATGTACAACCTGGCTGGTGGTATCAAGATGGTGGCACTTGGAAACAAAAATAAAAATTGGGTAGTTAAGTTTTTCTGTATAACCCATCATTATAAGTAGTTGCTCAAAGTGGCTACCCACTTAACACGGGACAAGCATCAGGCAACCTTCACAACTGAACATAAAAGTAGGGGCAGTGCCTTGTGCC
>ENA-OSET01000781-OSET01000781.1-sediment-metagenome-genome-assembly--contig:-NODE-781-length-34920-cov-6.160147_pt1 | contig 34920 bp, 27 predicted proteins | sample MGYA00237882_ERZ534229 | MGnify/ENA primary metagenome ERZ534229 (study PRJEB26408, sample SAMN06266212) | sediment metagenome | isolation source: Hudson Canyon methane seep mesocosm | place: USA:Hudson... | reverse complement strand
GCTCGTATATCCCAACCTGCTTGGCGAGGTAAAAACAAGCCCAAACACACTATACAACCAGCGTATAAACTCAAACGAATAAGGTTCGGATAAAACCAAAACAGAAACAGTAGTAACGCTGCACCAATTAACAATGCCACTTTCATGGACATATCCATTTTAGTGACTGCGGGTTGTTGTTTGTTTGTCAGGTAACTGCTGCTACTCATAAATATCCTTGTTTGAGAAACGGTAAACTAATTTCCAGTATAGGGTTGAAGGATATACCCATACAACCGCAAAATATGCATTTCAGCGGGGTATGGGTAAACCGCCTGCAACAGTTTGATACTTTTTACTTTGACTGGCGTATCGTAATCACTGCCCAGTGCCCCCATACTAAATCTACTTGCTAAATTGACGAGAGAAATACTTTGCAATCCCCTAAAACCAGCACCGTAATGAGATGGCTATTTGGTCAACTTCGTCCTTATAAATCAAAAGTGGCAATTGCCATTTCAGCATTAATTGTAGGTGCGGCGTCGTGGTTGTTATTAGGCCAAGGTATTAAAGCGGTGGTGGATGAAGGTTTTATTGCTAACAACGCCGACAAACTAGATCAAACTATGTTTTTGGTGATGGGTATTGCGCTGATTGGCAGTATCGCAGCTTATTTTCGATTTTACTGGATGATTTGGTTAGGCGAGCGAGTAAGTGCAGACATAAGGCAAAATGTGTATGGGCATTTGTTGACCTTATCACCTGCATTTTTTGCTAAAACGCGCACCGGGGAAGTGATTTCTCGTTTTACCGCAGACACCACATTATTGCAGTCTGTGGTGGGCATGGGATTATCCATGGGGTTGCGTTCATGCATTACTTTTATTGGTGCATTATTTTTAATGCTTTTTTCAAGCCCAATGTTGACCTTGTATGTACTGATTGCAGTGCCAATAGTATTGCTACCGATTAGAGTTTTTGGTGCTAAAGTCAGATTGTACTCTAAAAACAGCCAAGACAAGGTGGCTGATGTGGGCGCCTATGTTGATGAAACCTTACATGAAATCCACACAGTACAGGCCTATTCCCATGAAGAAATAGACAAAACACTGTTTCAGACTCGCATCGAGAGTGTAATGGGGGCCGCACATTTACGGATTAAATTCCGTGCCTTGCTGGTGGCTTGTATTATGGCTATTAGCATTATCGCCATCACACTAGTGGCATGGGTAGGTGCACAGCAAGTATTAAGCAGAGAGTTGAGCGCGGGTGAACTCACCGCATTTATGTTTTACGCTGTGATGGCCGGTGGGGCAGTGGCCACCATTAGTGAAGTGATTGGTGAAGTTCAAAAGGCAGCCGGTGCAAGTGAACGATTAATGGAATTACTCAACACTCAAACCAGTATCGAATCGCCAGCGTCACCTATTCAACTGCCAAATAAAGTCAGTGGTGACATTGAATTACAAAATGTGAATTTTCATTATCCTCAAGCTGATTCCGTTGCTGTGATAAAAAACCTGAACTTGAAGGTTAAAAGTGGCGAGCGTATTGCTTTGGTTGGGCCTAGTGGCGCGGGTAAGTCTACTTTGTTTCAATTATTACTGCGTTTTTATGATGTCAGTAGTGGTCAGATTGAATTGGAAAAACAAAACATTAAAATGCTCGATGTTGCTGCGCTGCGGGATCAATATGCCTTAGTGCCACAAGAATCAGTAATCTTTGCTAGCAGTGTAAAAGATAATATTGCTTACGGTCGCACCAATGCCAGTCAGTTGGATATTGAAAACGCCGCCAAGGCCGCCCGTGCTCATGATTTTATTTGTGAGTTGCCAGAAGGTTATGCAACTAACTTGGGTGAGCGTGGTGTGCGTTTATCCGGTGGGCAAAAACAGCGTATTGCCATTGCTAGGGCTATCTTGGCAAACCGACCAATATTGCTGTTAGATGAAGCCACTAGTTCTTTGGACGCTTCAAATGAACAACATGTGAAGTTAGCCTTAGAAGAATTAATGAAAGACAAAACCACTATCATTATTGCTCATAGGCTGGCGACTGTCATAAATGCTGATCGTATTGTGGTGATGGACAAGGGGGAAATAGTCGCAATAGGCACGCATCAAGAGTTGGTAGAAAGTAATGCACTGTATCGTGAATTTGCACAATTACAGTTGGTGAATTAAAAGTAACTGCTGGTCGCGGGCTTCGAGCGAACGGATACAAAAAAGAGATGAATTATGAGAATTGCGCATGTAGGTGAGGAAATACTTAGAACGTCAGCTATACAGATTTCAAAGTCTGAGTTTGAGCATGAATCACTGAATGGTTTTATTGATGAATTATTGGCGACAATGCTTGAGGCCGATGGCATTGGTATTGCTGCGCCGCAAGTATTTGACCCTAGAGCCATTATGATTATTGCTTCTCGGCCTAACCCTCGATATCCCGACGCGCCCGATATGCAACCTTTGGTATTGATTAACCCTGTGATTCAACAAAGTAGTGAAAACACGGTGTGGGAGTGGGAAGGGTGTTTGTCTGTGCCGGGATTGCGCGGGCGTATTGAACGCTCAGATTCGGTCGATGTGGCGTATTTGGACAGACAAGGTCAGCCGCAAAATATCAAACTTGAAGGTTTTATCGCACGTATCTTTTTACACGAATTTGACCATCTAATTGGCAAAACATGGCTTGATCATATTAGCAGTACAGAAAATATAATGGCGAATGATGTATGGATGCAGAAATTTGCTTAACGATTTTTACTAAGTCGGGTAGCATAAGACTCGAACAACAATTTCTCAAACTTTTTGGATAGTGACTTTGATTTCTTTTTCTTCATTTAGAACAATTATTATCGCTGCTGGGCTAACGTCATTGGCTAGTGTTTCTCACGCTCAGGAAAATGAAACGCCAGAAGCGGATGGGTTTCCACAATGTATCGAGCGCTTACAGCAACAGGCTCGTAATGCAGGCGTGTCTGAAAGCACCACCGTAGATATTCTGGGGCAAACTAAACCTTTGCCTAAAATTCTAGGTTACGACCGTAATCAACCAGAATTTGTGCAAACATTTACTGGTTATTTTTCAAAACGCGTGACCAATTGGCGAGTGGATAAAGGCCGTGAAAAACTAGCTGAACATCGTGAGTTTTTATCTAAACTTACTCAACAATACGGTGTGCCAGCCCATTACCTGATTGCGTTTTGGGGGCTTGAAACCAATTTTGGTGGTATCAAAGGTAAAATTCCTACTATTGCGGCTTTAACCACATTGGCCTGTGATAAGAGAAGAAGTGAATATTTCTCCGACGAGCTTGTGCAGGCATTGTTGTTGCTTGAGCGTGAAAACCTAGTTCCAAAAGACATGATTGGCTCTTGGGCTGGGGCCATGGGGCACACCCAATTTATGCCTACAGCCTATATGAAATATGCCAGAGATGGCGATGGCGATGGTAAAGTAGACTTATGGAATAATGAATTAGATGCACTGACATCTGCAGCCCACTTTTTACAAAATTTAGGCTGGCAAACTGGCTTTAGATGGGGCCGAGAAGTCTTATTGCCAGACAGTTTCGATTATCAATTAGCAGGCAAATCACAACCTCAACCTTTGTCTTTTTGGTCAGAAAAACAAGTAACCCAAGTCAGTGGTAAATCCCTTGGCGACAGTGATTTAAAAGCAGCATTGCTTATCCCTGCTGGGCATAAAGCCTCAGCGTTTATCATCTACCCCAATTTTGATGTGATTCTACGTTGGAACAATTCTGAATATTACGGCATCGCAGTAGGCCACTTAGCCGACCGAATTTCAGGTCATGGTAATTTATCAAAACCTCTACCCGACTTACCTAATTATACCGTTGCAGAAATGCAGCAATTCCAAGATAAGCTAAACAAACTAGGCTTTGATGTAGGTGAAGCTGACGGTATTTTGGGGCCAGCTACGCGTAAAGGTGTACGTGAGTTTCAAGTGACCATTGGTTTAATTGCTGATGGCTATCCATCACTAGAAACGGTTGAAGGTGTGAAACAGGCTCCTTTGAATGTTGTGCAGGAAGAAACTACTGAGATATTGGAATCAATCGAGAATTGATTTAAATGCGGGTTTCCTGCTCAAATAGTTAACGAGCGATTCATTTCATTCGCTCGTTCTATTCTGCCCACTTTTCGATAAACTTTCTATACCGCTTGGATACTGCTTTTGCTTTATCAGGAACGGATTGACTGTAGCTATGAGTGCCACCTGCCAATTCGTGGTACTCATAGCTGTGACCTGTTTTTGCTAGTTCTCGGACAAATTCACGACTCATCTCAACAGGTACAATAGGATCTGCATCACCATGTGTTAAAAACATAGGCGGATCTTGGGGATCTAAATAGGTGACGGGGGATAAGGCCGCTAGACGTTGTTGATGATTAGTTGAATTGTGTTCGAGCAAACGTTTTAGTAATGAGAACTCTAAATATTTCGCTAGTCTAAAATCTGCGATAGGCGATGATTGACCTGTTATTGCGTGCACAGATGAATCAAATTGAGTATACAAACCATGATCATCAAAGGCATCGGAATTCCCTGTCACTCCGGCCATTACCGCTAAGTAGCTACCGGCTGAAGCACTGCTAAGAATAATCCGTTGTGGATTGATATGGTATTCAGCAGCATGAGCTTTTAAAAAACGGATCGCCAATTTTATGTCATCAAGTGCCGCAGGAAACTTGTGTTCTGGTGCAAATCGATACATAGCACTAGCAGCAACAAAACCCAATTGAGTCATTTTTTGAATACGTAGATTATTATTACTTTTATCACCTTTTAAAAAACCACCACCATGGATCATTATCAGTACTGGTCGAGGTTGTGCACTGAGTGTTTGCGGGAAGGCTAGGTTGATTGATAATTTCACGCCATCTATCTCACCTATTGTTATGTCCTCGTACAGACCTTTTAAATGCAGGGGCTGTGAGCTGTAACTCAAAGTGGCAGTGCAAAGAAGTATAGAAAGAAATAAACATGACAAATACTTTCGGACGACATTTTTATTGGCCAAGATGGTTTCCTTTTACAAAATATTTTTAAGCTAAGTTACGGATTGAAAGTTCTTAAATAGCAAAACACATAAGGAGTTTTTAACTCGTTATGTGTTTTGTATTTAATTGGCTTTAGTTAAAGCATTTGAGACATACTCTCTAGTTGCTTTTGGTTTTTCTCTGTTGGGTACAATATGGCTATTTTTTCTTGAATCGCAACGGCTTCAATCGAGTCCTCATTCGCCAGATGGTTTGCTATTAACAGATTTAACCACTGTTCTTGAGGCTGAAATCCTTGAGTTTCGCTGATAGAAACTAACTGATTTAATAATGTAGCCGACCTTGCATGTTGTTCTAAATAAAAGTGTGAAACTGCGGTCAAAAATAATTGATTTTTCTTGTCTACATTATCATCAGCTATTTCAAACCATTTGCTTGCGTAGCTAAGTTGTTTGTCCCATCTTTCTTGGCTTGCTGCAAAAGCTTGTGCCATATGAAGAATGGCTAAAAGTTCACTTGTAGCTAACGAGTCTTCAAGGGCTATCGCTTTATCCATATAGGCTATTATCTGTGGGTTTTTGGCATCTAGCTCATATAATACGTGAGCGTTCAGTTTCCAAATTTTGGCCTGTTCTGAGATGTCGAAGTTGTGCACATTATTAGCTAAGTAATTTAACTGAGATTGTGCCCCAGTAAAATCTTTGTTATTAATCGTCTTGAGCACATCAACAAGACTCGCTGTTTGAGCTCCATTATTACCAAGTTGTTCTGTATTGACTGTAGCATTTGAAAAGCCAATCCATCCCGTTAGCGACAATAACGCCGCCATCACTACTACATATCGTTTTTTTATTTTATGTTCCTTATTGAGTTTATTAATTCGCTGTAAATTAAATGCCGGTGTACCACTCATTTGTAAAACTGCGGGCATTTTCAGTGTCTGTTGCTGCTTATTCACCTGTAATGTCAGTTTAATCAACTGCAGTTGATAACTGCCTTCGGGTAAATGCTTTTTACACTGCTCATCGCAGCTTAATTCTATTTGTTGCCTAGCGTAATGTGCGGTAAACCAAACCAATGGATTCCACCAAAACAAGCGCTGCACAAGGTTAATCACCCATAACCAATAGGGGTCATGCTGGCGAATATGGGTTAATTCGTGCAACACAATAGTGCGAATTTTGTCGATGTCATGTTGTTCACTGTCAAGCCAAATAATGGGTTTAGTCAGACCGGTAGCCATGCCTGGAGAGTCTGACTTGATGCGACGAATATCACAGTAAGGCTGGGTTATTTGTGCTGTTTTCCATGTTTGATTATCTAGTTTTGAGTGTTTTACCCAGCGTTTATGTAACTTTAGATAACTCACCAGATCTTTGAAAAACAATACTAAGCCTATGATGAATGCAGCCTGCCATAACCCGTCAAATGTTAGCCATGCAGGAGATGATTGTTCGGTTAACGGGGTAACTACCGGAGTGTCTTGGGTGACGGTTGCGGAATTTACCCAATTGAATTCACTTAGAATATTGAGCGGTAAAGTGAAAGTGTTAGATGCCGCCTCAAGTTGCAATAATTGCCAAGGGGTAAGCCAAGTAACCAATAACATCAGGCAAATATAAAAACGCAATCGGGCAGGCGCTGCGCCTAATAGCAGAATGGCTAAACCACATAGACTGCTGATCATTAGGGTGATAGTTAGATAAGTTGTCATTATCGCCTCACTATTCAGTTGAATTCTTATTTTTAGCTTTATGCGCTGCTAACATGTTTTCTAGTTGCTCGATTTCGCTGTTATTAAGTTGTTCGTTGGCAAGTAACTGCGCCACCATTTTGTTTGGGTCTCCGGCAAACATGCGCTTTAAAAAACCTTTGAGTAAAGGAGGGGATAGGGCTTCACGTTCAATCGCTGGAGCATAATAAATAGTGCGACCTTGTTGGTCGGCCCGTGTGACTGCTACTTTTTGTTCGAGTCGGTCGATTATGGTTTTGACCGTTGAGTAACTAACGTCTTTATCCAATTTAATTTTTTCATGTACCTCGGGCGCAGACGCTTTACCGGCTTGCCAAAGAATGTTCATTACATCTAATTCAAATTCACTGAGTTTTATGTCGGTTGTCATTTCTATCTCTACATTTGTCGATCTTATGTCTACAAATGTAGAGAAGGTTTATTTAGTTGTCAACAAATGGGTGTAATAAATTTATTTTGCAATCTATGGAATAAACCCCAAAGCTGGGACGTTATAGATATAGTCACGTTGGTTATTGGTCAGTTTTAATTAGGGATTGAGATGCAAGACACATTAGCAAAGGTTACCCAAGGGGCGTTTAAATTAGCCTTGCAAATACTAGGGCAGACATCTGACGCGCAAGATGCGCTGCAGGACTCAGTGTCGGTTGCCATTGCTCATCGCGGTGCTCCTAATTCAAGCAGTGCCGATTTTAAACCTTGGTTTTTCCGTGTTGTACGGAATAAATCGATAGATAAGTTGCGCGAGAAGAAACGCCATCAAACTGAAGAGTTTGATGAGCAAGTGCCACATGTCTTTGAAACAAATCTGGCTACTGATCCCGAGCAAGCCGCACAAACAACACAACTCAATCAAAAAATACAAGCAGCTTTGGCTGTATTACCCGAGCAACAAAGGGAGTTAGTGTTATTGAAGGATTACCACCAAATGTCGTATTTGGAAATCGCTGAAGTTTTAGATATACCCAAAGGTACTGTGATGTCTGGGCTACATCGCGCTCGTTTGGCATTAAAAACGCTGTTAACCGAAACAGTTGGAGACTAATCATGAAAAAAACCAGTTTATGTGAACATATTGGCGAACAGTTATCAGGCTTTTTGGATGGAGAATTAAGCCAGCAAGAGAGTCAGCGTGTATCGGTACACCTTAGTCAATGTCATAGTTGTAGCCAAACCTATGAACAATTGAAGCAGATACAAGGTGCGGTTAGCCAGACTTATTATCCTAATCTAGAGCAACAAAAAATGGATGCGGTATTACAAGACTTAACCTCAAGACGAATGTTTGATTTCGCTTGGTTTGCCATTGTCAGTGGCGTGTTAATTAGTATTGTATTTGGTGTTTACCATTTTTGGTTTGATAGCAGCATTGCGTTATACAGTAAAATCGTCATGAGCTTAATCTGGGGCGGCGGTATTGGATTGTTTTTAACAGTATTACGTCAGCGTTTAATCATCAGTAAAACCGATAAATATAACAAGGTGGATTTATGAACAACATGTTAGTTGTGCCCAGTAGCCAAATTGCTAACCGAGAGATAATTCAACACTTAGGTTTAGTGCGTGGTAATACCATTCGTGCCCGGCATCTAGGCAAAGATATTTTGGCCTCACTGAGAAATCTTGTGGGTGGAGAAATTCATGAATACACCAAGTTAATGGCCGAAAGTCGCGAACAAGCCATTGACCGTATGATTGATGAAGCCAAAAGTTTAGGCGCCGATGCCATTATAGATGTGCGTTTTACCACCTCTATGGTAGCGCAGAGTGCCGCAGAAATTTTGGTGTTTGGTACGGCAGTGAAACTTGAACCTGAAATAGAAGGCTAATTGGGAATACACCATGGCATTGCCTTTGAGGTCTGATAAATCTAAATACTTAGTTTTATTTTCACTGGGCTTTATTGGCATATTGTCATCTATTTCACTTATACCGCAACTCACTTCTTTGTCACCAGAGCCACTGCCCATATCAATATTTTGGGTACAAGTGATATCCGTTATTCAAAGCAGTGTGTTGTTATTGTTGATGGTGGCGTTAGGGTGCGTTTTTGCAAAAAGGGTGAGTTTAGCGACTCCAATTATTGATAGATTATGTGGCGTATCAACGCATCTGCCAAAGCTCACGGATATTCTGCTACCCGCTATATTCGGAGGGGTTGTTGGTGGGATTTGTTTAGTTGTTTTTTTCTACTTGTTGGCAGATTTTCTACCAATTGATTATTTACAGGCAAGCGAGCATTTTAACCCTCCTTGGTATACCAAATTGCTTTATGGTGGCATTACTGAAGAGATATTAGTGCGCTGGGGGTTAATGTCATTTTTTAGTTGGTGTTGTTACAAAGTCTGCCAAACAAACACTAGTAAGGTAAACTTATACAATTATGTGTTTGCTATCTTGTTGTCAGCATTATTGTTTGGAGTAGGGCATCTGCCAGTTGCATTAATGTTGACTGAAACTCCCAACATATATTTTTATTTGTACATCATAGTAGGCAACGCACTTTTTGGTTGTATTGCAGGTTGGCTTTTTTACAAGCGTGGACTTGAATGTGCGATGTTGGCGCATATGGTTGCCCATTTAACCTTGTTAATTTTGGGGTGATTATTGCCTCACCAATACAATCTATTTCTGCTATAATCCCGCCGATTTTTTGTACAGCACGTCGCTGCATTTTTTAGAGACCATTATGCCAACTATTCAACCCGCCTCTCGATCCAAACCTGTTGCCCGTATGAAAGCGGATCGCGGCTTGTTTTCTTTTCCCAAATATTGGGCGGAGTGTTTTGGGCCTGCACCTTTTTTACCTATGTCACGCAAAGAGATGGATAAATTAGGTTGGGACAGTTGCGACATTATTTTGGTGACAGGTGATGCCTATGTGGATCATCCAAGTTTTGGCATGGCGGTAATTGGCCGTACGTTGGAAGCGCAGGGATTCAGAGTGGGGATTATTTCTCAGCCTAATTGGCATAGCAAAGACGAATTTATGCAACTTGGCGAACCGAATCTGTTTTTTGGCGTGACCGCGGGCAATATGGACTCGATGATCAATCGATATACGGCTGAGCGAAAATTACGTCATGATGATGCCTACACCCCACATAATGAAGGTGGAAAACGCCCCGACCGCGCAGTGACGGTTTATACCCAACGTTGTAAAGAAGCCTACAAAAAGCCTGTAGTCATTGGCGGTATTGAAGCCAGTTTAAGGCGTATTGCGCATTATGATTATTGGTCAGACAAAGTGCGCCGTAGTGTGTTGTTTGATTCAAAAGCCGATATGTTGATGTTTGGTAATGCTGAACGTCCTTTGCTTGAAATGGCACATCGTTTTGCTGCTGGTGAAACCATAGATCAAATGCAAGATATTCGTGGTACCGCAGTTATTCGTAAAGAGCCGTTACCCGGTTGGCAGGGAGTGGACTCAACCCACCTAGACAGCATTGGTAAAATTGAAGCTATTATTAGCCCTTACGAGACTATCGAAGATAAATGTGCGGTGCAGTCTGAAGCCGAAAGGCAAGCGGCTATTGAAGAGCAAAAAGCCCAGCCAATAGTCGTTCAGCCTTTTACTTCTAAAACCCAAAGAGTGAAACCTTGGGACAAAACCTATGTGATGTTGCCCGCCTATGACGTAGTGCGCGCTGAAAAAACCCATTACGCTCATACCTCACGTATTTTACATAAAGAAACCAACCCTGGTTGTGCTAGAGCACTTGTTCAACGCCACGGTGATCGCATTATTTGGATCAATCCACCCGCTTATCCATTAGAAACCGAAGAAATGGATGCGGTGTTTGATTTACCTTATGCCCGCGTGCCTCATCCTAGTTATGGCAAAGCTAAGATACCCGCATACGACATGATCAAAACCTCGGTGAATATCATGCGTGGTTGTTTTGGTGGTTGTACTTTCTGTTCGATTACCGAACATGAAGGTAGAGTAATTCAAAGCCGTTCTGAAGAATCCATTATTCGCGAAATAGAAGAAATTCGCGACAAAGTACCCGGTTTTACCGGTGTTATCTCCGATCTTGGTGGCCCAACGGCGAACATGTATAAGTTACGTTGTAAAAGCCCTAAAGCAGAACAAGCCTGTCGTCGATTGTCCTGTGTTTGGCCAGAAATCTGCGGACATTTAGATACCGATCAAACGCCAACGGTGGAGCTGTATCGTAAAGCCCGTGATGTCGAAGGTGTTAAAAAAGTATTAATTGCCTCTGGTGTAAGATACGACCTAGCGATTGAAGATCCTAATTACGTAAGAGAATTGGTGACTCACCATGTAGGTGGTTATTTAAAAATAGCTCCTGAACATACTGAAAAAGCGCCCCTCGATAAAATGATGAAGCCGGGCATGGGTACCTACGACAAGTTTAAAGAATTGTTTGATAAGTACACCAAAGAAGCGGGCAAAGACCAGTATCTTATTCCTTACTTTATCTCAGCGCATCCGGGCACTGAAGATGAAGATATGTTGAACTTGGCGTTATGGCTCAAAGAGCGCAACTTTAAACTAGACCAAGTACAAAATTTCTATCCATCACCTATGGCTAATGCCACCACTATGTATCACACCGGCAAAAACCCGATACATAAAGTGAATCACAAAAGTGAAGAGGTTGAGGTGCCTAAAGGCGAAATTCATCGCCGTTTACACCGTGCTTTTTTACGATATCACGATCCGGCTAATTGGCCAGTATTGCGAAAAACACTTAAAGAAATGGGCAAAGCTCACTTGATTGGTAATAGTCCTAAGTGTTTAGTGCCAGCTGAAAGCCGCAATGAGCTAAAAGGCCGTGACCAAAAAGAATTCGCTAAACGTTCAGGTAATAAGGCGTTTGCTAAAGGTAAGTCTACTAATGCCAACAAAGCGCAAAAAGGGTTAACCCGTTTTAGTGATAACCAACCACACAACGAAGCGGCCAAGTCTGAGAAGGCGAGTCATGCCAAGCCAAAGAATAAAAATCGCAAACCTCGTTAAAGCAGATTGAAACACTATTCGTTTTAATACCAACCCAGTGTGTTGGATTGGTATTAAAACTTTTGTTTTCTATCGTTTTCTTCAGTTAGCTAATTCTTGAGCCAGAGTTCTTGCTCGCCTTTGTTTTTTAGGTGAACGCCTAAGTAAATACATCAGCAAACCGGTTATCGCCAACAACACGGGTGACAAACCAATAATGCACCAGATAACTTTTGACCAAATTCCAGCAAAATATCCAAAGTGCAACTTACGAGTGCTGTCATCAAACTTTGCCCAAACACTTGCATCCCTAATATCATAAGCCGTTACTAACTCTCCTGTTTTTCGGCTGTATGTGACCATACTGGCGTACTCACTGATGAGTGGGTTATTAGTATCCACTTTTCCAAAAAAGGTAATATCCATCTCAGGTTCATTCGGAATAGCCATATAGTAAGGTTGATAACTGCTGATTTGGCTTGCTGTATTCAGTCTTAATGCTTCAAAGGATATAGTTGCAGAATGGTATGGCTGGGTGATGAAAACATGTTCTTTTTCAACGTGTTCCAATACTTCATGCAAAATAATCGACAGGTTCCAATACACGCCAGTAAATGAAATCAGAATAAACACTGGGCTGGCAATAATGCCCACCATTTTGTGAATATCACTGAACAACATTCGGCGAGCCGCTTTTAAGCGCAGAGTAAAAACCTTACGCCAGAAACCTCGGTATAAAATGATGCCACTTATCCCTAAGAATAACATAATTAGGCCAACAAACACCCCAATAATGGTGCCATTAAAGTGCAACAAAAAAGCGTAATGTAGCTCTAATAACCAATCGGTTATGTAATGCTCCATTTCTTTAGGTTCAGACAATAACGCGCCTGAATACTGGTCAATGTATATTTTGAACCAAGTCTCAGTGCCTTTTTTGATGACATAGGCGGTATCTGACCGAGATTTGTCATCAAACAACTCCCATCCAGCCAAAACATGCTCTGGATAGGATTGTGTAATGCTAGTCATCATAGAATCAAGGTTGACTCTGGCACTTGTTTGATTCGCATTCACCACCATATGATGCGGCCTTAACAAGCTGTCAATCTCGACTTTAAAGACCAAAATACTGCCGGTAATGCATACTATCAAAACCGGCAACATGGCAAATAAGGCCAGATAAGAATGCCATTTAAACAGGGATTTTCTCATTTACTGTTTGCCTCTTTGCAAGCTACTTTTTATTAAAGTGACCATGAAAGGGTGGCACTAACAGTACGAGGTGCAGAGTAATAACTTTGCGCCCAATACAAGCTAGTCAGGTGTTTTTCATCGGTGAGGTTAAACACATTGAAATTAATCGAAATATTGTTGTTTATTTCATATTTCACTAATAAATCTGCAACGGCATAGGCGTCTTGTTGGGTGACAATAGCTTCACCGGCATTAGCAAACTCAGCGCCAACTACTCCTTGATTTCTAGAGATGTCATTCTGCCAACGCACGTTCAAACCAACAGACAAACCCGCTACTTCAGCCACATCATAAACCGCACCTAATTTAATCATGGTGCTTGGTGTGTAGTTAGCTACCAGCTCATTACCAGAAATTGAAAAGTCGGTAATACCTATGCTGGTATTCAGGCCTGGTAATACCTCACCGGCCAAATCAAACTCAAAGCCATGACTGCCAATGCCATCACTACCTATATAGCGCTGCGCAGTAGGGGGTAAGTTGGCCGTTGCAGGGTCTGCAATGGCTAAGTTAGTTTGTTGCACATCAAAATAAGAAAAACTCGCAACGGCACTGCCTTCGAATAAACTGGTTTTTACCCCAATTTCTTGGCTTTCTCCTACAACTGGAGCAAGTTGTTGGTTGTTGATATCAAGCTCGTTTTGCGCTTGGAAGGTTTCGGTGTAACTGGCATAAACATTAATATCATCGTTGATTGCATAAACGGCACCGAAATATGGAATAAAGTCATCATCTGTCACATCACGGCTAACACTATAAGATTCACCCACAGCCTCCCATTTGTTATAACGCCCACCGACTAATACATGTAAATCGTCAATCAGGTTAAAACGTCCAGTGACATAGGCCGCTTTTTGTTTTTGTACTACGTCGCTGCCAGTTTGACCATCAGTGAATGTTGGAAATACTGCGTTACCGTCCCATGTGTTTAGATTGGGGATCGCCGGGAAACCATTACCTGTAGTGAAGTCATAAAGCGAACGGTCGGTGTAACTCATTTTTGAATAGTTAACCCCAGCGACGACTTGATGATCACGACCAAATAAACTGAAGTCACCCTCTACATACATATCGTATAAGTCGTGTTTGTCATCCAAAATATATTCACTGGCGTATCCCGTTAAACCCAGTTCAGTTTCGCGGTCGGGTGTGCCATATACATAAAACAGCTCACTGTCTTCATTGGTTCTTTTTTGCGAATAGGTGGCACGTAAACGCCAGTCACTGCTAAAGGTATGGCTCAATTCAACAACTGAATTATTGTTGATAACCTGCCAGTTCGACCAATTTGCCGCTGTACTGGTGCCGCGGTCATAATCAGTCGCGCTGCCGTCGGTATAGAAAAGAGGTAAAGCGCCCCATAAATTTCCGGTGGCATCACTGTTGTTGTAACTATGACTAAAAGATAACTGGGTATCTTCAAACAAGTTCGCATTCACGAAGATATAAGCTAGCTGGTTTTTACGGTTGTAGCGGTCTAAATAAGAATCTTGGTCTTGATTGACCAGCACTGCTCTGGCCGAAAATGTCTCATTGAACTGATATGATCCATCTGCTTCTATACGATTCAGTGCATGACTACCTAAGGTGCCTTTCACTTGTAAGTTGTTTTCAGCAGTAGGACGCTTGCGAATATAGTTAACTGTAGCAGATGGATTACCCACACCAGTCATTAGGCCATTGGCACCACGGATAACTTCAATGCGATCATAAACCGCCGTATCGTCACCAGCATGGTTGTTACCAGAAGTCAGTGGTAATCCAATGCCATCAATTTGAAAGTTAGTAATATCAAATCCACGGGCTGTGTAATAAGTACGGTCGGTTTCGATACGCTCAACGTTAACCCCCGTAGCAGTATCTAGTGCAAGATTAATATCGGTAAGTTGGAAGTCTTGCAATTGTGCACTAGTGATGACTGATACTGACTGGGGGATGTCTTCAATCGCTAACTCCATGCGTGATGCACCACTGGCACTATGCGCATTGTAGCCTTCTAAATAACTGCCGGTAACAGTGACTTTCTCAATATCATCAAGGTTTTCTTCATTTGCATGTGAGGTTTGCATTGCGCCTAGTGCTACCAATACGGCCAAAGTAAGAGGTTGTAATTTAGTGGTTGTACTCATGTAACGTATTCCGTAAAAACTGGTTTAAAAACGAGAAGTACATGGTACAAAAGTATTTGAGTGTTGTAAATGGGAATGATTATCATTTGCATGCGTATTGGTTGGGAGTAATTAAATAATCAAGGTAAATGCATATTAGAATTTCCGAATCACTTATCGTAATCCAATCAAATAGTTACTTGAGGTATTTGGTCAATTAAGTGTTTTCAAAGTTGGATAGAAATTTAGTGGATGTAAATCTTAAAAATAAGTTTGAGGAGAATTGGGATAGTGAAAAGGCAATAAGAGGCAAGGGCAGATTTATGGCTCTGCCCTTCTCGCGAAATCGCTATTAACAAGGACTATTTATAAATTGACTTTAAAGGTAAAAAGAAGAAACCGAAGTGCGCCTTCTTTAGAATTAATGTCTACAAAGTTGCATGCTGCTCCGCCATCTCCGCAACCTCTTCCTTTAATCCGAGATCCTGTTTGGCTTGGACTATTATAACCTTCACTTTTTAGCAGATCATAAAAATCTGTTAATGAAAATTTATCAGCATTAACCTCAATAATTTCAATACCTTCTTCAGGGTTAGCTGTATAAACGGCTGCTTGATAATTATTAGTTGCTGCAACTACGAGTTTATTCTCATTAATCAATAAATCGACGGCGGGTTTAAAGTTTCCTTTTGCAGATCTTCGCAACCAATAATCAGCATCCTTACCGTACTTGCCAACTACTTGGCCTTTTCGATACAACATACCCAAGGTATATTCTGCAATTGGAAGACCATTGTTTGCTGCTCTTTTGATATATTTAAAGCTTAATCCTTTATCCATTTCAGTGCCTATGCCTTCGGCATACATCATTGATAATGTAGCTTGTGCAATAGGGCTGCCATTTCTTGCGAATTTTTTCATTTCTTTGAAAAGAAACTCGCAGCTTTTTTCACCACAAAACTCCGAATTTTTCTGCTGATATTTTTCTGCAAAGGCCGTATTTGTATTACCAATAATAAAAATCAGTACTATTAAAAATTTAACGTAACGCATAATCCACTCACTTATTATCTATCCATGTGTCACTTATCTAACTCTCTATGAGTACAAAAATCAACCATTATTGCTGTTCGATAAATAAACGATGTGATTGGTTGAGGACATTTTGATGGTGCAGAACAAGCCGTTTATTTCAGACACTACTGACAACTTGTCTGGGGAAAGCGTGGTTCAAACGCTAATGGTGTAACGGAGAGGCGACTTGGTAAGTGATTATATATGTTGTTGCATGGCTGGGGTTGTTAACAATAATAGGATGACCTCAAGCAATGATGCTGTGTTAATTGCTTGAGAATTAGGCGGTTGTTAACCAACCGCCTAAGATACTTAGGCGCGATCATATAAGTTATAAACGAGGGCCAGCCGAGGTAATCGCTTTGCCTTCGTCATTATCAGTAAACTTAGTAAAGTTATTGATAAATAATTCAGCTAGCTGCTTTGCCTCTTTTTCCCATTCATCTGTGTTTGGATATGTTTTACGAGGATCTAGAAGGTGACTGTCTACCCCCGATAATGTTTTGGGGAAGGCAAGGTCAAAATAGGGAAGTATTTCACATTCAGAATCTTCAACTTCTCCGCTTAATATTGCATTAATAATAGCGCGAGTTGCCTTTAAGCTTATACGTTTGCCTGTGCCATTCCATCCTGTGTTGACCAAATAAGCCTGCGCGCCAGCATCAGCCATTCTTTGCTCAAGTACCTCGGCATATTGGGTCGGATGTAAGCTTAGAAATGCCTGTCCAAAACATGATGAAAAGGTAGGAGTGGGATGGTTAATACCACGCTCTGTGCCCGCCAGTTTTGCAGTGAAACCTGACAAATAATGATACTTCGCTTGCTCGCTGGTTAAACGTGAAACAGGCGGGAATACGCCAAAAGCGTCTGCGGTCAAAAATATTACTTTTTTTGCATGTCCCGCTTTACTTATGCCTAACACACGATTTTCAATATGTTCAATGGGATATGAAACGCGGGTATTTTCTGTTTTAGAGTTATCAAAGTAGTCAGGCACATTGCCTTTTATCACAACATTTTCTAATAAGGCGTTACGTCTAATGGCTTTAAAAATTTCTGGTTCTTTATCAGCGTCTAAATCGATTGTTTTGGCATAACAACCGCCTTCGAAATTAAAGATACCATCATCGTCCCAACCGTGTTCATCGTCACCAATTAATGCTCGCTGAGGATCGGCTGAAAGGGTTGTTTTGCCGGTTCCTGATAAACCAAAAAATATAGCGGTATCATTATCCTTACCCACATTGGCCGAGCAATGCATTGATGCTATGCCTTGAAGAGGAAGAAAGTAGTTCATCATTGAGAACATGCCTTTTTTCATTTCGCCGCCATACCAAGTCCCGGCAATTAATTGCATTTTCTCAGTCAAGTTAAATGCCACACAGGTTTCGGAGTTAGTCTGATGTTTTTCGAAATCTTTGTGTGAAGCTTTTGATGCATTCATAACCACAAAATCAGGCTCAAAATTATCAAGTTGTTCTTCTGTTGGGCGGATAAACATGTTTTTCACGAAGTGCGCTTGCCAAGCAACTTGCATGATAAACCTGACTTTAAGTGCTGTATTCGCATTGGCTCCACAAATGGCATCAACCACATATAGTTTAGAGTCCGAAAGTTGTTCTTGGCAGATTTCTTTTAACGCTTGCCAAGTGTCAGCTGAAATCGGTTTATTGTCATTGTTATTTTCTGCAGTCCTCCACCATACGCTATCTTTGGTTGTCTCATCCATAACCAAAAACTTATCTTTTGGTGAGCGGCCTGTATAAATTCCAGTGTCAACATTTACTGCGCCTGAATCTACGACTGTGCCTTTTTCGAAACCAGTTAATTTTTCATCGGTTTCGGCTGCAAACAATGCTTCGTAACTAGGGTTATGTATTATATCGGTACAGTTTTTTAGGCCAATGCTTTCTAAATGCGCGCGAACTTTATCTAATCTGGTATTTGTTGATGAGTAAGGCTGCTGTTCTGCGATTGTCATAATTTAATCCAATAGTGGTTATCTTGATATTTCTGCGGCCAAATTAGCTATATGAAGTTTATAGCGTCATGTACAAAAGTGTATAGTGCCAGTTGTGCTGGTATTTTATAATTATTGGTCTGACAGACACGGGTTTATACACAAAAAAAAAAGTTAAATCATATTAACGATATTATCTTGGTTATAAGTACTGTGAATAAAAGATTACAAAATCCAAATGTATTTCAAGCTGACTTTGATTGTTTTTATAAATTTCCTCTATGTTGTTATGCCTTGAGGTTTTAATAGAATTAACTGCTTCGCTCAAATTGGACTTGGGTATTGGGTAAAGTGTTTCACCTGTTGCAGACTCATGTAGTATGTAGACTCACTTTTTAAGAAATGATATTAAGCTCATTCTTGGCTTAGCGAAAAATTATTAGCAGGTGAAAATGCATCACATTCAGGTTTTCACTGATGGCAGTGTTAATACTCAGTTAAAGGTTGGGTATGCTGCCTACTTGATTGTAACCGATCAAAACGGGTCCATAGACCAGCTTAAAAATAGCGTAAAAATTAAACGTTTTGAAAACACCAGTTCGACTAAATTAGAATTGCAAGGCTTGTTGTGGTCGCTGCAAGAAGTTATTTCTCTGAATAGCCAAAGCGATGTGTTAATCACCATTTATACCGATTCACAAAATATTATTAGTTTGCCAGAAAGACGTGTTGCTCTTGAGCAGAATAAATATTTATCAAGCAACAAAAAACGGCTAAATAATTATGAATTGTACCAAGAGTTTTATCGATTAACCGCTATCCTAAAATGTGAATTGGTGAAGGTAGTCGGTCATCAAGTGTCTAGCAAAAAAGAGCATGTTGATAGAGTGTTTGCTTTGGTTGATAAGGCTTCTAGGCGAGCATTACGAGAGGAGTTTTAGTTGAGTTTGTAGAGAACGAAAAACAATTTTCGCTCTCTACATATGCACTTTTATTTGGCTAACTGTTTGACTAAGGCTACACCCACAGCGTGTGCACTAGTAGGGTTTTGCCCTGTAATAATACGTCCGTCTTCTATAACAAATTCACCCCAGGGTTGTACTTTACTGTAACGAGCAGCGCTGCGAGCAAGTGACTCTTCTAATAGAAAAGGTATGTCGTTTATTGTGCCAAAATCTATTTCTTCTTCACGGGTAAAGGCCGTAACAGATTTGTTGGACAATAAACTTTCGCCGTTGCTTAATGTGATGGGTAGCAAGGCTGCGGGGCCATGACAAACAGCAGCAATAATGCCGCCGTTTTCATAATGTTTGGCACTCAGTGCTGCAAAATCTTTGTTGCTGGCTAAGTCGGTAAGTAGCCCAAACCCACCTGGATAAAATACAGCGTCATAATCCTCTATATTTACGCTGGATACCGGGATAGTATTTTTGATTTTGCTTTGTAAATTTTGGTTGTTTAATAAGTCATTGTTTACGTTATCGCCTTCAATATCAGTACCATAAAGTGGTGCTTCACCACCTTTGATCGATGCAATATCATAATCAAACCCAGCTTCTAACAACACATGTAATGCATGGGTAAGCTCTGGTGAGTATGTTCCATTGGCTTGGTCGGTTGTGCCTAAGGTTGCATGATTAGTCACAGGGATGAGTATTTTTTTCATTTTAATTACCTTTAATTGGTCTTGTGATGCACTTTCTTTATCTTCGGCTTATATTAATTCTTCAGCGTATTGACAACAATATGGCGAAATGACAAATTACTGTTGTTATATGGCAACAATAGTCAGTTATGGAAAATTTCGAAGGTATCATTGAATTTGTTTGTGTTGCTGAGAGCCAAGGTTTTTCGGCAGCCGCAAAACAACTGAGTTGCAGTACAAGCCATGTTAGTAGACAAATCTCAAAACTGGAGAAACGTTTAGGTTGTGCGTTGTTTGCACGTACAACTAGATTGGTAAGCCTCACATCTGCTGGATTAAGTTATTACCATCAATGCAAAGACTTAGTCACTGGATTACAACAAGCCAACGAACAGATTAATTCTCAGCAACTTAAGCTGGTTGGCACGTTAAGAGTCAGCGCTGCTGGCACCTTTGCTGAGCAGCAAGTGGCACCAGTATTAATGGAATTCGCCTTGCAACATCCTGAATTATCCATTGATATTGATTTTAATAGTAAACCGGTTAATTTTGTCGAAGACGGTATCGATTTTGCGATCCGATATGGCAAATTACAGGATTCTGGATTGGTTGCTCGAAAGTTATTAGCCCATCCAATGATGGCGGTGGCCAGTCCCTCCTATTTGGCTGAACATGGGATACCCAAACATCCAAATGACTTAAAAGCCCATAGCTGTATTATTTCGAATAATGACCATTGGATATTTATAAATGGAGAACAAGAACAGAGCGTAAAAGTGCAGGGGCGTTGGAAGAGTAATAATGCCCATGCTGTGGTTAACGCATGTGAACAAGGTTTAGGTATTGCCTATATGCCACAACATAATTTCTTGCGTGCAACTGAGCAAGGACGCTTAATTCCAGTATTAAAACCATTTTGGCGTAGCGAGTCTTATAGTTGGGTGGTGTACCAAGACCGTCGCTTTTTACCTATGAGAGCGCGATTGGCGATTGACCATTTACTCGCGCATTTCTCTGAATAAAAGCTCAGTCGTTAAACTAAGCGACTTTTTTGCGGGCATTTCGTAAATGACTGAACACCCATCCTCCCATTGCGCCTGCTAAGGATTGAGAGATAAACCCTAAAGTACTCCTGGCGCCTGCAATCAGAGTAATGTCTAAAATCGGATGCATGGCTACAAGTGCTGTAGCAACGCCAAATCCGCCGCCTATAAAATAAACAACTGAGGAAGGAAACTTAAAGCGTTTAAGTAACAGTGCTGAGATACAAAAGGCGACTAAAAAGCTGACGGCGATGACGACACCATAACGTGGATATAAGCCAATTAAATCATCCAAACTCATGCTCAGTCTGTCTACAAAACTAATTGTGACTCCCACTGACGTTAATTCGGCCATAACAAATTGACTATGGAAAAGGCTGGCTAATACAAATGCAAAAATTGTCGCAATGAGAAAATGGCTACAAAGTCTGAGGTAAAACTTAAATTTCATATGAGTCGCTTAATTTGGGCAATTGCATTGATCTAGGAACTAGGCAATCATGCGTTAACTGTGAACTAAGATCAACTCAGTTACTAATTGAAGTTTGTAACCATATCGTCTCAACGTGTTGTATTCAAAAGAGTTTGAGATATTTTGGTGTGAATTTTTTTACTGTCCATAAGCGAGCAAGTTATGCATTTTCGAGTTTTTATTTATAGTCTGACTTTTGCCTTTATCTTGTCATTAGGTTCAGCGAAAGCAGAGGCGTTATCCTTTCCAAGTTATGAAATCGAAACCATCGCCGAAGATTTAAACTTTCCTTGGTCATTAGCATTTTTACCTGATGGTAATTTACTGGTTACTGAGCGCACAGGTCAAATCAGAATAGTCAGTAAAAATGATGTTTCAGAGCCCCTCGCTGGACTGCCAAAAAATATTTATGTGAAAGGGCAAGGCGGGGTGTTGGATTTGGTGCTACATCCTAACTATCAAACCAATGGTTGGTTATATTTATCCTATGTTGTTGGTACAGATGACAAAAACGCTTTGCAGGTTATGCGAGCTAAGTTAAATGGTAATCAGCTTATTCAGCAACAAACCATTTTTACTGTTAGCCCCTATAAAGATACCCCAGTACATTTTGCTGGGCGTATGACTTTTTTACCGGACAACACATTACTGATTACCAGCGGTGATGGGTTCGATTATCGAGAGGATGCCCAAAGACTTAACAATCATCTTGGTAAAGTAATACGGATTAATGACGATGGGAGCATTCCCTCAAACAACCCATTTTTAAATGAAAAAGCGGATTCATTGAGTAACTATGTGTTCAGTTATGGGCACAGAAACGCACAAGCTATTTTATACGATCCCATGCGAGACGTTATTTTTTCTAACGAACATGGTCCTGACGGCGGGGATGAGCTAAATATTATTCAAGCAGGAGTCAATTACGGTTGGCCTGTCATCACCTATGGTAAAGATTATATTGGTGGGCGTATTAGCCCATTTACCGAATATCCAAATATGCAGCAACCGTTTATAGACTGGACACCGTCGATCGCACCCTCAGGTATGGCTGTTCATTCTGGTGAAATGTTTAAAACACTCAACGGTGATTTTTTGGTGAGCGTGCTCAAATTTAAAGAAGTACGTTGGGTGCAAATGGACGATATGAAAGTGCTAGGACAGGTCTCTTTGTTTAAAGAACTAGGACAAAGAATTCGAGATGTTCGTGTTCACCCTGATGGTTCTATTTATATATTAACTGATAGCGCTCAAGGTAAAGTACTTCGAGTTGTGCCCGATTAGCTCGACTCAGTGTTTATTTTGTTAAAAAACTGTAAATTTCAGTAACTTATAACTTAAATGAATACTGATTATAGATAAACAAATACTCTACACAATTCCACTTTTTGTTAATAACCCTTATACTTGTGCGGTTTCATTCCAGAACTCCAAACACTAGTAGTTATGGTTAGGGGTCAATCTAGAGGAATTAATCGTGTTAGGTACCTATCAAAAACACGTGTTTAAGCGTGTAGCGGCGATTATTCCTTTTGAGTCACATAAGTAAATATTACTTATTTTACCAAACGAAGCTTAAAGGATAGAAAATCCAATAAGTTGTCGACAAAAATTTTATCCTGCTAATTATCGTTTTAGTAGTCTGTTATAGCCCTTGAGAGGTGTATATGAGTTTGTTTGTAGAATATTTAAAAGAAATTGAAAGTCGTAAGAAAAATTTGGGATTGGCACCTAAGCCAATTGATAGCGCTGATCTATTAGCTGAAATTATCGAGCAAATTAAAGACTCGGCTCATGAGCACAGAGAAGTGTCGCTTAATTTCTTCATCTATAACACCTTGCCGGGAACAACCAGTGCGGGCGGTGAAAAAGCTAAATTCTTAAAGGAAATCATCCTTGGCGAAGCGATTGTTGCTGAAATATCAGTCGAATTTGCTTTTGAATTGTTATCACATATGAAAGGCGGCCCTTCAATCGAAGTGTTACTTGACCTTGCATTAGGTGACGATACTGCACTAGCTGCTAAAGCATCTGACGTACTAAAAACTCAAGTGTTTTTATACGACGCTGATACAGCTCGCCTTGAAGCTGCTTTAAAAGCAGGCAATGCGGTTGCTGAAGATTTATTAGAAAGTTACGCCCAAGCTGAATTCTTTACAAAATTACCTGAAGTAGCTGAAAAAATTGAAGTGGTGACTTATATAGCGGGTGAAGGTGATATTTCAACTGACTTATTATCACCTGGTCATCAAGCTCATTCTCGTGCAGATCGTGAATTACACGGCCAATGTATGATCACGCCAGAAGCGCAAAAAGAAATTCAAGCGTTACAAGCTCAACATCCTAACGCGAAAGTGATGTTAATCGCCGAAAAAGGCACTATGGGTGTCGGTTCATCTCGTATGTCTGGTGTGAATAACGTAGCACTGTGGGCCGGTAAGCAAGCCAGTCCATATGTACCATTTATAAACATTGCACCAGTGGTAGCGGGTACAAATGGTATTTCTCCCATATTCTTAACCACGGTTGATGTCACCGGCGGTATTGGTCTTGATCTTAAAAACTGGGTTAAGAAAGTCGATGCAAATGGCAATACAGTGGTTGACGAAAATGGCGATACAGTCCTAGAAGAAGCCTACTCAGTCGCAACTGGAACAGTATTAACTATTGATACTAAAGCCAAGAAGTTATTCAACGGCAGCCAAGAGCTGGCTGATATATCGTCAGCCTTTACCCCGCAAAAAGTAGAATTCATGAAAGCTGGTGGTTCTTACGCTGTGGTATTTGGTAAAAAACTGCAAACATTCGCTGCTGAAGCCTTAGGTGTAGACGCTCCGGCAGTATTTGCACTTGCAAAAGAAACCTCAATTGAAGGCCAAGGTTTAACCGCAGTTGAAAAAATCTTTAATAGAAATGCTGTTGGTGTAACCTCTAAAAGTGCATTACACGCAGGTTCGGATGTGCGTGTTAAAGTCAATATTGTTGGTTCTCAGGACACCACAGGACCAATGACATGCCAAGAGCTTGAGGCAATGGCTGCATCAACTATTTCTCCAATCGTTGATGGTGCTTATCAATCTGGTTGTCACACGGCTTCAGTTTGGGATAGTAAAGCAAAAGCTAATATTCCTAAATTGATGAGTTTTATGAACGCTTTTGGCCTTATCACAGCACGTGATCCTAAAGGTGTTTATCCGGCAATGACTGATGTAATTCATAAAGTATTGAATGATCTCACAGTGGACGACCGCGCTATCATTATTGGTGGTGACTCTCACACTCGTATGTCTAAAGGTGTCGCATTTGGTGCTGACTCCGGCACAGTAGCTTTAGCACTTGCTACAGGTGAAGCGGCAATGCCAATTCCTGAGTCTGTAAAAGTGACCTTTAAAGGTAAAATGAAAAGCTACATGGATTTCCGTGATGTTGTTCATTCCACTCAAGCGCAAATGCTTAAACAATTTGGTGGCGAAAACGTCTTCCAAGGCCGCGTAATCGAAGTACATATTGGTACTTTACTAGCTGACCAAGCATTTACCTTCACTGACTGGTCTGCAGAGATGAAAGCAAAAGCTTCAATCTGTATCTCAGAGGATGATACCTTAGTTGCATCATTAGAAATTGCTAAGAGCCGTATCCAAATCATGATCGATAAAGGTATGGAAAATCACACCAAAACGCTGCAAGGACTTATCGATATTGCTAACAAGCGTATTGAAGGTATTCAGTCAGGTACTACGCCAGCGTTAACACCAGATAACAATGCAAAGTATTATGCAGAAGTGGTAGTTGATTTAGATCTAATTAACGAGCCAATGATTGCTGATCCAGATGTAAACAACGAAGACGTATCTAAGCGTTACACCCATGACGTTATTCGCCCTGTATCTTACTACAAAGATAAATCAGTTGATTTAGGGTTTGTTGGTTCTTGTATGGTGCATAAAGGTGATATGCAAATCATTGCACAAATGTTCCGTAACATTGAAAAACAAAATGGGAAAATTGAATTTAAAGCACCATTAGTGGTAGCACCACCCACATATAACATTGTTGATGAGCTTAAAGCTGAAGGTGACTGGGAAATTTTACAGAAATATTCAGGCTTTGAATTTGACGATGCATCGCCTAAAAACGAAGCACGTACTAAGTACGAAAATATCATGTACCTAGAACGCCCTGGTTGTAACTTATGTATGGGTAACCAAGAAAAAGCTGAGCCAGGTGACACCGTTATTGCTACTTCAACTCGCTTGTTCCAAGGTCGTGTTGTAGCAGATTCAGCCGAGAAGAAAGGTGAATCACTACTGGGTTCTACACCATTGGTTGTGCTTTCAAGCATGCTTGGTCGCTTCCCTTCAATGGATGAGTATACAGCTGCGGTTAAAGGTATTAACCTAACTGATTTTGCTCCATCCACTCATGAATTAACATCAGCACCGGCCGTTGCAGTAAGAATTGCCGATCCTAGCTAAGTTAGCTCATTTCATAAATTAAAGTAAAACAAGCCTCTCGGCTTGTTTTACTTTACCTTTGTTTTTACATCCTCATTCAGTTATCCAAAAATACACGTCGCAGTATCGCCAGATAAAAATTCCATAACGAAGTAGTTCGAGAATACTTGAGCAACTCAGCCAATTTAACTTTTTGCTAATAACCCTTATACTTGTATGGTTACATTCCTACACTCCAGATATTGTGAATTTTTCGGGGTCAATTTAGAGGGTTATATTGTGTTAGAAGCCTATCGTAAACATGTTGCAGAACGCTCTGCAGAAAGTATTCCACCTAAACCGCTTAATGCAGAGCAAGTTGCTGATTTAGTCGAGTTGTTAAAAACACCACCAGCTGGTGAAGAACAAACATTATTAGAATTACTATCAGAGCGGGTTCCCCCAGGAGTGGATGAGGCCGCTTATGTTAAAGCCGGTTTTCTGACCGCAATTATTGAAGACCAAGCCACTTCTCCTTTGATTTCTAAAGATGCGGCCATTCAATTGTTAGGTAACATGCACGGTGGATATAACATCGTCACCTTAGTTGCGGCTCTTGATAACCCAGACTTAGCTGAATTGGCTGCTGAAGAACTTAAACATACATTGTTAATGTTTGATGCTTTCCATGATGTAGAAGAAAAAGCAAAAGCTGGTAATGCTTATGCAAAAGACATTATCGAGTCTTGGTCTGATGCTGAATGGTTTACCTCTCGAGCAGACATGCCAGAAAAAATCACTGCTACAGTATTTAAGGTGACGGGCGAAACCAATACTGATGATTTGTCTCCTGCACCTGATGCATGGTCTCGCCCCGATATCCCTTTACACGCCCGGGCTGCATTTAAAATGACCCGGGATGGTTTAACCCCTGAAAAACACGGTGAAGTAGGGCCACTCAAACAAATTGAAGAGATAAAAGCCAAAGGACATCCGGTTGCTTTTGTGGGGGACGTTTTAGGCACTGGGTCATCACGTAAGTCAGCCACTAACTCTGTTTTATGGTTTTTTGGTGAAGATTTACCCGGTGTACCTAACAAACGTGGTGGCGGTATTTGTATTGGCAGTAAAGTAGCGCCGATTTTCTATAACACCATGGAAGATGCAGGGGCGTTAGTATTTGAAGCCGACGTTGAAAAAATGAACATGGGTGACGTAATTGATATCTTCCCACTGGAAGGCAAAATTACTAATTCAACAACTGGCGAAGTATTAGCTGAATATCAATACAAGTCTGATGTCTTACTTGACGAAGTGCGCGCTGGTGGCCGTATTAACCTAATCATTGGTCGCGGCTTAACTGAAAAAGCCCGTGAGTCGCTTGGGCTAGGGCCATCTGATTTATTCCGCAAGCCTTACCAACCTACTGATACAGGTAAAGGTTATACGTTAGCGCAAAAAATGGTTGGCCGTGCATGTGGCGTAGACGGTATTCGCCCTGGTACATACTGCGAACCTAAAATGACCACCGTTGGCTCACAAGATACAACCGGTCCTATGACCCGTGATGAGCTTAAAGACTTAGCCTGTTTAGGCTTTACTGCTGACTTAACCATGCAATCGTTCTGTCATACAGCCGCTTATCCAAAACCTATCGATATTGAAACTCAGCATACCTTGCCAGATTTCATTATGAACCGTGGTGGTGTATCGCTACTTGCCGGTGACGGAATTATTCACTCGTGGTTAAACCGTATGTTGTTGCCTGATACTGTGGGTACAGGTGGCGATTCTCATACCCGTTTCCCTTTAGGTATTTCATTCCCTGCGGGTTCTGGATTAGTGGCGTTTGCTGCAGCCACAGGTGTTATGCCACTTGATATGCCTGAATCCATCTTGGTACGTTTTAAAGGTGAAATGCAGCCAGGTATCACCTTACGTGACTTGGTGCATGCCATTCCTTTATACGGTATCAAGCAAGGTTTATTAACCGTTGCTAAAAAAGGTAAAGTAAACGCCTTCTCTGGCCGAATTTTAGAAATCGAAGGTTTGAGCGACTTAACTGTAGAGCAAGCGTTTGAGCTGTCTGATGCCTCAGCCGAGCGTTCGGCAGCGGGTTGTACTATCAAACTGTCTGATGAGTCTATCGCTGAGTACCTCAACTCTAACATCACTATGTTACGTTGGATGATTAACGAAGGTTACGGTGATGCTCGCACATTAGAACGCCGTGCGCGTAAGATGGAAGAGTGGTTAGCCAAACCTGAATTGATGCAAGCAGATGCTGATGCAGAATATGTTGAAACAATCGAAATTGATTTAACGGAGATTAAAGAACCGATTTTATGTTGCCCGAACGACCCTGATGATGCCAAAACCTTATCAGACGTAGCAGGTAACAAAATTGATGAAGTCTTTATTGGTTCTTGTATGACTAACATCGGGCACTTCCGCGCTGCAGGTAAGTTGTTACAACAATTTGAAGGCACATTGCCAACCCGTTTATGGATGTCTCCACCGACCAAAATGGATCAGGCTCAGTTAACTGAAGAAGGTTACTACGATATTTATGCTAAAGCCGGCGTACGTCTTGAGATGTCTGGTTGTTCACTTTGTATGGGTAACCAAGCAAGGGTTGAGGCCAATTCAACCGTGCTTTCTACTTCTACGCGCAACTTCCCTAACCGATTAGGTGACGGTGCAAATGTGTATTTGTGTTCAGCTGAACTAGCCGCTGTAGGCGCGATTATGGGGAAAATCCCTTCTACACAAGAATATATGTCTTATGCCAGTAAGATTGAGTCTATGTCAGCTGAAGTGTTTAAATACTTAAATTTCGACCGTATGGACGCATTCAAAAAAGCCGAAGAAGCTGCAAAATCGAATATTATTCCAGCGCTTAATATTGCTTAGCTTTAACGAGTAAATACAGCCGGTGCAGTCGCTTAGCTGTACCGGCTTTTTTATGCCTATTCTTAATTCAGCGCTGAACTTTTTGCCGCTTTACTATTCAGATGATTAACAATTTTTGATTTGGACTAAAAATGAAATTATCACTAAAAATAATGTTGTTTGCGGCCGTAATAATCTTGGGCACCGGCTGTACAAAAAGCCATGTTAGGCAAATGGTGGGCAGTGCGGTTGCTGATGGGGCCGATACTCAAGTTAAATATACAGCCCAAGAATGCAGAATATTAGAGCAGAGATGTGCGCAAGGAGATTTTCAAGAGTGGGAAACCAGCGATAAAGATATGGGTTGTTCTTGTAAAAAACTGTAACCTAGCAGCCTAATTGTTTTTAAGAAATTATAGATATGTTTAAACTTCGTTTGCCCGTTTTAGTTGTTTTACTCGCCTTTGTTTCTAGCCTGAGTTTTGCTGAGCAAACTGATGTTGTATTTCCTCAGATCCAAGTCCAAGTGAAACAACATATCTACCCATTAGAATATGCCAATACGTTTGAGTTGCGTGCCCAAGGGCTGATGTTTAGAAAAGAAATGTGTGACAGCTGTGGCATGTTATTTAATTTCAAACAGGCTAAGCGCGCTGGTATGTGGATGAAAAATACGCTTATCCCCCTAGATGTGGCGTTTATTCGTGCTGATGGAAAAATTACTGATATCAAAGCCATGCAGCCGCACGATTTAACTTCCATCGGTTCTTCTGAACCTGTGCTTTACGCTTGGGAAATGAACCAAGGGTGGTTTGCGATAAACGGTATTCAAGTAGGAGATACTGTACAAATTCCTATTAAATAAAGGTTTATTTAAAGTTTAAGCAACGGCTTTACCTGAGTAAGCCATAAGGTATTTGTTCAAGACGAATATACTATTCCAAAAAAGCTGTTTCATACCCTAATTTTTACTTTTTAATTATAACCAAAAACTGCTACTTTTATGCTCATCAGCGGTTAGTGCAACGAGTAATGAATTCAGTGTCTGAAAACGTAAAGAATAACTTAAATGTAGCCAAATTTGGTGGTACTAGCGTAGCAAATTTTGCGGCTATGCAAAATTGCGCCAATATTATTAAAAATAATCCGAATACAAAAGTAGTGGTGGTCAGCGCTTCAGCTGGCGTCACTAATCTGTTGGTTGATATTGCACATACAGCCATGTCTAAAGAGCAAATTAAACAAAAGCTAATTGATATAGACGCTATTCAAATGGCTATATTGCAGGCGTTACAAAACGTCGATGAAGTAGAGTCAAAATTACAACAGTTACAAAATTCTTTGTCCGATTTAGCATTGCATGAAGAAATTATCCATCGTGCGGATTTAAAAGATGCCTTGTTATCTCACGGTGAGAGAATGTCTTCGTTGTTGTTCAGTGCCGTTCTCAACGAATATGCTGTAAAAGCTGAAAACTTTGATGTACGCAATGTACTTATAACGGACAGTGAGTTTGGTCAGGCTGTGCCCAATTTAGAACAAATTGGCATGGCAGCAAAACAACTGATGTTACCTGCACTTGCTGATACGGTGTTAGTTACCCAAGGATTTGTTGGTGCAGATGAACAGGGAAATACCACTACCCTTGGCCGTGGTGGTTCAGATTTTACCGCCGCTTTGTTAGCTGAAGCATTGAATGCACAATCCTGTGAAATTTGGACCGATGTGATCGGTGTTTACACCACCGACCCAAGGATCACCGAGGCTGCTCGCCCATTACCAGAACTTAGCTTTGAAGAAGCTGCAGAAATGGCAACCTTTGGTGCCAAAGTATTACACCCCGCTACGATGGAACCCGCACTTAGACAAGATATAAAAGTATTTGTTGGTTCAAGTAGAGAGCCTAAAAAAGGCGGTACATGGATTGTTCGAGATTGTGAAACTGAACCCTCTTATCGGGCTATAACACGCCGTAAAGAACAGGTAATGGTAACGGTTAAAACCCCTAAAATGATGTATGCCCAAGGTTTCCTACAAAAAGTCTTTACCATCATTGCTGAACACAAACTCAGTGTTGATTTAATCACTACATCTGAAATCTCGGTGTCTTTTACCCTAGATAACCCCGCTAATTCTGTGCTTGCACGACTTAATCAAGAAACAATTGAAGAACTCAGTCAGTTTTGTGATGTGTTAGTAGAAGAAAACTACGACCTGATAACGGTGGTTGGGAATAACATGCACAGTTCCGCAGGTGTTTCTAGCAAAATTTTTGCAGCGGTGGCTGATTACAATTTACGCATGATTTGTTATGGCGCGAATCCCCATAACCTTTCACTTCTTGTGAATGATACGGATAGTCGGGATGTAGTGTGTGCGTTGCACAGGGATTTGTTTGAGTAGGATCGTAAATCCAGGCGGGTCGTTTCCATTCACGGAGCGACCTAGCGATACTTCATAGCTACAACGTACATTTACACTAAAACAACAAGGCTCAAAATAGCTGCGGCTCATACATTGATAGGGCCTTGTTTTTAACTTTGCTGTTTGTTTTTATGAGTCGCTTTCTTCTTCAGCGTCGTTATCTTGTTCTTCTTTTTCACTGGCAATAAAATACACGTCTTTTTTCTTGGTGATACGGTTGACGATTTCGTCCAAACGTTTTTGATTGCCTTCATTGAGTTCGCGGTTTTGTAGTTCGGCTAAAAACTCTAGAGTGTTGACTTTTTTGTAGGTCAATAACTCAGCGTCTACTAATCCTTGCAATAAATTGAGACTAAAAGCGAGTTCTCTGGGGAAAAGTAAATACGCTTGATAGAAGTCGTCCGTTGCGCCCACAAAATTTTTGTTGGTGTATTTTTGTAATCCAATCTTATTAAATTCAAGCGCTTGCGGTCTTCTTTCGCCAATGGCTTCTTCGCCTTTTGCAATCAATATTCCAGAAACGGTTTTTTCATTGCCGTCTTCAATATCTTTCAGTTTGTCTTGGCTAAGTTTTAAAAACTTTTTGGCTTTTTCAGTATCACCAGCATTTCGCCATGCTTGAACTGCATCGGTAATAGTGGATATTTCAGCGTCCTGTAATTCACTCATACCGGGGCGCGCTAATATTTCATTGGCTTTAGCCACATTGCCTTCCATGAATGCGATCATGGCAAACATATAGTCTTTTCTAATGTTCAAACTAGGATCGGACAGTTTTCTACCTGCAGCACCAATTAGAAATTTCGCCACTTGTAAATCTGCAGTGCACTGGGTTTTAGGTTTTTGTTCGGCTTCAGCAATATAACATCGGGCCAGATCGAGGGATATTTCATCATAACGTTCACGAATAGAGCGGTTGGACTCGCGTTTTTTTTCTAACAATGTTATCGCTTCTTCGCCGCGTTCCTGTGCTTGATAAATATAGGCTTTTAATCGAGCGGCAGGGATTGATAGTTCGCCTTCGCGGATTCTCTGCATGTAGTTTTCGGCTTTACTATATTGATTATTGTTCACACTAATACGTGCTAACCATTCACAGGCTTTATCATTGGTGAGTTCTGACTCTGTCAGTTCGCGCAGTAAGGTTTCACTTTCATCAACATGGCCGTCCAAAAAAAGGTTTTGAATCAAGCCCCATTTGGCCCATATAACTTTGTTGGATTGTTGCAAAATGCCTCGATACAGTTCCGCGGCTTCAGAATAGTGACCCAATTTAGTGAGTAGCCTAGCGCGCAGTTTAACCATGGCACTTTTTTTCTTGGGTTGGGCATTTTTTTCTATTAATTGGTCAAGTTGGGTTAACGCTTTTGAATAATTGTCATCATCCATCAATCTGTAAATGGGCATTAAATATTTATGTAGGTTGAGACATTTAGAAATATTCTTAGCTAAATTGCGTATTGTGTAAGGTTTGACTACTAATGCTTCCGGATGTACATCTACAATCTGCCCGATAATCAGCGGCAACCGGTCAGAGGTAATAAACATGACACAAGTGGAGTGGGTTATTTTTTTCTGCTTTTGTAAGTCTTGTACGACTTCGACACCATTTTTATTTTGACCAAGGTGAAAATCCATCAACAGAAGATCCAATTTCTGATTTTTCATATTGGCTTTTAGTTCTCGGCCATTGCTGAAGCAGCTAATTTGACCAAACCCCATATCCAGTAAATGATTTCGTATATTGGCGCGAGCCATTCCATTGTCTTCTACAACGGCGACTTTAACTTTAGCAAGTGACATATGAACGGACTATTTTTCTACAGATATTCAGCAGCATAGCAGGCAGACGTGATAAAAATAATCAATTTTTTGCGTATCCATCCTCAGTTCGGCTTAAACCTATAGTTTGTGGTTGTATAGCTAACGAAACAGTTGGTCTAAACTAAATTGTTTGCTTTACGTTAACGTAAAGGTAAAAATTTGTTAGCCTCGTACTATATAAACTACTTAGGATTATTTATGCAGCTTGTTCCATCCCTGATCAATGGCGAGTTGATAGCTTCGTCTTCCTCGTCAAATATACCAGTGACTAATCCCGCGAATAATGAAGTGATTGCAGAATTGGCATGCACAACTGAAGCAGAATTATCTTTAGCTGTAGCGAGTGCAAAAGCGGCGTTCGAAGAGTGGAAAGAGGTGCCCGCCTCAGAAAGAGCAAGAGTCATGATGCGTTATCAGCAATTGCTAAAAGAACATCACGATGAAATCGCGACTATTCTAAGCAGTGAAACAGGCAAAACCTTTGCTGATGCAAAAGGAGACGTTTGGCGTGGTATTGAGGTCGTAGAGCAAGCAATGAATATTCCTTCAATGATGATGGGCGAAACCGCTGAAAATGTGGCCCGAGGCATTGATACTTATAGTTATATTCAACCACTAGGGGTGTGTTTAGGTATTACTCCCTTTAACTTTCCTGCGATGATCCCACTTTGGATGTTTCCGATGGCGATTGCTTGTGGCAATACGTTTATTCTCAAGCCGTCAGAGCAAGATCCTCTTACCCCAATGAAATTGGCTGAGTTGTTTACTCAAGCTGGCGCACCAGAAGGTGTATTAAATGTTGTGCATGGCGGTAAAGATCAAGTGAATGCATTACTAAAAGATCCAGACATCCGTGCTGTGTCCTTTGTTGGTTCGGTGCCAGTAGGGCAGCATATTTATAAAACAGCCACCGACAATATGAAACGAGCCCAGTGTTTTGCCGGTGCGAAAAATCATTCGGTTATCATGCCTGATTCAAATAAACAGCAAGTGATTAATAACTTGGTTGGCGCATCTGTAGGTGCTGCAGGGCAACGTTGTATGGCTATTTCTGTTGCAGTATTTGTGGGTGAGTCGAAAGAGTGGATTGGTGAATTAACTGAGCTACTAAGAGCGGTTAAACCAGGCTTATGGAACGACGAGTCCGCTGGTTTTGGCCCGTTAATTAGTCCACAAGCTAAACAAAAAGTATTGTCGCTTATTCAACAAGGTAAAGATGAAGGTGCAACTTGTTTATTCGATGGTTCTGATTTTATTTTAGATGAAGAAGGTTACCAACATGGAAACTGGGTAGGACCAACTGTTTTTGCTGATGTAAGTGAAGACATGGTGATTTACCAAGAAGAAATCTTTGGCCCAGTTTTGTGTTGTATGACAGTGGATACATTAGAAGAGGCCATTGCCCTAGTGAATCGCAACCCATACGGAAACGGTACGTCTATCTTTACTGCCAGTGGTGCTGCTGCACGCAAGTACCAACATGAGATTGAAGTGGGTCAAGTAGGTATTAACGTGCCTATTCCAGTACCTCTACCATTTTTCTCATTTACTGGTTGGAAAAACTCGTTTTATGGCGATTTACATGCCTATGGTAAACAAGCGGTACGCTTTTATACTGAAACAAAAACCGTTACTGCTCGTTGGTTTGAAGATGATATTCCTTCAGGCCCGAATATGACTATCTCGTTGAAGTAGGACGTTATTATGAATTTTGACTTGACCGATGACCAACAAGCCTTTGCCGATACAGCCAAACAGTTTGCTGAACAGGAATTAGCGCCCCATGCTGCGAAGTGGGATAGAGAACATATTTTTCCAAAAGAGGTGATTCAAAAAGCCGGTGAGTTAGGCTTTTGTAGTTTGTATTCACCAGAAGACGAAGGCGGCATGGGTTTAAGCCGTTTAGATTCTTCTATTATTTTTGAACAACTGGCTATGGGCTGTACTACTACTACTGCCATGCTCACCATTCATAATATGGCCACATGGATGGTCGCCACCTGGGGTACAAGAGCCGCTAAAGATAAGTGGTGCCCAAGTTTAGTCACGGGTGAAAAGTT